>JACDZJ010000029.1_pt1 | contig 72241 bp, 65 predicted proteins | sample 7365721 | NCBI WGS metagenome assembly JACDZJ01 (sample SAMN15143480, study PRJNA637477) | pond metagenome | biome: freshwater wetland ecosystem [ENVO:00000243]; feature: pond [ENVO:00000033]; material: pond water [ENVO:00002228]; isolation source: pond water containing pink berries ... | reverse complement strand
TCGACGGCCGCGTCCGCTCCTCGGTTATTGAAGCCGACAGCGACCGCATCGCTTGCCGGCGCGACATCGAACGCAACCCGGTTCCGGCGCGCATGGTGCCCACCGCGGAAGAATACCCCTGGTCGAGCGACCGCTGCAATGCGCTCGGACTCACCGACCCCGTTGTCGCTGCGCACCCGCTTTATCGCATTCGCACCTGATATCCAGACAGACCTTCGTGGGCGGGTTTCAAACCCGCCCCACACCAAGGGTCTGTCCGGATATCAGGTCGGAAGGCTATCACTCCCAGGCTCACCCGACCCTTCCCAGACGCGCACCGGATCGAGTTCCTGCCAACGGTTGACAATGGTGCAAAACAGCCGGGCCGTCTGCTCGGCATCGTAGAGCGCCGCATGGGCCTCGCTATTTTCCCAGCCGAGGCCGGCCGCCCGCGCGGCCTTGGCCAGAACGGTCTGGCCGAACATCAGCCCGGCCAGAGTCACGGTGTCGAAGACACTGAAGGCGTGGAACGGATTGCGCTTGAAGCCGGTGCGCTCAACCGCCGCGGCCAGAAAATTGAGGTCGAAATGAGCGTTGTGACCGACCAGAATGGCGCGGTTGCAGCCGGCGACGGCGACTGCCTTGCGGATAGGGACGAGGATCCGCGCCAGGGCTTCATGCTCCGGCACCGCGTCACGGAAGGGGTGATCCGGGTCGATACCGTTGAAGGCCAGCGCGCGAGGGTCGATCTCGGACCCCATAAAGGGCAGGACGTGGCAGGCCAGCGGTGCGGCCGGTTCCAAGACGCCGTCCGGCCGCATGCGGATGATGATCGCGGCAATCTCCAGCAGGGCGTGGCGCCGGGCATCGAAGCCGGCGGTCTCCACGTCCACCACGACCGGGAGGAATCCGCGAAAGCGCCGGGCAATCCCCGAGACGATCGATTGGTCTTCTTTCATCGCGACAGCATACGGGTGTGACGCGCACTTGCCAAACCGGCGCTGCCCTTCGCCCTCAGGCATTGCTATAGTCGCCAGCTGGCTGGTTCGCCGTGGAGATCTGGGGTGGTCATGGGTCGGTTCATCGCTTGGCGTCTACACCGCGTCGGCCCCACGGGCCTGATCGCGTTGCTGTGGCTCGTGTCGGCAGCGGCCACGGCGGCGGCGGCGGCGCCCCAACCGACCGTCGGCGTCCTCTACGAGGTGCGCTCAGTCGCGACTGGTGCCGTGAATTTCCTGTTGGGAACCATCCACAGCGAGGACCCGCGCGTGACCACCCTGTCCGCCCCGGTGCAGGCCGCCTTCGCGGCCAGCCCGCGCTTTGCCATGGAGGTGCTCCCGGATACCCAAGCCATCATCAAGTCCATGATCACCATGACCTACACGGATGGCCGCACGCTGCGCGACGTCTTGCCGGAGGACCTCTATTGGCAGGTCAGCGCGGTACTGGAGGGACACGGGATGTCCGAAGCGGCTTACCGCGACTTCAAGCCCTGGGCGGTGGTGACCATGCTCAGCGTGCCGCCCACCAAGACCGGCGCGTTCCTCGACCTGCAGTTCTATCGCACCGCTGTCACATCACAAAAGCAGGTCAAAGGCTTGGAGACCATGGAAGAACAACTGGCACTCTTCGACCAGTTGGGAGTCTGCGATCAAGTCGACTTGCTGGCGGAGACGCTCGACTCATTGGAACAGCTGCCGGCGATGTTCGAGTCCCTGACTCTCGCCTACCTGGCACGCGACCTGGACGCCCTGATGCGCAGCAGCCGCACCTATCTGGGGGGCCTGAACGCGCGTTTGGCCGCACACTTTTGGGAGTCGGTCGTGGACGCGCGCAATCGGCGGATGGCGGAGCGCATGGTGCCCCTGTTGGACCAGGGCGGCTGGTTCATTGCCGTCGGCGCCTTGCACCTGCCGTCCCCAAACGGCATCCTGCAACTCTTGCGACAGCGCGGCTTTGAAGTCAGGGCAGTCGATTGACCTGAGCGGATGCTGCTGTTTACTTTCAACGATCCACGCCCTGTCGGGCATCTGGGGGGATGTAGGAAATGTACTCGTGGAAGAGCACACCGCGGACCCGCCGGTTGGTCGATCTGGTGCTGCCGGCGCTGCTGGTCGCCGGCTGCGCCTCCAACCCCGACCGGGTGACCGACCCGCGCGACCCGCTCGAACCCTTCAACCGCGCCGTGTTCCGCTTCAACACCGACTTCGACAACGCCTTCATGCGCCCGCTCGCCAAGGGCTACAAAGCCGTCACGCCCGAGCCGGTAGACCGCGGCATCACCAACTTCTTCAGCAATATCGATGACTTCACGTCGTTCGTAAACAACATTCTCCAGTTCAAGATGTCGCGCGCCGGCAGCGATCTGGGGCGCATTTTCATGAACTCGACGGTCGGTATCCTAGGCTTCTTCGATGTCGCCACCAACGCCGGATTGCCGAGTTACAAGGAGGACTTCGGTCAGACCCTGGGTTACTGGGGCCTCCCGCCCGGCGCCTATTTCATGCTGCCGATCTTCGGACCCAGCAATCTGCGCGACACCGTCGGGTTCGCCGGAGATATCGTCACGGACCCCTTCTTCAGCATCGAAACCGGCAAGATCTACTGGGGATTCGCCACCCTGAGGATCGTCGACTTCCGCGCCGATCGGCTGACCGCGGGCGAGATCCTGACGGACGCGGCCCTGGACCCCTATGTTTTCCTGCGCGACGCCTATCTGCAGCGGCGCCGGAATCTGGTCTACGACGGCAATCCGCCGGAGTCCGAGGACCAGGCTGACATCTGGGCCGACGTCGACTTCAATAACGACGACGCGTCGGCACCCGTCGTGAAACCGGCGCCGCCGCCGACGCGCACACGCACCGAGAGCTTTGGGCAGTAAAAGATCGATCGACATGTCGGGGCGACTTCAGTCGCCCATACAGCCCCTACGGATTTTGCAGGCATGCGCAATTGGGATGTTTAGGTGATTTCCGGAACACCGGATACCACCGACCATCTGCTCGGATGTCGATGCGACTTCAGTCGCACCGACTCCGACGCAGGTGCGACTGAAGTCGCACCTACACTGACCGGTATCCAAATTGTCGGAAATCACCTTATTCCTGGGAATCGCCTAAATGGTCTGCGCCCGACGCGAGATGCGGCGCAACACCTGCCGGACCATCGCCGCCCCGATCCGGCAGCCGCCAGTTGAGAATCTCCCCGGCGGCCAGTGGAATCACCCGGGTCGGCCCGAAGGCGTAGCTGTGCGGCACTGCCCAGGGCTCCCGACGCAGCGTTACCCGCGCGGTATTGCGCGGCAACCCGTAAAAATCGGGCCCAAAATGACTCGCGAACCCCTCCAATCGCTCCAGGGCACCGGCCTGCTCGAAGACCTGTGCATAAAGCTCCAGTGCGGCATGGGCACTGTAGGCCCCGGCACAGCCGCAAGCGCGCTCTTTGTCGTCGACCGGATGCGGCGCGCTGTCGGTGCCCAGGAAGAAGCGCGGATGCCCGCTGACCGCGGCCTCCACCAGGGCCAGGCGATGGCGCTCGCGCTTGAGGATCGGCAGACAGTAAAAGTGCGGACGGATACCGCCGACCAGCATGGCGTTACGGTTGTACAGCAGATGGTGAGGCGTCAGGGTGGCGGCCAGGGTATCCGGCCCCGCCTGCACGAAGGCCGCGGCATCCGCTGTCGTGATGTGCTCGAACACCACCTTGAGACCCGGAAAGCCGGTCACGATAAGCGCCAGGCGCTCGTCCATAAATCGGCGCTCGCGGTCGAAGATATCCACATCCGGGTCCGTCACCTCGCCATGGACCAGCAGCGGCAGGCCCGCGTCACGCATGGCCGCGAACACCGGATCGAGCCGCCGCAGGTCGGTCACCCCGTCCTGGGAGTTGGTGGTGGCACCCGCCGGGTAGAGTTTGCAGGCATGCACAGCGCCACTCGCCTTGGCCGCGGCGATTTCTTCCGGACGCGTATGATCCGTGAGATAGAGGGTCATCAACGGCCTGAAGTCACTGTCGGCGGGCAGTGCCGCGCGCAGCCGCTCGCGATAAGCCAGTGCCTGCGCGGTGGTGGTGACCGGCGGCTTGAGGTTCGGCATGACAACGGCCCGGGCAAATTGGCGGGCCGTATGTCCGATCACGCTGGCCATGGCCGGCCCGTCGCGCAGGTGCAGGTGCCAGTCATCGGGTTGCGTGATGGTCAGTTCGTCTTGGGCGGACAATTGAACACTCCACGAAAATCGGTGTCGCGGCGGCGCGCGACCGCGCAAGAGCGTGTCACGATGCCTTAAACTAAGAACAGTTTCCAGTGACGCTCTGCCGACTGCGCCGCGGGGCGTCGAACGGACTGCGACCGGGATGGTCACCTTGCGACGGGTACAAGATTTGCTTGATTCAGCGGCCGGGCCATGGCCCTCGCGTTCAGACAAGACCCGTTCCGCTCCATTCAATGACCTGTTGAGGAGAATCCAGCCATGTCCAAGACCCATGATGGTGCCGAACGCACCGCTCACCGCCGACTCCTCGCCTGGATCGACGAGATGGCCGCCCTCTGCGATCCGGATCGGGTCTACTGGTGCGACGGCTCCCAGCAGGAATATGACCGGCTGTGCGACGAGATGGTCGAGAGCGGCGCCTTCATCCGCCTCAACCCGGAGATCCGCCCCAACAGCTTCCTGGCGCGCTCCCATCCGAGCGACGTGGCCCGCGTCGAGGACCGCACTTTCATCTGCTCGCGGCGCGAGGAGGACGCCGGCCCCACCAACAACTGGAAGGACCCGCGCGAGATGAAGGAGATCCTGCGTGGCGAGTTCAAGGGCTGTATGAAAGGACGCACCCTCTATGTGATCCCCTTCAGCATGGGCCCGATCGGTTCACCCATCGCCCATATCGGGGTCCAGATCACCGACTCGCCCTATGTGGTGCTCAACCAGCGGATCATGACCCGCATGGGCCAGGCGGTTCTGGAGACGCTGGGAGCGGACGGCGAGTTCATCCCCTGCCTGCACTCGGTTGGTGCGCCCCGACTGCTCGGTGAGCCGGACGTGCCCTGGCCCTGTGCGCCGAACATCTCGGACAAATACATCGCCCATTTCCCCGAGACCCGCGAGATCTGGTCCTACGGCAGCGGCTACGGCGGCAACGCCCTGCTCGGCAAGAAGTGCCTGGCGCTGCGCATCGCCTCGGTGATGGCGCGCGACGAGGGCTGGCTGGCCGAGCACATGTTGATCCTGGGTGTCGAAAACCCGGAGCACAAGAAGATGTATGTCACGGCCGCCTTCCCCAGCGCCTGCGGCAAGACCAATTTCGCCATGCTGATTCCGCCCAAGGGCTTCGAGGGCTGGAAGGTCACCACGGTCGGCGACGACATCGCCTGGATCAAGCCCAACCCGGCGGACGGCAAGTTCTACGCCATCAATCCGGAGGCCGGGTTCTTCGGTGTCGCGCCCGGAACCAATGTCGAATCCAACCCCAATGCGATGGCGACGCTGTACGCCAACTGCATCTTCACCAACTGCGCACTCACCGACGACGGCGACGTCTGGTGGGAGGGCCTGACCAAGGAGCCGCCCGCTCACCTGATCGACTGGAAGGGCCACGACTGGACCCCGGGCTCCGGCACCCCGGCCGCCCACCCCAATGCCCGTTTCACCGCCCCGGCCGCCCAGTGCCCCTGCATCGACCCCGAGTGGGAGAACCCCCAGGGCGTGCCGATCAGCGCCTTCCTGTTCGGCGGGCGGGTGAGCCACCACTTCCCCCTCGCCTTCCAGAGCTACAACTGGGAGCACGGCGTCTACATGGCCGCCACCATGGGCTCCGAGGCCACCGCCGCCGCCATCGGCCAGGCCGGCATGCGCCGCGACCCCATGGCGATGCTGCCCTTCTGCGGCTACAACATGGCGGACTATTGGCGGCATTGGCTGCGCATCGGCCGCAAGATGGTCGCCACCCCGCCGCGCATCTTCCGCGTCAACTGGTTCCGCCGCGATGAGCACGGGCGCTTCATCTGGCCAGGCTACGGCGAGAACATGCGCATCCTGAAATGGGTGGTGGACCGCTGCAATCACTGTGGTGCCGCCATCGAGAGCCCCCTGGGCTGGGTGCCCGGCTACGACGCCATCTGCTGGAGCGGGATCGACTATTCGCGCGCCGACTTCGCCGCCATCACCAACATCACCATCGAGACCGCCCGCCAGGAGACCAACGACCAGGAAGAGCTGTTCACCCGCTTCGGCGACCATCTGCCGCGCGAGATGGAAATCGAGCGCGAACTGCAACTGGCACGCCTCTATCACTCCCCGGAGGTCTGGGACCTGTCGGCGGCGGCACAGACGGGTTAGGCGATTTGACCGACGCCCGCGCGCTCCGGCGCGTGGGCGTCGCTTCCAGAGACGGAACGTCTTAATCTGAAAGCAAGTCTTGAGCAGGAGAGGATTGCGCATGTCCACCGCCATCGCCGTCCCGAGTGAACCACCGATCACCCCTGGCCCCAGGCGCCACCCCATCACCGTGAGTGAATATTTCCGCATGGGCGAGACCGGCGTCCTGGACCCGGATGCGCGGGTCGAACTCATTGAGGGGGATCTCATCGACATGCCGCCCATCGGACCGATCCATGCCGGCAAAACCAACCGACTGAACCACTTGCTCACGACCGCGGTCGGCGCCGCGGCCATCGTCTCGACGCAGAACCCGGTCGTCCTGGGGCGCCTGACGGCCCCGCAGCCCGACCTGGCCCTGCTGCGCTACCGCGCTGACTACTACGAACAGACGCATCCGGGACCTGATGACTGCCTGCTCCTGATCGAGGTCGCGGAGACGAGCCTGGCACACGATCGCCGCATCAAGCTGCCGCTCTACGCCCGCTTCCGGATACCCGAGGTCTGGATCATCGACTGCCCCGGGCGCCACCTCGACATCCACCGGGACCCGGACGAGGGTCGCTACACCCGGCGGTTGCGCGTCGCCGATCTGTCACGGGTCGGGATTGCCGCGCTCCCCGGCGTCCTGCTGGACCTGCGCACCCTATTCTGACTGTCCGTCCCACGGCGGACTTTCCTCTTTCGGGTCAGTCAGCGACGGGTGCATACGCGTCTGAACGGACATCGGGCCGCGGGTGTCCAGCGCAGCGGACGCCCAGACCGCTATACTCTCGACAGCGCCCCCTATCGGTTCCAGTCATGCCCACCTCCCTGAAGCGACCCTTCGTCAGCCTGGACGCGTACTTCGCCCTCGACCACGGCGCGGGCACGCGTTGCGAGTACCGCAATGGGGAGGTGTTCTGCATGGGTGGCGCGCAGCCGGAGCACAACACGATTTGCGTCAACCTGTTGACCGAGCTGCGCGGCGGCCTGCGGGAACGGGGCTGCCGTCCCTTCCCGAGCGATCAGCGGGTCAAGGTCAATACCGGTAGTCCGTATCTGTATCCCGACCTGTCGGTCGCCTGCGATCCGCGCTACGTCACCATCAATGGTCTGCGCACGCTGCTCAACCCAGTGCTGATCATCGAGGTGCTGTCGCCCAGCACGGCGCAGGATGACCGCGGCGCCAAGTTCCTGCAATACCAGACGATCGAAACCTTGACCGACTATCTGCTGGTGGACTCGACGGCGGTTGCCGTGCTCCATTACCGTCGGCACGGCAACTGGTGGCAGCCGCTCCTGATCGAGGAGCCGCACGGCACGCTGACGCTCGACGCACTCGGCATTGCGCTCCCGCTCGCGGCGATCTATCTGGACTCAGGCGTCGGATAACATACGCGAAGCAGGATCGAAGCCTGGCAAACGGGACGACTCGGGGGCCGCGCGGTAACATAGCGCTCACAAAATCGACACATCGGGCGCCCACCCGCGGCGCCTGCGACCCCCTCCCCCGCCGAGGCGCAGTTATGTTCTCGCTCCAAACGATCTTTGGTAAAGGTAATCAGTTTTTTGGGCTGCTCGAAGATGCGGCTGTCGCCGCGGCCGACAGCACCACCGCGCTGCACACGATGCTGCGCGAAAACGACCGCCCACCCGCGCTGGACGCGTTTCGCCTTGCCCGCCAGCGTGAGCGGGTGATCGCGGACAAGATCAACGAGGAGTTGATCAACAGCTACGTCACCGCACTGGAACGCGAGGACATCGAGGCCCTGAGCTACGCCCTGGTGCGCATCCCCAAACAGGTGGAGCGGTTCGCCGAGCGCTATGCCCTGGCCGTCCGTTTGCTCCACGGCATCGACTTCGCCCAGCGGGCCGCCATGCTGGAGCGGGCCGCGAATGTGGTGGTCGACATGGTCCACCAGTTGCGCCGGATGAAGATCGAGGAGATGAAGATCCTGAACGACCGACTGCGCTCCATCGAGAGCGAGGCCGACCGCTTGATGCTCGAACTCTATCGCGACCTCTACGCGAATCACTCCGACGGCAAAGAAATGTTCCTGATCAAGGAGTTCTTCGAGATCCTGGAGAAGGCCATCGACCGCTGCCGCGAGGCCGGAGTGGTCGCCTACCAGATCGTGCTCAAGAACAGTTGAGGAGACCAGTGTGCTGAGCCTCCTCATCGCGGTGATTCTCACCGCGCTCGTGTTCGCGTACATCAACGGCTTCCATGACACGGCCAACTCCATCGCCACCGTGGTCGCGACCAAGGTACTCTCCCCCATGCAGGCCGTCACGCTGGCGGCGACCGCCAATCTGATCGGCGCGCTCTGGGGTACCGCGGTCGCCAACACCATCGCCACCGGTCTGATCGATCAGTCGATGGTCGAGGTCACCTCGCAGTTGATCCTCTGCGCGCTTGCCGGCGGCATCGTCTGGAACCTGGCGACCTGGTATCTCGGGTTGCCGTCCTCGTCCTCGCACGCGCTGATCGGCGGCCTGTGCGGCGCCGCGGTCGCGGCCGCCCAGGGTCAGTGGGGAGCGGTGATCTGGTCCCAGCCGGCCGACCCTTGGTACAAGGGCGCGGGCATCCTGTGGAAGGTCGCCGTGCCCATGTTCACCAGTCCGCTCATGGGGTTCGTCGTCGGTTTTCTGATGATGGGCCTGCTGTTCGCCCTGCTCTGGGCGATGTCGCGCAGCGGCGGCCTGCGGCGGCGGATGGCCCGGCCACGCTGGGTCAACGCCTTTTTCGGCAAGGCGCAACTCGGATCGGCGGCCTATATGGGTCTCGCCCACGGCCTCAACGACGCGCAAAAAACCATGGGTATCATCGCGCTCGCGCTGGTCTCGGCGCAGCAGGCCGGCACCCTGGAGCAACTGCCCGACTGGCTGATCTGGCTGCGCCCGAGCGACGGTGCCATGGCCCAGGGCGACATCGACACCTGGATCAAGGTGACCTGCGCCCTGACGATGGCCGCCGGGACCGCGGTCGGCGGCTGGCGGATCATCAAGACGCTCGGCTATAAGATGGTGCGCCTGCATCCGCTCCACGGCTTTGCCGCCGAGACCTCGGCAGCCACCATCATCACCCTCGCGTCCGCACTCGGCATTCCGGTCTCCACCACCCATAACATCTCGGCGGCCATTCTGGGCGTCGGGGCGGCCAAGCGGTTCTCCGCCATCAAGTGGACCGTGGTCGAACGCATGCTGTGGGCCTGGATCCTGACCTTGCCGGCCGCGGGCGCGATGGCCTTCGGCCTGTTCAAACTGCTTCAAGCCTTCGATTTGACCTGATCGGCCCTTTCCAGCGGGGACGTGGCGGCCCAGGCGGCTGGTGGTTCATCGACGAGCCGGAACTGCACTTCATCCGCGACGCCGAGGTCGATGTCCCGGACCTGGCCGGCTGGCGCCGCGAACGGATGCCGGTACTACCCCGCGGGCACCGCGCCACGGTGGTCCCGAATTGGGTATGCGAGGTGCTGTCGCCATCCACCGCCGGCACCGACCGGGAGATCAAGATGCCCATCTACGCCCATTTTGGCGTGGCCTACGCCTGGCTGCTCGATCCCTTGGCATACACCCTCGAAGCCTACGCCCTGGACGGCGGAGCCTGGCGGGAAATTGGCCGCTTTGCCGGTGCGGCGGAGGTGTCAGTGGCGCCATTCGAGGCGGTGACGATCAATCTGGATGAAAGATCGACCCAAATTTGAAATCCTCGCTAGGGGACCGCTTGCAGTTCTTGAGATCCGAGTCTATTCGGGGAGCGTTGAAGCGTCTTACGCAAGAGCGACTTTCTGATCACCCCGCGGCTTGGAGGATCATAGACGAAGCTTATGCGCTCCGCAGCGAAATCGTGCACTCGGGGAGACCGAGAGACCTAGATATAGATATCCAGGACAAAGCCAGACAACTGGAGCAGGTGGTTTTGGCACTTTATCAAAGTTACATGACAGTGCCACGCGCGCCTAACCCGACCTACGGGACTGCTCCAGAAGTCGTCAGGCCAACTTCTCATCTTCCCGCTTGGCCAGTGCCATCGCCTCCGGCTCCAGTTCCTCGGCGCAGCAATTGAATCGGATGAAGAGACCCCAGGCCGCAAGCAGGAACCCGGCGACCAGGCCCACCGTCGCCACATACGGCAGGAGTTCAGGAGAATCATGGCTCACACGGAACACGAGCACCAGCGTTTCAATCGAGAGTGACACCACGAGCACGACCATGAAGCGGGATAAGAACCGCCGCACACGTGTCGGCGCGCTCATGTGAGCCTCGCGCTGAACCTCTTCTTCGAGCAGGGTTTGCCCCAACTCCAGGGCGGCGACGGCCACGGTCAGCAAAGCAATACTTTCCAGGACACCATTCAGACGCTGCCTGAGCGCCAGGATGCTACCCAATTGGAGGCTTTGCCAGAGTTGCAGGGTAGCCAGCAGAATGAGAACGAAGGCACAGACAATGAACATCAGGCTGATCACGAAGTGACCGAGCGTGAACAGCTTGTGCCAAAATTTCATGAAGCACCTATGCGCTGGCCGCGGTCATCGTTCCGGCAGGCACCCGAGCGTCGCGCACTGGAGGTCGAGGCTTTAGCCGGACGAGGGCCGCGCATACGCGAGGTCGACCGGCTAAAGCCTCGACCTCCAGTTCTGTTGCGGCCGGAGTGACGTTCAAGGCCAACGCGATATCCAGAGGTGTGGGCGGATTTCAAACCCGCCCTTCTCTTAAGTCATGCTTGGATAGGAGATGCGAAGGCGATACCAAGCCGATGGAACCTGGACTCATCGCCCCCTCCTACAGGTTATCAAGCGGTTGTCTTACTTTGCCGCTTCCGGAGGGGCGGTCGGAGCGGCGGTCGGAGCGGCTTTGCCGGTGTCGCCCTTGCTGCCTTGTTCCCCCGTTGCGCCCTGCGGACCAGCCGGCCCCGGCGCAGCCGCGGGAACATTCACCACCGTGGGTGGCTTGTCACAACCGGCCAAACCCAAGCCTAAGAGCAGGACGGAAATCAGTATCGAACGGTTCATGGTCAATCCTCGAAGTTTGAGAAGTCGTCGGGTAAATGCCGTTGGAGCATCCGCGTCCTACCCGTACACAGCGGTTACAATGGACGCGGCACAGTCATGAGATGATCCCTATCCGAGGCATCGATCGGTGCGTCAGCCAACACACCAAGTTAGTTCGCGGCCTTCACCACCAGGGCGTTTTGCACCAGCTTCACATGCTGGGTGTTCGCGGCGATTGACACCGCCCGGTCGATGTTCAGTTGCGAATCAATGGCACCGCTCAAATTCACCACGCCGTCCGTGGTCGTCACATGAATCTGCAATACCTTCAGCGACGAATCGACAAGAATTTCCGACTTTATCTTTGCGGTAATCGCAGCGTCACCCATGTAGTCGCTGGCCTGTTCCGCTTTCCGGCCGACCGAATCCTTTGCGGCGCCCAGCTTGTCACCCGCTATTTCGGCCGCCTGATCAATCTTTTGACCTGTTCTTTCAGCCATGCCCTCTTCGGCCGCGGCGGGCAGGGCCGCGGATAGCCCGAGGCCGGCGAGCGCAAGGGTCAGGACCAATGACAGGGTACGGGTTTGGTTTCTCATCGAGGGTCTCCTGATGTCGCGTTGGGCCATGACAATTTTCGCCATGACCAGGGCGTGGGATGATGGTGTCATCACCACACCACGACACTACAGACAAGAGTGAACAGGCTCGGTGCGGCAGCACACACAAACTTGGCCTCATGGTGTTCTGCAAGCCCGGCGAGGAGCAGAAGCGCCCCGACGCGCTTAGGCCGCTGCCCGCCAACCCAGCTCAATGCGTACCGCGTCATACGGAAAATGCAGCTTGCCGTCGACGGTCTTGTCGATCACGCCCGCCTTGACCAGCGCCTGGGCGTCCGTGTGCGTACCCTTCACATCGCGCCCAAGCTGCCGCGCCAGCGCGCGCACACCCACCGGTCCCGCACCGGTCAAGGCCCGCAGCACCGGCCAGCGGCGCGCAGTCAGGACCGTGAACAGCAGTTCCTCGGACGGAAAGGACAGCACATCGTCAGACCCGCGGCCTGCCAGCGCGTCCAACATGCGCGCCTTGGTGGTCTCCAGATCGCAAACATTGATCATCAGGGTTCTCATCGTCTGGTCCTCATCGCAGCAGGGTGGCGACAGCTGGCATGTTGTCATTCTAGAAACACCGGCAAGTGTTGTAAATACAGAAACACCCTTGATCCAGGGCAGATTCGTGTCAACACGCGACCGCTGGCAGTAGCCGCGGGCGGAGTTCTCGTGGACCCTGGCCGGTAAGGATGGTGCAGTCGTTCGAACCCTGTCTGCTGACGCGCGCTCAGCCCCAGCAATCAAACAAGAGCTTGGCTGAAATCAGCAGCGAGGACGCGACCAGCACCGGGACCGAAGAACCCGTCATAGAAGCCCACCCAGAACCCCACCGTGAGGGCAAAGAGGGGCGCCGCCAGGCGTTGCCGGCTGTCCAACTCCGAGACCCGCGGCGAGAACAGAAAATACAGGGCGAAGCCGATCAGCAGCAGCGGGATCAACTGACTGAGCAGGGTGCTGTCCAACCGCTGGACCAGGAGCGCCCCGGCGGCGGAACCGAAAAAGGTACAGGCCGCCGCGAAGGCGGCCGCGCGCAGTTCCACTTGATCCTTGTGGATGAAATTCGCCGCCGCCGTGCCGCTGCCGAAGACCGCCTGCGCCTTGTTGGTCGCCAGGGTCTCCACCGGGCTCAGGCCGGCCCACAGCAACGCCGGGATGGACAGCAGTCCGCCGCCCCCGGCAATCGCGTCCACGAACCCGGCCAGCAAGGCCACCAGGAACAACGCGCTGAGGATATCGACTGACTCCACCACTGAGGCCAAGGTCGGCTGACTGAGTCGGCCATTGAACCCGCAAGGGCGCGACAATGCCAGCGGCACGCCGCTGGAGCCTCAGCGTCCTTTCCAGGATGATACCTTGAACGCCCAGGCGATCTGCACAGCGGACGCGCCGATTGGCTTCATTTATCGAGACGCCACATACTCGCGCAGCACCGCATCAATGCGCGTCTGCCAACCTTTGCCGGTGGCGCGGAAATACGCGGTGACTTCCGGCGAGAGCCGGATGGCGACGCGCTCTTTGGTCGCCTCGGCCTTGGGGCGCCCAGGGGGGCGCTTCATTGCGGAGAGCGGGCGCAGCTCGGCCATCTCCTCGTCGGTCAGCTCATGGGTGTCTGGGTCCGCCGCAATGCCCTCGCGAATGCGCTTGGTCTCTTCCTCGGTGGGGATGCGGTATTGCCTACCATTCTTGTCTGCGATGTACATAGTTCTTGACCTCTTTGGGCGTGGCTTCTCGCACGCTGATGATTCTGTAGCGGTCGTCATCTTCGACGCAGGCGGGGGTGCCGTCGGCGCGTTGGCGCGCTACGATGGTGGCCATGGGTGCGCTGGCTCGTGTCGGTGCTACAAGCCGCGCCATGTAAGACTCCCGTGGCACCGCGGCAACCGAATCACGCGGAATAGTGCTAAATAATGACGAATGCAGCGACAGGAAATCCAGCAACAGAGGGCGATTCGAGAAAATACAAAGGCTCGCGGTTGTCGGTTGCCCCCATGCTGGATTGGACGGATCGGCACTGCCGTTATTTCCTGCGGCTGATCACCCGACACACCCTGCTCTACACTGAAATGGTTACCACCGGTGCCTTGATCTACGGCGATCAGGATCGGCACCTGCGGTTCGACCCGGCGGAGCACCCGCTGGCGCTCCAACTCGGCGGCGCGGACCCGCGGGCCATGGCCCAATGCGCCCGGCTGGGAGCGGATTGGGGATATGACGAGGTGAATATCAACGTGGGCTGCCCCTCGGATCGGGTGCAGAACGGGCGCTTCGGGGCCTGCCTGATGGCGGAACCCCAGGTGGTGGCGGACTGTGTGGCGGCCATGAAAGACGCGGTCGCGCTGCCGGTGACGGTCAAGTGCCGGATCGGGATCGATGATCGGGACAGCTACGAGGAACTGACCGCGTTCGTCGCCGCCGTGGCCGCGGCCGGCTGCGACGCGCTTATCGTGCACGCCCGCAAGGCCTGGCTCCAGGGTCTGAGCCCGCGGGAGAACCGCGAGGTCCCGCCGCTGCGCTACGCTGTGGTCGCCCGACTCAAGGTGGACTTTCCGGCGCTGCCCATCGCCATCAATGGCGGCATTCTGACACTGGACGCGGCGGCCGGTTTCCTGAATCACCTGGACGGCGTCATGATCGGCCGGGCGGCCTACGAGAACCCCTGGATGCTGGCCCAGGCCGATCGCCTGATTTTTGGTGCTGCCACCCCGGTTCCGACCCGGCACGCCGTGCTCGACCGTTTCCTTCCCTATGTCGAGCGGCAATTGCAAACCGGTGTCCCGCTCGGCGCCATGAGCCGGCACCTCCTGGGACTCTTCCAGGGCCAACCCGGCGCCCGTGCCTGGCGTCGACATATCAGCGAACACGCCCATCGACCCGGCGCCGGGCTGGAGGTGCTGACCGCGGCCCTGCCGCGAGACCCGGCAAGCTCAGAACCAAGAGAAGACCCGGTGTCCGCTCCTCCCATCCAATGCACTGGCTGCCGCTGACCCTGCTCTGCGCGCTTGCCCTGGCAAGTGCGGATGCGGCAACCAAGGCGTGGCTCCAGGAGTTCTCGGCGCGGGAACTGGCGGTGGTCCGGCTGGGCCTGACCGGGCTGCTGCTATCTCCGCTGCTGTGGGACCTGCCGCCGCTCACGGGGCTGCCGGCCGCTTTCTGGGGGTGGCTGGCCGCGCTGGTGCCGCTGGAACTGCTGGCCATGCTGCTTTATATGAAGTCCATCCGCGACCATCCGCTGTCGCTCACCCTGCCTTACCTGGCCTTCACCCCGGTCTTCGTCATGGGCAGCGCCTGGGTTCTGCTCGGCGAGTCGGTCACCCTGCAAGGCACCGGCGGTGTCCTATTCGTGGTGGCCGGGGCCTGGCTACTCAATGGCGAGCGGGCGCAAGCCCAAAACTGGCGCAGTTGGGGCGAGCCCTTCCGGGCGGTCGTCGAGCAACCGGGGTCGCGGATGATGCTGGCGACCGCGGCCATCTTCGCCCTGACGTCCACCATGGGAAAGGGCGCCATGCAGCACATGGCGCCGGAGCAGTTCGGGCCTTTCTATTTCGGGGTGCTGGGTCTCACGGTCACGCTGATCTTTGCCGTGCCGCGGCCCGCGTTGTTTAGCAAGCTCGCCCGCCGGCGCTGGGCCGTCCTGACGGTCGCCGCGCTCATGGGGATCATGGCCTACACTCACTTTCTGGCCATCGCGCAGGTCGAGGTGGCCTATATGATCGCGGTGAAACGCGTCAGTCTGCTGTTCGGCATCCTCTATGGCGCCCTGCTCTTTCGGGAGACCGGTCTCACCCGGCGGCTGCCGGCCGGCGGGCTGATGGTCGCGGGCGTGGCGCTGATCCTGCTGTGAGCTCCTGATGCAGGATGCGCAGCAGCTCACGAATGGCAAGCGGATGGCCGACGCCGCTATGTCCGGTGGGAACCACGAGTTCGGATTCGGCGCTCGGGAGATGGGCGCTGCGATAGGTGACCACCCCATCCGAGCTGGCCGCCAGGTTGCCGCGCCCGCGGTCGCCGAGGATTGTGTGGGTCGGGACCTGCGGCGTGGTCGCATCCAGGACGCGCAGAAAGGAAGACTCGGGCGACAACCCATGGATGCTGTTCGGCAGACGCCCGCCATAGGAGCCGACGAGGCTGTCGGCCAAGGTGCCGAACTCGCGCAACAGGGTGTCAGGCAGCCGGATCAAGCGCGTCCCCCAGGCCCCCAGACCGCTGGTCGCGAGCCGGCTGCCCCGATGCGGGGTGAACATGAAGACCACCCGGCTCACATCGGTCCGCGGCGCGAAGACCAGGGCGCGGCGCGTCGCACTGTAATCGGGCTGGGTCCCGATGTCCGGAACCATGGTCGCGGCGTCCTCCAGGGTCACCCGTGACACCTGGGCGCGGGAGAGGATGCCGCCCATGCTGTGGCCGATCAGGACCATGGGCTGCTTGGGCCGATACCGGGTCACGGCATCGTCCAGCGCCTGGCGCAACTGGAGCGCGGAGATCGGCACCGGTTTCCCCGTGGGATAATAATAGAACCACATCTGATAGTTGGCGCGGACCTGATCATCGGCCAGCAAACCCTTGACCAGCGGTGCCCAGACCTGCGGCGTCGACATCAGCCCGTGGACCAGCACCAGTGGACGTTTGACCGGATCGAAAGGTTCCAGGAAGACGATGCGCGGCTGCCCGGTGAAGCGGCCCGGCCGCACCAGGTTGACGAGTCCCGAGAGCAGGCTCGGCCCGGTCGCGCGGGTGGCATCCAGTGGCGCCTCCAGGTCCATCGCCACCGCCGTCTGGCCGTGGGCCGTGCGCACCGACCGGATCTGGTCCGGCTGCACCAGTGCCGCGGTGCAGCAGGCCGCCGCGGAGTCCGCGGGCAGTGCGACCAGCGTCCGCGGGAGTTGGTAGCCGGCCCGCGGGGCGTTGGGATCGGTGGACGCGAGGCGGGCGATGGTCGGCAAGCCCAGGCCGGGCCGATGCAAGCCGGGAACGGTGACCCGCGGACGCATCACCGGCTGCAGATCGGTGAAGGCGTCCGGCGCCTGCACCCCCGGCGGCACCTGCTGCGCCGGCACCGTCGGACCCAAGATGTTGGATGGCCGGGCCGCATCCTCCAGCAGACTCGGCAAACGGCTGGCGACCAGTTCCCGATAGTCCGTCGCGGCAGCGGCGCGTGCCCGCTCGCTGCTGCCCGGCGCGGCCAGCACCTGCACCGCGGCGTCCAAACGCGGGCCAATCGATGGCGTCTGAGACGGTACCAGCGCCTGGCAGCCGCCGAGGAGCAGACCGATGCAGAGTCCCGCGAGGCGACCCGCCGGACGTCGAAACAGAATCTCCAGGTACATGGTGTCAGGGCTCGTTGATCCAGCCGCTGGCCGACTTACTGGCCTCGCTTAATGCTGGAATGGTAGGAACAGGTGTCCGAATTAGGCTACGATTCCGCACGCGATTCAACTCACCCGGGTGTTCTCTTGGAAGTGTCAGACATGTCCATCCACTGCTGCACGACGCACCTCGCCTTCCGGGCCGGACGCCGCTGGTCCGGCACCCTCGTCCTGACCGCGGTCCTGGCGGCCTGCCAACCGAGCGAAGAGATCGAGCCCGTGCCCGAACCGGTCCGCCCGGTGCGGGTGCTGACCGTCGAAAAGCTGCCCGGCGGCGAGACCGTGACCCTCACCGGCAACATCCAAGCCCAAGACGACGTGGCTCTCGCCTTCCGGGTCGGCGGCCAGTTGATTGAGCGCACCGTCAACGTCGGCGATCGGGTGCGGGCGGGTCAGGTGATCGCCCGCCTCGACGCGGTGAACGAGCGCCACGCCGTGGACGCGGCCCGCGCCAATCTGGCCGGCGCCAGGGCACGTCTGGTCGAGGCCCGCAACACCGTGCAACGTTACCAGCCGATGCTGGCTCGCGGCTTCGTCGCCCGCGCCCAGTTCGATCGCGCGGTGGAAGCGCGCGACGCCGCCCAGGCCCAGGTGGACGCCGTCCAGGCCCAGGTCAACACGGCGGAAAACCAGCTTGGTTTCACGACCCTGGTCGCCGATGGACCCGGCACCGTCACCGCCCGCGGGGCCGAACCCGGTGAGGTGGTCGCGGCCGGCGCCATGATCGTGCGGCTCGCCCGCCAAAGCGGGCGTGATGCGGTCTTCGACGTGCCGGCGCGGGTGATCGAAGCCGCGTCGGCCGAGGACCCGGTGACCGTTGCCCTGAGCAGCGACCCCCGGGTCACCACTACCGGCCGGGTCCGCGAGGTCTCACCCCAGGCCGACCCGGTGACGCGGACCTTCAAGGTCCGGGTCGGTCTCGCCACCCCGCCGGAGGCGATGCGGCTCGGCTCCACCGTCACCGGCGCCATCGCGCTGGGCGGGACCGCCGGCATCAAGATCCCGACCGCGGCGCTGACCGCGACCGGCGGCGCACCGGCGGTCTGGACGCTGGACCCGGAGTCGCACACCGTGGCCCTGCGCAATGTGGATGTGGTGCGCTATGAACTCGACCGGGTGCTGGTCTCCCAAGGGTTGGAACCCGGTGAGCTGGTGGTGACCGCAGGCGTCCAGACCCTGCGCCCTGGCCAGCAGGTGCGGCTGCTCGGAGAGCGCGCCGCGATCAGTCCGGCCCCGGCTCCCAGCCCGGTCCCCGTCGAGCCGGCCAAACCCGAGGCCAAACCCGAGGCGAAACCATGAGCGGCTTCAACCTCTCCGACTGGGCCATCCGCAACCGCTCGGTCACCCTGTTCATCATGCTCGCCGCGCTGATCGCCGGGATCAGTTCCTTCTACCAGCTTGGCCGTGCGGAAGACCCGCCGTTCACCTTCCGCACCATGGTGGTCGGCGCGGTCTGGCCCGGCGCCACCCTGGACGAGACCATCCGCCAAGTCACCGAGCGCCTGGAACGCACGCTGCAGGAGGTGCCGAACCTCGACAACCTGCGCAGCTTCACCCGCGCCGGCACCACGACCATCTTCGTCGATCTGATCGGCAGTACCCAGGGCCGGGCGGTCGCGGACGCCTGGTATGAGGTGCGCAAGAAGGTGGCCGACATGCGCCATACCCTGCCGCAGGGCATCGTCGGCCCCTTCTTCAACGACGAGTTCGGCGATACCTTCGGGATCATCTACGCCTTCACCGCCGACGGCTTCACGCACCGGGAATTGCGCGACGCCGTCGAGGGGGTCCGCTCCGCACTGCTGCAAGTCCCCGATGTTTCACGGATCGACATTCTCGGCGCCCAGGACGAGATCATCTTCATCGATTTTTCGGCCGAGCGGCTCGCGGGGCTGGGATTCGACCCGAGCACGCTGCTCGCGGCCTTACGCGCGCAGAACATCGTCAGTCCCGCGGGCGTGCTGAGCACCAGCGACGAATCCATTGCCCTGCGGGTCACCGGCGCGTTCGGCTCCGAGCAGGACATCGCCGAGGTCACCTTCGCCATCGGTGACCGCATGTTGCGGCTGCGCGACATCGCCGAGGTGCGCCGCGGCTTCAGCGACCCGCCGCAGCCGATGTTCCGCATCAACGGGGAGCCCGCCATCGGCCTGGCCATCGCCATGCGCGACGGCGGCGACACCCTGGCGCTCGGACGCAACGTCGCCCACGCCATCAGCACCCTCAAGGCCGACCTGCCGCACGGCATCGAACCGCGGCTGGTGGCGGATCAGCCGTTGACGGTCGATCTGGCCATCAATGAATTCACCGAATCGCTGTGGCAGGCCATCGCCATCGTCCTGGTGGTGAGCTTCGTCGCGCTCGGGGTGCGCGCGGGGACCGTGGTCGCCGTGGCCATTCCGCTCACGCTCGCGGTGGTTTTTCCGCTGATGGACATCGCTGATATCGACCTGCAGCGCGTCTCGCTGGGGGCCCTGATCATCGCGCTGGCGCTGATGGTCGACGACGCCATGACCACCATCGACGCCATGAGCCGTCGGCTGGCCGCGGGCGACGACAAAGTGGCTGCCGCCACCTATGCCTACCAGCACCTGTCCTTTGCGATGCTGATCGGCACCCTGGTCACCATCGCCGGCTTCGTGCCGATCGGCTTCGCCCAGAGTTCCGCCGGCGAATACACCTTCTCGATCTTCGCGGTGGTCGGCATCGCGCTCATCGCCTCCTGGTTCGTCGCCATGGTCTTCGCCCCCTTGATCGGCATGGTGCTGCTGCGCCCGCCCACGCCCGGTCAAGCGGAGAAGCCAAACCGCACGGTGGCGCTCTACCGGGGCTTCCTGACGCTGGCGATGCGCGCACGCTGGTTCACCATCGCCCTGACGCTCGCGATCTTCGTCGCGGCGCTCATCGGTCTGGGTCAGGTCCCGCGCCAGTTCTTCCCGTCCTCGGATCGCCCCGAATTGCTGGTCGATCTACGGCTGCCGCAGAATGCCTCGATCCATGCGACCGAGCGGCTGGTCGATACCTTCGAGCAAGTGCTGCGCGACGACCCCGAGTTCGCGCCCGAGATCGAACGCTGGAGTACCTACATCGGCCAGGGCGCCATCCGCTTTTATCTGCCGCTCGATGTGCAGTTGGCCAATCCGTTCTTCGCTCAGGCGGTGATCGTCACCAAGGACATCGAGGCCCGTGAGCGGCTGCAACCGCGCCTGGAACAATTGCTGGCAGAACAGTTTCCGCAGGTGGTGGGGCGGGTCTCGCCGCTGGAATTGGGGCCGCCGGTCGGCTGGCCGGTGCAGTACCGCGTCCTGGGTCCGGACCCCACCAAGCTGCGCGACATCGCCATGCAGCTCGCGGATCGCGTGGCCGCCCATCCGGGGACGCGCCGGGTCAACTTCGACTGGATGGAGCCGGAGCGGGAACTGCGCATCCGCATCGACCAGGATCAGGCCCGCCAGCTCGGTCTGAGCAGTCAGGCGGTGTCGACCGCGCTCAACACCACGATCTCCGGGACGACCATCACCCAGGTCCGCGACGATATCTATCTGGTCAATGTGGTGGCGCGCGAACTGGGGGGGCAAAGCCTGTCGGTGGAGACCCTGCGCACCCTGCCGGTGTCGCTGCCCAATGGACGGACCATCCCGCTCAGTCAGTTCGCCATCTTCGAGTACGGTCAGGACTTTCCGCTGGTCTGGCGGCGCGACCGGGTACCGACGCTGACCGTGCAGGCCGACGTGGCACCGGGCGCGATGCCCGAGACCGTGGTCGCCGACCTGGAAACACCCATCGCCGAACTGAACGCCACCCTCCCCGCGGGTTACCGCATCGAACTTGGCGGTTCGGTCGAGGAGAGTACGGATTCACGCGCCTCGGTGTTCGCGGTGGTACCGCTGATGATCCTCTTGATGCTCACGCTGCTGATCTTCCAGCTCAAGAGCTTCGCGCGGTTGTTCATCGTACTCAGCCTGGTCCCCCTGGGCCTGATCGGCGTGGTCGCCGCCCTGCTGCTGTCGGGCAAACCGCTCGGGTTCGTCGCCATCCTCGGCATCCTGGCCCTGATCGGCATGATCGCCAAGAACGCGGTCATCCTCATCGACCAGATCGAGGCCGAGCGGGCCGCGGGCCAGACCATCTGGGACGCGGTGGTGGAGGCCAGCGTGTCACGTTTCCGCCCCATCATGCTGACCGCGCTCTCAACCGTGCTCGGCATGATCCCGATTGCGCCCACGGTGTTCTGGGGCTCGATGGCTTACGCCATCATGGGGGGGCTGCTGGTGGCGTCGCTGCTCACGCTGGTGTTTCTGCCGACGCTCTATGTGACCTGGTATGGCGGTCAACCCAAGCGTCCGGCGTCGGACGGCACGGAAGGGGCAGCCAGGACGGTGTGACGCCAAGCGAAGCCCGGATTCAAGACATCAAGCGTCACGGCCGATCAAACATCTTACCGCCCCGACCAGGACTTAAACCATGTCCGTTCAACCCAAACTCCAACTCCATTTGCGGAGAGCGGCTGTTCTGGGATTACGGTGACAGTTTACTAAATGCAAATAATGTGACGTTACTTCACGTACCTATTGGAGCCTACCTTAGATCGGCAGCAAGCTGGTTGCGTTCAAGGCCCATCCGCATTCAGTGCATTTAGTAAACTGTCACCGTAATTCCAGTCAGGACCTGGTCCCGTCCTTGCGGCGCACCAATTGATCATAAGGAGGTATGCCGGGAGCAGATAAAGTCAATTCCAGATAGACAACCTTAAGCTCCGTAGCTGCCTGGCTGAAAGCCAAGAGCAGTTCTTGCTCATCCGGCTCCAATTCTGCAATGTCGCCGCCAGCGGATTCCGTGATGCGACGTATCTCTGCATCGACAGCCTGCACTGCCATCACAAGCGTTTGAGCGGTTAAAGTCGTCATATGATTGCTCCTGCGGTGAAAACGTGATTAGCGGGCATTTTGATATAGCTTCACAACTGCATTGCGGGCTAGGTTGTCGAGTGCGCCTTTGTATGCTTCAACTGGCATTCTTAAGCTCGCAGGCTCAATTTGGTAATGCTCTGCACCGTATGTTTCGTTACGGCCGGTGTGACGGATTCGGATCGACTGCGGAACATCGGTGCCTTCGGGAATCTTAAAACTGAAGTTTCCTGTTTTCAATTAAGCCACGAGCCGCATAACCGCCGCGATCAGGGGATTTTGCGTCGGTTTGTTAGCCCCCCCGCAATCGCTACCAAAACCCTCCCCGCCGAGGTCCTGTGCGAGCCGACGCCGCAGGTCGGCGAAGGCATATTCGGTGCGCTTGGTGGTCGAATACCGGCGCGGCGGCGCGTGCTCCAGATGCGCGCCGTAGATCCAGGTGATGGCGGTCGCCGCCATGCAGAAATTCAGATGATTGGTCACGGCATCGGGGTTGCGGGTTTGCGTCTCGGCACTGCCGATCTCCTGCTTGATTTCTCGAAATCCGGCTTCAATCTTCCAACGCGCGCCATAATATTCAATAATTTGTGCGACGGAGAGGTCCAGGTCCGTTATAGTGGACCCCATGTCCAGGACAGTTTTACCCCGAATTTAAGTTGTCGTGCCGACGTTCATCGCAGCGGTTTGGCGCTGCCCCAGCCACCGCGGAGCGGTCGTTAAGACGGCATCCGCGCAGCGATTAAGAAAAAATCTGTTGCTGTTGCGCCGCAGGCGTTCTCAGCCAGCTCCGGCGGTCGTGCGGCGCAGTGTGGGCAAAGGGTGAATGAGTGTGGGCAAGGTGGGGACAACGCGCCCACGGCGCGTTGTCCCCGGCTTGTCCACACGGTCGCTACTGCGACATTCACGCTTTGTCCACACGGAGTCCGCCAGCACTAGACCGCCGCCCGCGTTGGCGCCGCCGCGGGCGCCGCCGCGGGCGCTGGTCGGTCGCCGAACCGATCGACGATGCAGGCCCCACCGCCATCCCCTGACCGATGCACGTCTTCGGGCGTGCGGTAGCCCAAGGATTGGTGCGGGCGCTCCCCGTTGTAGAAGACGAAGTACGCAGTCAGCCCAAGCAACAACTCGGGCAGGCTGGCATAGCCCTTGATGTACACGTCTTCGTACTTCACGGTGCGCCACAGGCGCTCGACGAAGATGTTGTCCAGCGCCCGACCCCGCCCGTCCATACTGATGGCAATGCCAGCGTCCAGGAGGACCCGCGTGAACGCCGCGCTGGTGAACTGCGACCCTTGGTCGGTGTTAAACACCACGGGCCGACCATGGACCCGCAGGGCCTCTTCCAAGCAGTCTACGCAAAAGCCCGCCTCCAAGGTGTTGGACAACCGCCAGGCCAGTACCCGGCGCGAGTACCAGTCGATGATGGCGACCAGATAGGCGAACCCGTGCGCCAGGCGGATGTAGGTGATGTCGGTGCTCCACACGTGATTGGGGCGCGTGACCGCCACCCCGCGCAGCAGGTACGGGTAGATTTTGTGCTCCGGATGGGGCCTGCTGGTCGCCGGTCCGGGCGCCATGCCGGCCAGACCCAAGACGCGCATCAGCCGCTGCACATGCTTGCGGTTTACCGTGTGGCCTTGCTTCTGGAGAAAGATCACCATGCGTCGGCTGCCATAAAATGGATGCTGCGTGTACTCCTCGTCGATCAGGCTCAGCAGTCGCAGGTCCAACGCGTCCACGGTGTCACTGGCCGATGCCCCATAGACCCAGGAACGTGCCACCCCCGTCAAGGCACATTGCCGGGTGACCGCCAACGCCGCGTCACGCGCGATCCACGCACGCCGGGTGCTCACAGGCTCAGCCCGGACTTTTTTTTCAGCCAGTCCAGTTCCATCTTCAACCGCCCGATCTCGCTGTAGAGACGCTCCGGCCCAGCCTGATCGTCCACTGTCTGACGTCCACGCTTGGTTTCAAACAGCGTCCCGGCCTGCTCCAGAATCTCCTTCTTCCACTGCCCTACCTGGACCGGATGGACCCCATGCTCCTGTCCGATCTCGTTCGTCGTCTTGACCCCGCGGATCGCCTCCAGACCGACTTTGGCCTTGAAGGATGCCGTGTACGTCTTGCGCTTCGCTTCGCCCATTCTGATATGCCCCTTTTGGTTCGACGCGAGCTTAAATTACTGTCCGGTTTTCGGGGTCCACTATAGATTCCGGTCGCCGGCAACCACCGGTGCCGGGAATCGCTTGCCTGGCGACCGTGATACCGGCGCGAGGACGGGTTCGACCACCCTCCCGGCACCCGCCAGGGCGTCCCGTTGCCCCCCTGGTTAGGTCAAACCCACCCCGCAACGGCCAACGCCAGCGCCGACCGGTGCCGACGACGCCCGATGTCAGCTGGCGGCCGGGTTATGCTTCAGGGCTGCTGACCGGCCAAGATAGTTGACATTAGACAAACCCTGATGCGTCACTTTCCGCCGCCGGGTCCGGTAGCCCCCTGGCGGCGGATTACCCCTGGCCAATCCGCTGGCATCGCTGTTTCGCAGGGGTTCGCTCATTGCATGAACGCATCGAAAAGGTCGACACGAGAGAGATGGAGGTGATCTTCGGTCCCATCGCTGAAGGATTATGGAACGTCATGGACGACGAAGGAGAAGCAAATAATGAGTGACGTACAAGAGGTTCGAGCGGCCATCATTGAGGCGATACAACTCACGACCTCGAACCACGGCGAAGCACCCGATCAGCGGCACATGTATGTGCCCCCAGCACATGTCAAGGCACTACGCTTGGAGTGCAACCTGGTCATTGGTACCAATGGCGGTTTGCACGCCAAAGTTTTCCTCCGCGAGGATCAGTCAGGACGCACGATCACGGACTTCCCCGATGCATCGAAACTCCTTGCCACTAAAGCCGAACTCACATGGGCACCGCACGATCTGCACGGATTGAGGTGGCAAATGCTCTGCAATGGCCCCAATGAACATGGCACTCGTATGCGCGAAGTCTATCGCGGGGTAGTAGGTTCGTTGCCGCATCAACGGGGCAACGCATGGCGTCTCGCGGAGGAAGTGAAGCGCTGTCCGGACCCTGGATGGGCCGCGACCGCCGTCGCGGCGTCCCCTATCTTTGGTCAGTGAGCCATCTTGCCGATGGGCGAGGACGCACTTCCCCGCGCTCTTTTCTTGCTGCAATCCGCGCTGCTGCTGAGGATTCGTTCGAAAAGTATCCTGACCATGTGCATGCGCTCCACTACGAAAGCATCAAGCGAGGCGTGCAGCAGGCGTCGGAAATTCGCGTTGCGGAAATTGCCGAAGATTACCCGTGGGTTACGCGACTTATGGACCCTCTGCGTGGGTTGACGGTGCCATGCAACTTCGATGCTATCGCGTTGCGTTGGGACGAGCATTGCCCACGTGGTTTGGCGCCCGCTTCAGACGAAAAACTGCCTCCACAACATGTCGACCGCGGATGGCCTGGGGTTCGTAAAGATATTAAGCAGATTGGTATTTTCGAGACGATGAAAGATGACCGCGTGAATTTACCGGATTTGTATCGGGGTGGCTTTGGTCTCGGCCGCCGTGGTGGTGTTAAGCCGATCAAATGAGAGGCAAGGAAAAGGGGCCATTCGGCCCCTTCTTCTCACCCGACCATCAGCGGATAGCCGGACTCCAGCGGATCAGACGATCACTCGCCGAGTTCGACCGCCTTCATGCTCAACCGAATCCGCCCCTGCTTATCGACTTCCAGGACCTTGACCCGGACCTGATCACCTTCCTTGAGCTTGTCGCTGACCGATTGCACCCGCTCCTCGCAGATCTGGGAGATGTGCACCAGGCCGTCGCGGCCGGGGAGGATGGTGACGAAGGCGCCGAAGTCCATGATGCGGGCGACCTTGCCCTCGTAGACCTTGCCCACTTCGACATCGGCGGTGATGAGCCGGATGCGCCGCTTGGCTTCTTCACCGGCGGCCTTCTCGACCGAGAAGATCTTGACGATGCCGTCGTCGGTGATGTCGATGGTGGCGCCGGTCTCTTCGGTGATGGCGCGGATGACCGAGCCGCCCTTGCCGATGACGTCGCGGATCTTCTCCGGGTGGATCTTGAGTTCGATAATGCGCGGGGCATGTTCGGACATCTCGGCACGGTGCACGTCGATGACCTTGTTCATCTCACCCAGGATGTGCAGCCGGCCGACTTTCGCCTGGGCCAGCGCGACTTCCATGATCTCCTTGGTGATCCCTTCGATCTTGATGTCCATCTGCAGGGCGTTGATGCCCTCGACAGTTCCGGCGACCTTGAAGTCCATGTCGCCCAGATGGTCTTCGTCACCCATGATGTCGGTGAGGACGGCGAACTTGTCGCCTTCCTTGATCAGACCCATGGCCACGCCGGCCACCGCGCCCTTGATCGGCACCCCGGCATCCATCAGCGACAGACTGGTGCCGCAGACGCTGGCCATGGAGCTGGAGCCGTTGGATTCGGTGATCTCGGAGACGACGCGCACCGAATAGGGGAAGGTCTCGATGCCGGGCATGACGGCCAGCACGCCGCGCTTGGCGAGCCGCCCGTGACCGATCTCGCGGCGCTTGGGGCTGCCGACGCGGCCGATCTCGCCGACACAGAAGGGCGGGAAGTTGTAGTGGAGCATGAAGTGCTCGCGCCGCTCGCCGTCGAGGGCGTCGATGATCTGGCTGTCGCGCTCGGTGCCCAGGGTGGTGATGACCAGGGCCTGGGTCTCACCGCGGGTGAAGAGCGCGGAGCCGTGGGTGCGCGGCAGGACGCCGGTGCGGATGGTGATGGGGCGCACCGTCTTGGTGTCACGCCCATCAATGCGCGGCCGACCCTCGATGATGTGACCGCGCACGATCGCGCTCTCGAGCCGCTCGATCGCACCCTGGATCTGCTGAGCGCTCCACACGCAGCCCTCAAGCGCGGTGACCCGATCGATGATGTCCGCCCGGATCTCGTCGAGGACGGCGTAGCGGGCCATCTTCTCCTTGATGGTGTAGCCCTCGGCGATCTGGCCGGCGCCGGCGTGAGCCACTGCCTCGGCCAGTTGCGGGTCAGGCAGCACGGGCGTGAAGGGGATCTGCGCCTTGTGGACCTGGGCCGCCAGCTCGCGGATGGCCGTGATGGCCACCTGCATCTGTTCATGGCCGAACAGGACAGCACCCAGCATCACCTCCTCGGACAGGCCGCGCGCCTCGGACTCGACCATCAGCACGGCCTGGTCGGTGCCGGCCACGATCAGGTCCAGGTCGCTGTCCGGACCCAGGCCGATGACGGCGGGGTTCAGGATGTACTCGCCGTTCTTGTAGCCGACCCGCGCCGCGCCGATGGGGCCGTTGAACGGCACGCCGGCCACGGACAGGGCCGCGGAAGTACCGAGCAGCGCCGGCACCTCGGGGTTCACGGCCGGATTCAGCGATTTGACCGTGGCGATGATCTGGACTTCGTTGGTGAAACCATCGGCGAACAGGGGCCGGATCGGCCGGTCGATCAGCCGCGAGGTCAGGATTTCGCCTTCACTCGGACGGCCCTCACGACGGAAAAAACCGCCGGGGATGCGGCCGGCGGCATAGGTCTTTTCCTGATAGTCGACGGTCAGCGGCAGGAAATCACGCTCCGGACTGGGCTTCTTGCTCACCACCACGGTGACCAGCACCACGGTGTCGCCCATATTGACCAGCACGGCGCCATCGGCCTGGCGAGCGATCTCGCCGGTCTCCAGGGTGACGGTCTGATCGCCGAATTGAAACTGCTTACGAATGGGGGTGGGAATCACGGGTCAGTCCTCTGGTCTCGGCCTCGGGTTTGCGTAGAGTCGCCTGCGCCACAGGCTCCAGGTGCGTAGGGGACCGCGGGTGGCCTGCGGACAGGTGTCCGAGGCCTGGGGGTTTGGCCCCGGCGGCCGGCCACCGGCCACCGCGGGGTGGGCGGACTCAGGGCCGTGGCCACGGGTCCGCCAGTGCAGCGTCTAGCGACGCAGACCGAGTCGCGCAATCAGCTCGCGATAGCGATCGAGATCCTTGCCCTTCAGGTAGTCGAGCAGCTTGCGTCTGGAATTGACCATGCGCACCAGGCCGCGACGCGAGTGGTGGTCGTGCTTGTGGATGCTGAAGTGTCCGGTCAATTGCTGGATGCGTGCCGTCAACAGGGCAACCTGCACCTCGGGGGAACCGGTATCGTTCTCCCCCCGGGCGTAGGCGGTGACGATCTCTTTCTTCTCTGCGGCATTCATCGTCATTGAGGGTCTCCTTAAAAATAATGGGGACATGAAAAGTCCTGTACCGGCGGCACCTGCCGCCGCTGATCACCCCGACAATGACATCAGGGGATCGGACCGATTGATCGACCGCGAAATTTTACCGGCTCGCCGGACCGGCTCCAAACCATGGTGCGTTTGAAGACATGCGTTGCCGCGCCGACCGCCGGGGATCGGCAGGTCGACACGCGTTGGACCTCGCGTCGGCCGCTCAGACCAACCCCTTGGGCTGCACCTTACCGTCATCCTGGATCTCGCCGACACCCAGAAAATGCTCGGAGACATCGTACAGTCGCACCAACCCCTCGGTCGGCGCCCGCGGAACCAGTACCGCCTGACCCTGCTGGAGGTAAAAAGCCGCATCGGCCGACAGGCGCAACGCGGGCCAGTGACCCAGGGCGGAGTCGAGCGGCAGCAGCAGCGCGTCGAGTTGCGGCGCCGCGCCCTCCTGCTCCGCCAGGTCACGCACCTGATCCAGGGTGACGAACGGCACCAGGGTGTCCAGGTAGGGACCGACCCCGGTGCGGCGCAACTGACTCACATGGCCCCCGCAGCCGAGTTCCCGACCGATGTCTTCGGCCAGGGTGCGGACATAGGTGCCCTTGGAACAGTGCACTTCGAGTTCGATCTCAGGCAGTTCGCAGCTCAGCAGATCCATTGAGAAGATCTGGATCCGGCGCGGGGTGCGTTCGACTTCCAGCCCCTGGCGCGCCAGCTTGTAGAGCCGCTCGCCCGCATGCTTGACCGCCGAATACATGGGCGGCAACTGATCGATCGGCCCCAGAAAGCCGGCCAGCACATCGCGCACACGTGCCGCATCGACCGCCACCACCGGCTTGGTCTCGACCACCTCGCCCTCCGCGTCGGCGGTGGTGGTGGTGACCCCGAGCAGCACCTTGACCCGGTAGCGCTTGTCGGCGTCCAGCAGGAAGGCGGAAAACTTGGTGGCGGCCCCCAGGCACACCGGCAGCAGGCCGGTGGCAAGCGGGTCCAGACTGCCCGTATGGCCGGCCTTGGCGGCACGATACAGGCGCTTGATCCGTTGCAAGGCGTCGTTGGAGGTGAGCCCCAGGGGCTTATCCAACAACAGAATCCCGGTGACGTTACGCCCCGGGCTGCGGCGTCTCCCTGGCATCATTGGGGTTGCTCCCGGGCGTCGGTGCTCGACGCGGGTGAGGACGCATCAGCCGCGGCGGCGCCGTCAACGCTGTTGGCGGTTTCGACGGTGTCGGCCGGCGCGTCGGCGGTCGGCGCGCCACTGCCCTGCACCGCCACGTCGATCAGGTGCGACAACTGTTCACCGGCGAGGATGGACGCGTCATAGACGAAATGCAGTTGAGGCATGATCCGCAGCCGCACCCGTTGCGCCAGCGCATGGCGCACGAACCCGGACAGGCGGCCGTTCAGCAGCCGCGCCTGCTCCTCGGCGTCCTCTTCCCCACCAAAGCAGGTGAAGAAAACCTTGGCGTGCGACAGGTCGCGGACCACCCGCACCTCCTGCACCGTGATGTTCCCCAACCGCGGGTCCCGAACCTCATCGCGCAGCACCTGATAGAGCTCGCGCTTGAGTTCGGAACCGATCCGCTCGGTACGATCGAATTCCTTCATGCCTGACCCGCTACCACCGCGCTCATATGATCCGCGCCCGCTCGGTGCGCTCGAACACCTCGATATGGTCACCGACCTGCACATCGTTGTAGTTCTTCACCCCGATACCGCAATCGGTACCGGCCCTGACCTCGGCCACGTCGTCCTTGAAGCGGCGCAGCGACTCCAGCGTCCCCTCGTAGATCACTACATTGTTGCGCAAGACACGAATGGGGTTATTGCGCTTGATCAACCCGTCCACCACCATGCAGCCGGCGATAGCGCCGAACTTGGAGGAACGGAAGACATCGCGCACTTCGACCATGCCGATGATCTCCTCGGTCACGATGGGCTTGAGCAGGCCGGAGATGGCTTTCTTCACATCATCGATCAGCTCGTAGATGATGCTGTAGTAACGCAGATCGATGCCCTTCTCCTCCACCACCCGGCGCGCCGCCGCGTCGGCCCGGACATTGAAGCCCAGGATGATGGCGTTGGAGGTCACCGCCAGATTGGCGTCGGACTCGGTGATGCCGCCTACCCCGGTGGCCACCAGGATCACCTTCACTTCGTCGTTGGTGAGCTTGAGCAGACTCTCGCGCAGCGCCTCCAGACTGCCCTGGACGTCCGCCTTGACGATCAGGTTGACCGACTTGAGCTCCCCGTCCTTGAGCTGGGAGAAAATCTGATCCAGGCTCACGCCGCGGTTCTCGTCCAGCTTGGAGCGGCGCACCCGCGTGGAGCGCAGTTCCGCCACTTCGCGGGCCCGCCGCTCGTCGGCCACGGCCAACACGTCATCCCCGGCGTTGGGGGTGGCGGAAAGACCCAGAACCTGCACCGGGATCGACGGACCAGCCGCCTCGATCGGGTTTCCGGCCTCATCGAACATGGCGCGCACCCGGCCGTACTCCCCGCCGCTGACGATCATGTCGCCGCGGCGCAGGGTTCCGGACTGCACCAGGATGGTGGCCACCGGACCGCGGCCCTTGTCCAGACTGGATTCCACGATGGTCCCGCGGGCCGGCCCGTCCACCGGCGCCTTGAGTTCCAGCACCTCGGCCTGCAGCAGAATGGCGTCCAGCAAATCGTCGATCCCGACGCCGGTCTTGGCCGAAACCTTGACCAGCATGGTGTCGCCACCCCATTCCTCGGTCAGCACGTCGTGTTGGGACAGCTCCTGCATCACCCGATCCGGATTGGCATCGGGTTTGTCCATCTTGTTGACGGCAACCACGATCGGCACCTTGGAGGCCCGCGCATGGTGAATCGCCTCGATGGTCTGGGGCATCACGCCGTCATCCGCCGCGACCACCAGGACGACGATATCGGTGACCTTGGCACCGCGGGCACGCATCGCCGAGAAGGCGGCATGGCCAGGGGTGTCCAGGAAGGAGATAACCCCCCGATTGGTTTCCACATGGTAGGCGCCGATGTGCTGCGTGATGCCACCGGCCTCGCCGGAGGCCACCCGGGTCCGCCGGATATAGTCCAGCAGCGACGTCTTGCCATGGTCGACGTGGCCCATGATGGTGACGACCGGCGCGCGCGGCTGGGCCTCGGCCTGGCCGGTCTGTTCATCGGCCTCTTCGATCAGCGTGTCCTCGGCCGTGCGTTCGTCCGCAATGACCGCCTTATGACCCATGTCCTCGACCAGCAGGGTCGCCGTATCGCGGTCCAGTGCCTGGTTGATCGTGACCATCATGCCCTGTTTGAAGAGCTCTTTGATCAGGTCGCCGACCTTGACCGACATCCGGTTGGCCAACTCGCCGACCGAGATGGTCTCGGGCAGCTCCACCTCGCGCACCACCGGCGCGGTCGGCCGCTGGAACAGATGCTTGTCCTGCAGCTGCGGCTTGGCGCCCTTGCGCTTGCGCCGCGGACGTCCGCCCCCGGCCTCGCCATCGACTTCCTCGTATTCGGCGCGGGGCGCCTCCTGATCGCGGGCCCGCAGCGTATCCTTGCGTCCGGCCTTCTTGACCGATTTTTCCTTCTCGGACAGCTCGGGGGCCTTCTTGGCCGCGGCCGCCACCGCAGGCCGCTTGGCTGGTTTGGCGGCCTCGGGACGGCGGCGCGCGACCGCGGGCTCAGGCCGCTCTTCTTCCGGACGCTCGCCGACCACCGACGGCGCGACCGCCGGTGCGGCTTCCTCGGAAGCTGCAGCGGCGGCCGCAGCGGCAGCGGCAGCCAAACGTTCGGCAGCAGCCCGCGATTCTTCTTCAGCCAGACGCCGGGCCTCGACCTCGGCCGCCCGGCGCGCCTCGTCAGCCTCGCGACGGCGCTCCTCGTCTTCCCGTGCCCGCCGCTCCTGGTCCTCCAGGTCGGCCAACCGTCGCGCTTCCTGTTCCGCCCGCAGGGCTTCAAGCTCGGTACGACGGCGACCGCCGTCATGAGGGATGCTGCGCAATGTCTGCCGATCGCGGGGCGGCGGCCGCGGAGGATCGGCCGGCCGCCGTAACGGCGGCGTCGGCCGGGTCGGCGCGGCGGCAACCGGCGGCGGGGATGGCGCCGCCGCCGGGACGGGCGGGGCCACTGGAATGAACGGGACCTCGACGACCAGGGTGACTTCGGCCTCGGCTACGACGTCCGGTTCGACCGCCGGCTCGACGAGTGTCGCCGCAACAGCCTCAACCACTGGCTCGACCACCAGCTCGACCGGCGCCTCCTCCGGCACCTCGGGCGAGGCCGGCTCATCGCCGCGCTTGACGTAAGTCCGCTTGCGGCGCACCTCTACGCTCACCGTCTTGGCACGCACGGTCGGGGTTGGCCGCGAGCCGCCGACACCGCCGGCACCGCTGCCGGGCGCGCGCGGGGTCACCGCCGGCTGGCGCAACTCACTCATCGACTTGCGCTTGAGCGTGACCTGACTGGGGTCGGCCCCACCCTCGCCTCCCCCCTTGCCATGACTGCGCCGAAGATAGCCCAAGAGTTGCAGCTTTTCCTGCTCGGTCAGGGTGGAATCCGCGCCGCTGGCACGGATACCGGCCTCGCTGAGCTGGGTCAGGAGGCGTTCGACCGGAATGCCGACCGTAGAGGCGAGTTGTTTGACTGTGACTTCACTCATGAACGAACCTCCTGACGGGATTCCTCACCCGCATCGGCAAACCAGGGCTCACGCGCTTTCATGATCAAGCGCGCCGCCCGCTCTTCGTCCATGCCCTCGACCTCCATCAACTCATCGACCGACTGTTCGGCGAGGTCCTCCATGGTCGTCACCCCGCGCGCCGCCAACGCGAAGGCGAGGCCCTCGTCGATCCCTTCCATGCCGAGCAGGTCCGCCGCGGGTTCGGTTCCCAACACCTCCTCGGACGCGATGGCCCGGGTCAGCAACACGTCCTTGGCGCGTTGCCGCAGTTCGGTGATCGTGTCCTCGTCCAGATCGTCGATCGCCTGCATCTCCGCAAGCGGCACATAGGCCACCTCATCGACGCTGGTAAAGCCCTCATCCACCAGGATGGCCGCGAGGTTTTCATCCACGCCGAGTTGATCCATGAAACTCTGGACCGAACGGCGCGCCTCCTGTTCGCTCTTGGCGGCGGCCTCCTCTTCATTCATGACATTGAGCTCCCAGCCGGTGAGTTGGCTGGCGAGCCGCACATTTTGCCCGCCGCGCCCGATGGCCTGGGAAAGATTCTCCTCCTTGACTGCCACGTCCATGCTGCGTGACTCCTCGTCGATGACGATGGAGACCACATCCGCCGGAGACATGGCGTTGATCACGTATTGAGCCGGGTTATCGTCGTAGAGGATGATGTCGACACGCTCGCCATTGAGTTCGTTGGAAACCGCCTGCACCCGCGAGCCGCGCATACCGACGCAGGCGCCCACCGGGTCGATCCGCGCATCTTTGGTGCGCACCGCGATCTTGGCGCGCGCGCCGGGGTCGCGGGCAGCGCCCAGGATTTGGATCAACCCCTCGCCAACTTCCGGCACCTCGAGCTTGAACAACTCGATGAGCAGTTCCGGGGCGGTGCGGCTGACGAACAATTGCGGCCCCTTGGCTTCGGCGCGTACGTCGAACAGATAGCCGCGCAGGCGGTCGCCGGTGCGCACCGATTCGCGGGGGATGACGTGCTCACGGGGCACCAGTGCCTCGGCGTTGTTACCCAGGTCGAGCAGGATGGTGCCCCGATCCGCCTTCTTGACGATGCCGGTCACCAGTTCGCCCTTGCGGCTCGTGTAGGCATCGACGATCTTGGTACGCTCTGCTTCCCGCACCTTCTGCACGATGACCTGTTTGGCGGTCTGCGCGGCAATGCGCCCGAACAGTTCCGAGTCGATCTCTTCCTCCATGAAATCGCCGGCCTTGAGTCCAGGCTCCAGGATCTCGACCGCGGACAAGGTGATCTGACGCTCCGGAGCCTCCAGCACCCCCGCCACCGGATCCTCGATCACCTCCCAGCGACGGAAGGTCCGGTAGTCGCCGGTCTTGCGGTCGATCACCACCCGCGCCTCGATCTCGCCGCCGTGCTTCTTGCGGGTCGCCGAGGCGAGCGCCGCCTCAATGGCCTCGAAGATCACATCCTCGGGCACATCTTTTTCGTTGGATACGGCCTCAACGACCAGCAGGATCTCTTTACTCATACGTTCTTTTACTCAGCACTGTGCGACCGGCGACCAGCGTTACCGGTGCGCGGCGTCTCCGAAATCAGGTACCAAACGAGCGGACTCCAGGACTGCCAGCGGAACTTCCCAGACCCGGCCCTCGGCCTCCAGCCGGATGATCACGGGCGGCGTGCCCGCGGCCTCATCCAGGGCCCCCAACCCAAGCAGCAGGCCTTCCAGCTTGCGCCGGCCTTCGATCTTCTCGGCCAACCGGACCTTGATCCGGTGACCGGCGAATCGCGCGAAATGCTCCGGAAACACCAGTGGCCGATCCAGTCCGGGCGAGGACACCTCCAGATCGTAATGACCCGGCAAGGGGTCCTCCACGTCCAGGACACCGCTCAACTGGTGGCTCACGGCAGCACAGTCGTCCACTGTGACGCCCTGTGCCTGGTCGATGTAGACCCGCAGCGTCCCGGCCCCGCCGCCGTGCTGAAAAAACTCGACGGCAACCAGTTCATACCCCATGGACTCCACCACGCGGAGTGCCAACTGCGTCAGGGTGCTGTCAACCGGCTGCATTGCAAAAAACCTTGAAGGAAAACGCGTCCCAAAAATGAAAAATGGGCCAATGGCCCACTTCTGATGTCGACCGGCCCCACGGACCACCGTGGACGGGGCGACCCACCTCGCGAAGTACAAAAAAACCCCGGAAGACGGGGTTCATGACGGAAAATTCGGGGGCAATGCCCGTTCGCGGAAAACTTTGACCGTCAAGCACTCTAGCCTTTCGATTTTAGGTCTTCTGCGGCCTGTGCGCAAGACGCTTGATCCGGTCTTGAAGAACTTCCAGAATCGGCGCAGTAGTGCGACCATTGGCGCATGCCAACCACCAGTCACCAGGGCGCCGCCGACGAGCAGGCGTTACAGCACACGGTCAGGGAGCGTACCCGTCACCTGCTGGCCGCGGCCGGGTCCTGGCTGCGCATCGCGATGCCCGAGCCGCAGATTCGTTTCGACCTGCGGGGCCGGGCGGCCGGACAGGCCCGCCTGATGCCCCGCGGAACCTGCATCATCCGTTTCAACCCGGTTCTGCTGCGCGCCAACCGCGCGTCATTCCTGGCCGAAACGGTTCCTCATGAGGTGGCGCATCTCGCGGCCTTCGCCCGCCACGGCATGCGCATCCGTCCGCACGGACCGGAGTGGCAAGCGATCATGCGGTACTTCGGAGTCAAACCGGAACGCTGCCACCGCTACGACCTGTCCGCCACCAGCGAACGCACCCTGCGCGAGTTCGACTATCACTGCGACTGCCGGGAACATCGGCTGAGCACCATTCGTCATAATCGCGTGCGGGCCGGCGGGGCCTATGTTTGCCGCCACTGCGCGACCCCGCTGCGACCGGGTCTACGACCTGACCGGGCCGACGCCGTATAGCCTTCGGACGTGATAACCAGACAAGGGGCGAGGTTCAAACCCACCCCTACACGAAGGTCTGTCTGGATATCAGGTACGAACGCTATCAAGCGACTTCTGCGTCGAGCGATCAGCCGTCAGTGTCGCGTTTTATCCGCGAACTGAGAACTGAGAACTGAGAACTGATCGCCAACCGCTGTTGCGAAGTGACCTGCTGGTCAACGCGGCGCGTAGGGCGTGGGGCCATAGCCGGGTGGGTAGCCCGGATAGCCATAGGGCGGTGTCGGCGGACCCCAATAACCCCAGGGTGTCGGCACCGCCATCGGCGGGGCCTGAGGTCCGCGCGCGGGAGCCGCCGGCGGGCGCGGCCGCGACGCCGTGACCGGTTCCGGGACAGGCCCGGACGGTGCTTGCACGGCAGGCGCGGGAACCAGCACCGGCGCGGCGGTCGCCGGGGGCGCCGCGGCGACGGCCGCAGCGACCGGGGGAACGATCGGCACGACGGCAGGGATGACCTGCGGCTCCCCAACAGGGGGCTCCGGGTCCTGAGGCCCCGACGCTTGGGCCTTGATGACGGGCGCGTCGGCGCGGGACTTATCCGCGGCAGAGGCTGGTTCGGCTTCAGGCCGAGGCGGCAAGGGCGCATCGACCGCTGTCATTGTATCAACATCGGCCGGGACCGGCGGCTCCGGAACAGAACGGCCGCTCATCAGGGTAGTGGCGAAGGCCGCCGATTCCGCCGCCGCCACCGGAGCCGGAGCCGGAGCCGCCACCGGCGCCGCGATCGGCGCTTGCACCACGGTCGGCGGCAGGACCGGAACCGGCAGGGCGATGGACGCAGGACCCGCGGTCGGTGCCACGGCCTGATCCACACTGCCACCCACAATCTGGGGCGGGGTCGGCATCACCACCGACGGAGGAGTCGATTCACGGGTCGCGGGTGTCGTGCGCGGATGCAAGGCGCCGACCTCGGTCTCAGGACGCTTGATCGACCCCAAGTAGAGTACGCCAAACACCAGCACCAAGAACCACAGCATCAGCCTGGCCCACCAGCCAAGACCCACAACCGCGGCAGTCTTCGTCATAATTCGGTGCCTATAAAGTAAGATGATGACAGCATTGACAACGGGAGAGCGTTTACCGGACGCGGCCTGGGCGCGAGCTCAGGCGATTTCCGGCAGGCGCCTCAAGGCGCACCGGAACCGGCCGCCAGGGCCGCCAGGGCCGCCAGGATCGACTCCGACTGCTCGGCACAGAAGCCAAGATGCGCTTCGATCTCGGTCATGGAGATTGGTCCCTCCCCCTTTCCCGCGGCCCAGTTAACCACGAACGCGAGACTCGCGTAACACAGACCCAACTCGCGTGCCAGGACGGCCTCGGGCATACCGGTCATACCCACCAGATCACAGCCGTCGCGCTCCATCCGCGCGATCTCGGCCGCCGTCTCGAGCCGCGGCCCCTGAGTCACACCGTAGGTCGCATGCGCGGCCGCGGCAACCCCGGCGGCCGCGCAAGCGCGTAACAGATCGATGCGCAACTCCGGGCAGTAGGGCTCGGTGAAGTCCAGGTGAGTCACCGCGACCGCGTCGTCGTCGTGAAAACTCTGGGCACGACCATGGGTGTAATCGATCAGTTGATCGGGAACCGCAAAGGCGCGCGGACCGAAGCCCGCGGTGATGCCCCCGACGGCCGCCAGACCAAGCACACGCCGCGCACCGCCGGCGCGCAACGCCCACAGGTTGGCCCGATAATTGATTCGATGCGGCGGCAACCGGTGACCTTCACCGTGCCGGGGCAGGAATAAGACCGGATGGCCGGCAAGGCGGCCGTGCACGAGGGGCGCCGAGATGGCGCCGAAGGGGGTGTCGAGCGATTTCGCCTCGCTGACCTGAAGGCCGGGCAGGCGCTGAAAACCCGAACCCCCGATGATCGCGAGCAGACCCATCGAATCCTCTGGAGAGTCACACCTGAACATGAAGGCGTGAGTCTACCTCAGAGACCGCGGAAGACAAAAAAAACCGGCGCCGCCACGAGCACGGGGGCGTCGGCATGGTTGAATCGGCGCCGCCGTCGGGCGCAGCGCGCCGACCGTCCGGGCGGTCTAGATGCGCGTCTCCTGGAACATCCCGATCTCGACCAGCTTCGGAAAGAGCACCCGCTCCTCACGATCGATGCGCTGCCCGACCATCTCGAACACCTCATGGGTCTCGGTCAGAAAGTCATCGCTGAACGTGAAGTCGCAGTTCTTGAGCCAATGCTTGTGATAGTCGTCGAAGGTTTTGCGCAACGGCCGCTCACCGCTGATGAACCCCCAAGCGATGGACTTGACCTTGGGATCCTCATGGATCAGCAGGCTGGGGTAGAGTCCGCGATCCTCTTCGGCCAGGTGTCTGCGCACCTTTTCGCCGAGATCACAGAGCAACTCGAACGCGGTCTTGGCATTTGGCCGGATGCGCAGTTGATCTTTGGTCAGGATCGAACGGAGATCATCGATCATCTGCCGGAGTTCCGCATGCGTACTGCGATAACCGTCTAGTGTATACATGAGCCATCCTCCTCGTTATTACCTCGCGAGCGTAAGGGGAAGGCAACGCGCTTCCGCGACACCCACGACTCGGCACGTTTTCGATGCGGTGCCGAACCAAGGTCGGAGCACGCGCGAACGTGTTATCTATAGAAATACCGCAAAATCGCCCTGGAGTCAAAAAGCCCCCACTTATATCAGAGTTTTATCGAATACCAATCAACAGTCCTCGACGGCCACGGCGAAGACGCCAGGGACGTTTCGAAAGTAGGTCTTATAGTCCAAACCGTAGCCGAAGAGGTAGCGGTCGGGAACTTGGACGCCCACGAAATCGGCTTCACAGACATGGGGCCGCCGCTTCTCCACCAAAACCGCGGTGTGTATTCCCGCGGCTCCGTCGTCACGGCAGGCCCGCACGATGGCGTCCAGGGTAACGCCCTCGTCCAGGATATCGTCCACGATCAGCACCTGTTCCCCGCGGATGGCTTCCGTCGGACGGTAGTGCCAGACCAACTCGCCGCCGCTGGTCGTTCCCCGGTAGCGGGCGACATGGACGTGATCCAGCCGCAACTGGAAATTCAGCCGGGGCAGCAGCAAGCCGGCGGCGATGACCCCCCCGCTCATGACACAGAGCACCAGGGGGTCGGTCCCGGCCAGCCGCTCGCTGATCGCCTCGGCCATCCGGTCGATCGCTTGCTCCATGGCGTCCTGGGTGACCAGACACTCGGCGCGGTCGGCGACCGCCGTATAAGTCTCGGGGGATAGCTTCATCAATTGATTCACGTCGATGATGGGGGGCGGGTGGGATCGTCGAGCGCCAGGTCGAGGGTCGCCAGGTCTTCCAACAGGGCGACCTGACGCACACCCGCCTGCCAGCGCGGCGCTTCGTGCAATCGCGCGGGTTGCGGGTCACCGCGTCCGTGCATCCGCAGCAAACGTAATTGGCCGGCAGGATCATGTTGTTCACGAAACGCATGGACGATCACGAGCGCGGCCGGGCGATTATTGCAGATCAGCAGCATGTCACAGCCCGCGCGCGCGGCCGCCTGCGCGCGCTCCACATAATCGCCGCCGGCATCGGCCGCGGCCATAGTGAGGTCATCGCTGAAGATGGCGCCCGCAAAACCGAGACGTCCGCGCAACAGGTCGCGTAACCAGACCGCGGAGAATCCGGCGGGCTCCGCCGCAACGCGGGGATAGATAACGTGAGCCGGCATCACCGCCTCTAGTCCGTGTTCGATCAGTCGTGCGAACGGTATCAGGTCATCGGCCAGGAGCTCAGCCAGATCGCGCTCGTCGATCGGCAGTGCCGTGTGGGAGTCAGCCGCCACCCCGCCGTGCCCAGGGAAGTGTTTACCCACCGCTGCCATCCCGGCCTGGCGGACCCCGGAGGTCCAAGCCGTGGCCAAGTCGACGACCTGGGTCACCCGCGCACCGAAGCCGCGGTCACCGATCACCTGACTGATCCCCCGATCCAGATCCAAGACCGGGGCGAAACTGAAGTCCACCCCCGCCGCCCGCAACTCGGCCGCCATCAACCAGGCCACGTCGGCGCAGGCGGCACAGGCTCGTCGCGGGTCAGCGGCATAGAGTGCACCAAAACGCCCGGCCGCCGGCAGCCGGGTGAAACCGTCGCGAAAACGCTGGACCCGCCCACCCTCCTGATCCACGCCGATCAGCAGGCGCGGTTCCCGTAGGGCATGGATCGCCGTGGTCAACCGCGCCAACTGCTCAGGCGAGGCGTAATTGCGGGAAAACAGGATGACGCCGCCCACGGCCGGGTGACGCAGCAACTCGCGATCCTCGGCGGTCAGCTCCGGACCGGCCAAGTCCACCATAATCGGACCCAGTGACATGGCTCAAGCCTCCCAGATCTCAGTTGTCCGGCCTATTGCTCGCGGGGTCTCGAACAGGGCTCGTGCGCTGGGTTCCGACATGGATTTGCTCGCGACGCGGGGCCGGGCAAGAACGCCCGGCGCAAGCTCGCATTATTAGCACAGGGCACAGGTCCGGGCCACCGAATCAACCGCGCCGCGTCACGGCAACGGCTCGACCCGCGTCATGTCGAGCCGGATACCCAAGGGTCCGCGCGGCACCCAGGCCTCAATGATCCCGCGGCCACGCCTGACCCGCACCGGAACCAGTTCGCCGGATTCGCCCTGGGTGGTACCGTCGCGCAGTGCGTCGGCGGCGTACATCCGCTCGCCGGCGTAGGATTCGATGAGGTCCCCCGCCTGGAGTCCGGCCGCCTCGGCCGCCGAACCCGGAATCACCGCGGCGACGGTGACCCGGTTATCCTCACCCGTCAGATATAGATAGCGATCATAGGCGAGATCGCCGATCTCGTCCCGCAATGGTCGCGACTCCCCGCCGAGCTCACCCGACGCCTCGCGATAGCGGTCGGTGCCGATCCAGCCCTCGCGCACCGCCCGATCGCGCAGGGTCAGCCGATCCAGTTCCAACCGCGCTTCCTGCCAGATGATGTCGTCCGCAAGCCCGGCGTCGACGCCGGCCGCAACCAGTGCGCTGCGCCGCTCATCGGGGGTTCGCGGCGCGGTCGGACGGTCAAGACCCGTGTCGCCCGCCGCGATCCGGCCCGCCAGGGTCTGCTCGACCTGAACCAACCGCGCCTGCAGATCAGCCAACCGCGCGTCGGCGTCGCGCCAGGCGGCGAGCAAGGTCGCGACCCGCGGATCGGCCGTCGGTTCCACCGCCGCGGCCACGACTGGAGTCGACGGCGCGGCCGGCGCAGGCCCGGCCGTGACCGTCACAACCGCGACCGACGCGGGCGGCGCCGACAGCGCGGGGGCGCTTACAGCGGCGGTGTGACCCGATGGCACGGCAGGCACCTCGGCGGAGGCGAATAACTGGCCGTACCCCAAGGCACCGATTAGGGTTCCGGTGACAAATCCCAGGGCAGTCAGAGTCCAGGTGGGTTTCATTGGCTTCCACTTTAGGTCAGTATTGCAGTTCTGAGACGGTGCTTCGATGGTTCTGAGGGTGTGTTCGCGAGCCTTCGGACAACAGGGTGCGGGCGGACGTTCCACCCTGAGCTGTCGGGTCCTCGCGGACCTGACTGTCGCCCAGGTGATCGGTTGGGTTTCGCCGCGTTGCCCCGATGTAGATCGCAACGCAACTGCAACACGCTTACAACAAAACGGCGCCGCAATTCAGCGCACCGAGTGAGGATCGAGACAGGACATGAATGCGAAAAACTTCAACATTTTGCTCTGGGTCGGCGTATCCCTGTGGTTAGTAATGATGTTCAATGGAATGAGCGCGCCAAGCCAGATCGAGGCACGGAATCTGAGCTACAGTCAGTTCCTGAGTGAACTGTCCGATGGTGCCATCGAAGAAGTGCGCATCCAAGACCAAACCATCAAGGGAACCCGCACCGATGGCTCGCGCTTCGAGACCTTCAACCCCGATGACCCCGGCCTGGTCGGCGATCTCCTGAAAAACGGCGTGGTGATTCATGCCGAGCCCCCGGCGCAACCCAGTGTGATGGTCCAGATGCTGGTCGCCTGGCTGCCCTTCCTGTTGCTGGTCGGTGTCTGGATTTGGTTCATGCGCCGCAACTCCGGAGGGGGGGGGCCCGGCGGGATCTTCAGCTTCGGCAAGAGTCGCGCCCGCCAGCACGCGGAGGGGGACGTCAAGGTAACCTTGCGCGATGTCGCCGGGGTCGAGGAGGCCAAGGAGGAGGTCGGCGAACTGGTCGACTTTCTGCGTAACCCGCAAAAGTTCTCGAGCCTTGGTGGGCACATCCCGCGCGGCGTGCTGATGGTCGGCCCTCCCGGCACCGGCAAGACCCTGCTGGCGCGCGCGATTGCGGGCGAAGCCAAGGTGCCGTTCTTCAGCATCTCCGGCTCGGACTTCGTTGAAATGTTTGTGGGTGTCGGCGCCTCGCGCGTCCGCGACCTGTTTGAGCAGGCTAAGAAAAGCGCGCCCTGCATCATCTTCATTGATGAAATCGACGCGGTCGGCCGCCGCCGCGGCGCCGGTCTGGGCGGCGGGCATGATGAGCGCGAGCAGACGCTGAATCAGCTACTGGTGGAGATGGACGGCTTTGCCGGCAATGAGGGCATCATTGTCATCGCCGCCACCAACCGGGCAGACGTCCTCGATCCGGCGCTGCTGCGGCCCGGCCGTTTCGACCGCCAGGTGGTCGTCGGTCTGCCGGACCTGGCCGGACGCACCGCCATCCTGGAGGTGCACATGCGCAAAGTGCCCTTGGCCGAGGACGTGGTCGCCCGCACCATTGCCCGCGGCACGCCCGGCTTCTCCGGCGCCGATCTGGCCAATCTGGTCAATGAGGCTGCGCTGTTCGCCGCCCGCGCCGGGCTCACCGCCGTGAACATGCAGATGTTCGAAAAGGCCAAGGACAAGATCATGATGGGCGCGGAACGGCGCAGCATGGTGATGTCCGAGACCGAGAAGAAGCTGACCGCCTACCACGAGGCCGGTCATGCCATCGTCGGGCGTCTGGTCCCCGAACATGACCCGGTGCACAAGGTCAGCATCATCCCGCGCGGCCGGGCGCTGGGTGTCACCCTCTTCCTGCCGGAGCGTGACCGCTACAGCATGAGCAAGCGCCAACTGGAGAGCCAGATCTCCAGCCTGTTCGGCGGGCGCCTGGCGGAAGAGCTGATCTTTGGGCCCGAGCATGTCACCACCGGTGCGTCCAACGACATCGAACGCGCCACCGCGATTGCCCGCAAGATGGTGACCCGTTTCGGGCTCTCCGACAACCTGGGGCCCTTGGCCTATGCGGACGAGGAGGGCGAGGTCTTCCTCGGCCATTCGGTCACGCAGCAGCGGCAGATCTCCGCGGACACCGCCCAGTCCATCGACCAGGAGGTGCGGATCATCATCGACCGCAACTACCGACGTGCGCAAGACCTGCTCAACGCGAACATGGACAAACTCCACGCCATGGCCGACGCCCTGCTGCGCTTCGAGACCATCGATCGGGATCAGATCGACGACATCATGTCCGGCCGGCCGGCCCGCGAACCGGTCGAGGACACCGGACCCACGATTCCGCCCCGCGGCAGCAATCCGGCAACCGGCGGCAAGCCGCTGCCGGAGCCGCCGATCGCCGGACCCAGCATACGGGGGATTTGACCGCAGGCCGCCGGGGTGCGATCACCCCGGCTCGACCGCGCAGCAACCATCGGGGCCGCTCATGCGGCCCTTTTTTCTGTGGCTCGAACGCATCACAATCGCCCACTGACCTCGGGGCAACGCCGCACCCGAACCAGCCTCCCACGACGCCCGCCCTGGCCGCACGGCAGATCGCGTCAGCCATCCACATCCACGGACAGACCGCCGGCCCAGGCCGGCACGCGCGACAGTACCCCATTACCCGATACAATGAGGGTTCACGCCCGGCAGGCAACCGCCACTGAGCCTCTCGGGCCCTAAGCGCAGCACGCACATAAGAAACATGACCGCAGTCCCTACGCGTCGATCCTGGTCCGCGCCCGCCCTGGTCCGCGCGGCCATCGTCCTCGCCTGTGCCTGGTGGGTCTGGCTGCCCGGACCGGTGCGCGGGGAGGTCACGACAGCCGCCAACCGCGCCATCGCCGCGGCGCCGCCCGCCACCGGGACACCGGCGCCGCGCATGGCGGGCGAACGCACCGCCGCTTATGAACGCGCGGCCGCACCGCGGCCCCGGTCGATGTTCGCGGCCGCGCTCGCGGCCAACTTGATCCTGACGGCCATCGTCCTGACCGGATATCAGCGCCACCTGCGTCACACCCGTGACCACCTGCGTGCCGCCACGGCCGACGCCGTAGCGCTGGAACAGCAACTCCGGCGAGGCCTGGAGTCGCTGGGCGAGGCCCAAGAGACCTTCTGGCGTCTGACCGATGCGACCCAGGGCGCGATCATCGTCACCGACGGCGAGGGACGCGTCACCTACTGGAATACGACTGCCGAGCGGCTCTTCGGGTACAGCGCCGCCGAGGCCCTGGGCAGCGTGATCCACGACCGGCTCGCCCCGCGGAAACCCCGCACCGACGTGATGGCCGACGGTACCCACTTTTTCTCTAACGAGGACAGCCCCAGCGGCGACCGGTCCCATGAGATCGAGGCCCTGCACCGGGACGGCCGACGCATCCCGGTCGAGATTTCCGTGGCGTCCATCACGCACGACGGCCGCTGGGGGGCCATCAGCATCCTGCGTGACTGTTCCGCGCGACGGCTGGCACAAAACCAGATGCAGCGTATGCAGTCGAGCTTCAGCAACGTGGTGCTCAAGAACCACAGCGGCATCCTGGTGGTCGACCGCCAGGGACTGATCCGCTTCTCCAACCCGGCGGCCCAGAAATCGCTGGGGCGCACCGCCGCGCAACTGGACGGACTGCCGTTCGGCCTGCCCAGTATCGGCAGTCAAACGGAACTCGACATCCTGCGGCCGGACGGCAGCTACGGGGTCGCGGAGGTCACCGCGACCGAGACCGAATGGGAGGGTCTCCCGGCCTCCCTGATCATGCTGCACGACATCACGGATCGCAAGCGGGCCGAGGACCAGGTCCAACACCAGGCGACTCACGACCCACTCACCGGTCTACCCAACCGCATCCTGTTCCTGAACTGTCTGGAGCAGGCACTGCTGGACGGGCGCCGCCACCGCCAGCCGCTGGCGGTCCTGTTCCTCGACCTCGACCGTTTCAAAGAGGTCAACGACACCCTGGGTCACCGGGTCGGCGACGCCCTGCTCGAGGCGGTCGCCGTGCGGCTCAAGCGCATCCTGTGCAACAACGATCTGGTCGCGCGCCTGGGCGGTGACGAGTTCACGGTGCTCGCGCGACGCGTCGGTTCGGCCAGCGGTGCCGGGGAGTTGGCGGCGCGGATCAGCACCGCCTTCAGCACCCCGCTGGACGCGGCCGGCCATCGGCTCTACTCGCGTCCCAGTATCGGCATCGCCCTGTTCCCGGCCCATGGAAACACGGCGGAGACCCTGATGCGCAATGCCGATACCGCCATGTATGAGGCCAAACGGCGTCCCGGCATCGAAGGCTTCGCCTTCTATCAGCCGGAGCAGACCCAGCGCTCACGCGAGCGCCTGGATCTGGAAACACGATTGCGCAACATCCTGGCCGCGGGCGGCCTGCGGCTGCGCTACCAGGCGCAGGCCGATCTGCACACCGGCCGCCTGTGCGCTGCCGAAACCCTGCTGCGCTGTGTCGACGCGCAGGGGCGGATACTCCTGCCCGGACAGTTCATTCCGGTGATGGAACAGACCGGCTTGATCCGCGAGGCCGGTGATTGGGCGCTCGGCGCCGCCTGTATGCAAATTCGTGCCTGGCTGGACCAGCAGTCGACCCACACGCCCGTCGGCACCCCGCCGCCGCTGGCCATCAATCTATCCGCCGTCCAACTCGATGACGCGAATCTTCCCGACCGGATCGCGGAGCTCCTCGACCGCTACCGGCTGGCCCCCGATCGGCTCGCCCTGGAGGTCACCGAGACCGCCCTGATGGACAAGGCCGATCGGGCCCGCACCATCCTCGAACGCCTGACGACACTGGGCGTCAGCTTGCACCTGGACGACTTCGGCACCGGTTACTCGTCACTGGCCCTGCTCGGCGAACTGCCTTTCAGCGTGATCAAAATCGACCGCAGCTTCGTCCTCCAGGTACCCGGGTCCGAAAAGCACGTCGGGCTGATCGCGGCCATGATCGCCATGGCCCACCGCTTGCACTTGCGGGTGGTCGCCGAAGGTGTCGAGACCCCGGATCAGTGGGCGCTGCTGCATCAACTGGGATGCGACATGGCGCAAGGCTACCTGATCAGCCGGCCGCTGCCTCCGGCGGCGTTCGCGCGGCTCTGCATGGGGCATCGCGACCGCCCGGTGAAGCACGGCTAGTCCCTCGCTCCATCGAAGAGGTCCAGGCAACCCGCCGTCGTCATTCCGGCAGGATACCGATCAGCGTGTCAGTCCCGGCAGCGGCGGCAACCCCGCCGGTGGCTGGGGCTCGGCCAGGGCAGGAGGCAGTCCCTCCGGCAGTGGCTCCATCCGCTTCAGCACCCCGGGGCGCTCATCCACGCGCCGACGTCCGCCCAAGTCGTGCCCCAATTCCTGCAGGCGGCCGTCCAACAGCACCTTCCAGTCTTTGTCCTGGGGCAGCAGCGAGACCACCTCAATGCGATCACTGGTCGGCACGCCGACAGCGTTGCCGACGGAATCGGCGCCGCCGGGTCCGAGTCGCACCAGTACATGCAATTGCTCGCCCTCGCGCACCACGCCGAGGGGTGTAAGACGCGTGAACCGCGGGACGGCGTCCGGCTCCCGCACCGCGATCAGCCGGGCGAAACGCGTCAGAAACTCCGTTGGGTCAGCCGCCACGGCGCGGGCATAAGCCGCGTCCCGCCCGAAGGTGGCATTCAGCAGGTTACGAGTACCGCGCACCTGCTCGTCCTTCAAACCGGGCATCACCAGCGCCTTGAAATGCGCCATGGCGGCCGAGTGCAAATACGCCGGGGCGGCGGCAATGCCTTGTTCATTCAGCGCGTTGAGATAGGCCGTTGCGACCAGGGTCGCGGCCTTGGCGGCGGCGGCATCCCGCACCTGAGTGTCGGACCGCGCGGCCACCGGCGGTTGACCAGACCCCGACCGACCGGCCGCCTGGCCGGCATCGACCGCTTGGCCTCCATCATCCGGCGCCCCCATGGCCTCCGCCACTTGAGATCCAACCAACAGCAGCATCAACAACCCCAGCAGGGGGAGCACGGAGCTCGGCATGAGAGTCTCTCCTGGCGATGGATTCGCCGGTGCGGGCAGGGCTGGATCAACCCGGACCAGTGGCCGCGCGGTCGATCATCTCCAGCGATGCGTTCAGATCACTTCCAGAATAGCTGATGCGCGCACCCTCCCGTCCGGCAAAGCAGCTACCACAGAAACTCGGTTTACCTTGACAAGCGCCAGTTCAAGCTTAGAATGCCATCCATATGGATGGTTAACAGATGTTCTCTGGATGGTAAAGTAAGACGATGAGCGTACACGATATTCGCCCTAAGCTCAGCGACACCGAGAAGATCACGATCAATCTCGGACCGGTCGATCTCGGCCAGATCGACCTCCTGGTGCAGGAGGGCTTTTACTCCAATCGCACCGATCTGATTCGTACCGCGATCCGTAACCAGTTGGCCAAGCACGCCGACTCGGTTCATCAGACGATCGCCCGCAAGAGTCTGGTGCTCGGGATGCAGCATTACTCGCGCGCCGATCTGGAGGCGGTGCAGCGGGCGGGAGAGCAACTACAAATCCAGGTCTTGGGTCTGGCCAGCATCGGCACCGATGTGTCGCCGGAACTGGCGCTCGCCACGATCGAATCGGTCGTGGTCCTGGGCGCCCTGCACGCGAGCCCCGCCGTCAAGAGCGCGCTCGCCGCGCGGATCAAATGACTCAGAATAGGAAAATTATTATGAAAATCAATCAAAAAATGCTATCAGGAATGCGCGAGGCGATGGCCCGGCTGCACCGGGACGGTCCGGCCGCCGCGACCACCAGCATTCAGCAGACGCTGTTTGGCCTGATGGCCCGCGCCGCGCCGGGTGAACGCGATCCGGCGCCCCTGGGCACCGGCGACGCCGTTGGTACGGTTGGCGGATTCGTCCCGGACCTGCTGGCCCGCCTGGGCATCAGCGCGCCGCTGGACGGGCAGCGTTTCCAACTCCCCGCCTTCGCACCGCAACCCGTTGTGTCGGCGGAGGGCGACACGCTCGCACCAGGCGAATTTCGCGTCGGCACCTATGTCAATCGCGCCGGGACCCGTGACTACAAGCTCTACATCCCAAGCACCTACACGGGTCAGGCCCTGCCGCTGGTGGTGATGCTGCACGGCTGCACCCAGAGTCCGGACGACTTCGCCCTCGGCACCCGCTGGAATGCGATTGCCGAGGAGTGGCCCTGCCTGGTGCTCTATCCGGCGCAATCGTCCGCGGCCAACCCGACGCGATGTTGGAACTGGTTCAATGTGGATCATCAGCAGCGCGGCGCCGGCGAGCCATCGCTGATCGCGGGGATGACGCGCGAAGTGATCGCGAACGATCACGCCGATCCGGCGCGAATCTACATCGCCGGCCTGTCCGCCGGGGGCGCCATGGCCGTCACGATGGGTACCCTCTATCCGGAGCTCTACGCCGCGGTCGGCACGCACTCCGGCGTCCCCTATGCGGCAGCCAATGACTTGCCGTCGGCCTTGGGTGTCATGCAAAGCGCCGGCGCAGCGACGGCGGCCGCACCCGGCGCGAAAATGCCGATCATCGTGTTTCACGGCGACCGCGACCAGACCGTCAACCCGCGCAATAGCGATAACATCGTGAGCCAGTGTGTGCCGCCGCGAGCGCAAGCGCACATGCAGACGCGACAGACCGAGGGGGCTGAGCGCACCTATACACAGACAATTTACCAGGGACCCGACGGCGCGGTGGTCGCGGAGCACTGGCTGGTACACGGTGCTGATCATGCCTGGTTCGGCGGCGACCGGCGCGGCAGTTTCACCGATGGCACGGGACCCGATGCGTCGCGCGAAATGATGCGGTTCTTCGCGGCACAGGTGCATCCCACGGCAGCGCTTGCCGCGGTCCGGCGCGAACCCGGACAGGACTGATGCGGTCGGCGGACATCTTCGTAGGGAACGGACTGAAAACGGGAAGGCTTGCGAATGGAACGACGCGTCTTCCAACAACCACAGCGACGCCAGGCGAGGACCTTGCCGGCTCGCGGCGGGACGGTTGCACTTAGCCGCCAACCCGAGGTTATCCCCAGCTGCCGAAGAGGATAAAGGTGCCCGCCAAGGCGAGTGCCCCGCCGACACCCCGCCGCGTACGGTAAGCGCGCGACTGGACTTGAATGAATGGAACATGGCGGGGTCACTCCGGTTGCAGCAGTGGATCGGCAGGTTCGACGGCATCGCTGAGCACCACGGCCATCGGCAACAGCAGATCCCGGTCAGCGCCGTGTCCGTCATGCCGCCGCGGGTCTGAGATAGGGCTCGAACATGTCCACATAGACGGCGACGCCCTCCTCTGCATAGCCGTCCCCACAGGTCCCGCGCCTCAAATCGGATGCTATAGACCGGTACGAAGAACTCCTGCCGGGGGGCGCCGTCGACCGGGCTCGCCCGCGACGCAATGTCCGGATAGCCTGGTTGATAGTACGGCTGGAACACCCGTGTCTCACTCGGCCCCTGCCCCGTGGTTTGCTTCGCGACGATGCCGTAGCTGGCAACCACCACCCCGGCGCGCCCGCGGTAAACGGGATATTCGCGGGTGTGCCCGACGCCGATCTGCATCAAGGTCTCGACCCGGTCACCGACCGCAAACAGCGGGTTGTTGACGGCCGTTCCCTCCTGGTAAGCGGGTGATTCGTAGGTGCCGTCGGCCAGTGGCTTGCCGAATCCGGGAACCGCCTGGGCGAGCGCCTGGCCACGCAATTGCGCGGCCAAGTCGAGTGAGTCCTTATCGATGATTTGGATGAGTGTATTGGTCCCGGTCTGAGGGTAGTTCGGCGTCAGATAGCCCGCGGTGAGTTCTGCGCGCGTAGCCAGCCCGCCGAGTGAGAAGCAGGTGCTGACCGCGCGCAGCCACAGGTCGAAATAGGGCGCATTGCCATAGGTGCGCCATTGCCAGGAAGGTGGCGACCGAACGCAACCAGAGGTCGTAATAGGGGGTATTGAGATAGTCGCGCGGGTGGACCGTCTCGCGCAACCAGCGTGCCACGTCCAGATTGAACCCGACTTTGGGGAAATACACGGCCGAGAACATGGCGAGGATCGCGCCCATTTCGCCCTCCCAGCGCTCGGGCCAGACGACGCCCTCGGGTTGAAATTTGTCCGGAATGGGATCGCTGCCGGCCCAGGTATGCAGGTTGTGTGGACGATCCCCGTGACCACCGTGTCCGCCGGGGGCTGCGGGATCACCAGAAAGCGTACCTCCGAGTTCGAGTCCCACACGCGCACCTCATCCACCAGTGCGAGATAGTCCTCCAGCAGGCTCGGATAGGCCCCGCCCCGCTCGGCGGCGAACTCGCGCAGGATGCCACGCGGTGCCGTAACGCTGCGGGCGCGGTATTGCCTGGACTTGTACCAGACCGGCTGGACCCCGAGCAGGGCCTGGGGGTAGCAGGAGCACAGGGTGCAGGAGACCAGGTTATGCACGAAGGGAGCGCTGGTGCTGGCCGTGCCGTTGGCGACCACCCGCAACCACTCCCCCCTCGGGGCCGATCGTGTACCCGCCGAGGTCCGATTGCGGCAGCCAAATACCCTGCATCGACGGGGCATGGTCGAGAAAGTCGCGGATGAACCAAGTCGCCGCAAAGGGACCGCGTTTATCGGAGGACTTATATGGCTCGAAGTTGGGGTGCTCGGGATTGAGCAGGGCGTCCTTGAAGGCCGGATCGATCCAGGCGCGGGCAATCACTGCCTTGCCGAACTGCGGACCGACCTTGGTCTCGTAGTAGTCGACGAAGCGGTCGATACTGGCCTGACCATCGGGACCGAGCAGGTTCTTGTCCAGGATGAGCTGTTTCAGCGCCAGCACCCGCGCTTTGAGCGGCGGTAACACGCCCTCGCTGCAACCGGGATAGTCAGTGGCGACGTCGTAGATCGGGGTGCCGCCCAGATCGAGCCGGGCCTCGTCGGGGGCGTCGCCTTGACTAGCGGTTCCGGCCTCGGCGGCTTCCCCTGGGCTGAGCAGCCCGGCGAGCCCGACCACACCGGCAGCGCCGCCGGACAGACCGGATGGTGAAGCGCTCGCCCCCCACCGTGCAGCACACCCGCAGCCGGGTCGGACAGCGGACGTAGGTAAGTCCCAGCTGTGCAATTTCCACGTGATTGACCAGCGTCTCGAAGGGGACCGGTCCGATCACCTCAACCTCGTGCTTGCCCCATAACGCGCCCATGACGTCGCGGGACTCGTCCAGATCACGCGTGTGCAGCAGGGCAAAGCGGGTCAGGTAATCGGCGAGTGGATCGACGGTCACGGTCGCCGCCCGGGCGCGGGCCGCAACACTGGGCCTTGGCGTGGTATCGCGCCGCCCCCGAGCACCGCCGCGCGACCAATCGATTGCCTGTCTTTGTGTCTGTTCATGTCCGTACAGCGGAAACCGGTGGGGCCAGAGTTTCCGGAGTGCCGTCTTGATCCCGGTAGGGATGCACGTGGACCAGAATACGCATGTTAATCTCCGTGATCGCCAACGGCAAGCGACGGCCCGCCTGGGCCATCGGCAGAAACGAACCCGGAGTCCCCCATGAATCAACCGCTGGTACTCGCGTCAACCTCACCCTTCCGGCACGCCCTGCTGACGCGGCTGGGCCTGCCCTTCACGACCGACTCACCGCAGGTCGACGAAACCCGTCGGCCCGACGAGCCGCCGCAGGTCATGGTCTTGCGCCTGGCGGAGGCCAAGGCGAACGCCGCGGCCGTGCGCCACCCGGACGCCATCATCATCGGCGCCGATCAGGTTGCCTGTATCGACGATCTGGTACTCGGCAAACCGGGCAACCGCGAACAGGCGATCGCCCAACTGGAACGGGCCTCCGGACGGACCCTGGTCTTCCAGACCGGGCTCTGTCTGTTCAATGCCATCACCGGACGCACCCAGACGCTGGTGGAACCCTTCCATGTGCACTTCCGCCCACTCACGCGCCGCCGTATCGAGGCCTACCTCGACCGCGAGCAGCCCTACGACTGCGCCGGAAGCTTCAAGTCCGAGGGATTGGGCATTGCGCTCTTCACCCGCCTGGAGGGCGACGACCCCAGCGCACTCATCGGCCTGCCCTTGATCCGCCTGATCACCCTGCTGGAATCCGAGGGACTGGACCCCCTGGGTAACGCCTCGTAGGGGGACTCTGATCGCCCCTCAACGCCGGTCTCATGGATTGCTTCCAAGACGCTGATCAGCGAAGATTTCACCCTGCGCCATTCCGGCGCACGATCAGTGATCTAAGGCTCGGGGGGAGTACGGACCATGGCTGCGGCTTCATCGAATACCATCGCGCCACGCGCAAGGCGTTGGCACTGGGTCACTTATGCGGTCGGGGGCCTGACGCTGACCGCCATTCTGGCCTTGGGGGGCTGCGGCGGCGGCGAGAATCAGCGCGACGACTCCGGCGGATATGAGCCCCCGCCAAGCGGTTACCGCGCCTCGGGTGACTTTCCGGTCCCGTCGGAGATCGAGCCCAACGTGGACTTCTGGCGCCATGTTTACGGCATCTGGAGCCGCAATCAGGTCGCCTTCCACGACGACGAGCACCTGGGCGTGATCTACGAGGTGGTGCGGCTGCCGGACGCGGGCAGCGACGGCTACACCGAATCGCAAAAGGGCTTTGTCCGCTCCCGCCAGCAGTACCATGAGGACCGCGTGCGCGAGTTGGAGCGGCGGGTCACCACGAATCAGCCACTGAGCGCCCAGGACAAGGAACTCCTGGCCAAATTCGAGCGGGCCGGCGGCACCCGGGCGCTCTATGGAGCCTCCGAGCGGGTGCGCAGCCAGCGCGGCCTGCGGGAGCGTTTCCGCCGCGGCATGGAGATCAGCGGACGCTACGAAAAGTCCTTCCGCGAGGTCATGCGCTCCGCCGGCCTGCCGGAGGACCTGGCTTACCTGCCCCACGTCGAGTCGTCCTACCAGACCAACGCCCGTTCCAGCGCGGGTGCCGCCGGAGTCTGGCAGTTCATGCCGGCGACCGGGCGCATTTATATGAAGGTCAACAATGTGGTGGATGACCGCTACGACCCGATCCTCTCCGCCCAGGGGGCCGCGCGCTACCTCTCCGAGGCCCACAACCGTCTGGGCAGTTGGCCGTTGGCGATCACCAGCTACAACCACGGTCAAGGCGGCATGGCGAATGCGAAGGCCCAGTACGGCCACAATTTCGGGCGCGTCGTCCGCAACTATAAGGGCAAGTATTTCAAGTTCGCCTCCCGGAACTACTATGCCGAGTTCCTGGCGGCCCGCGAAGTGGCGGGCAACCCGAGCCGCTACTTCCCTGAGGGCGTCGCCTACGAAAAGCCCTGGTCCAGCGACCGTCTGGTGTTGCGCGACAGCATGCCGGCGGACCATGTGGCACGCCATTACGGGGTCTCCACCGCCAGCCTCGCCGGCCTGAATCTGCATTGGCGGGGACCCGCCCGCGACGGGCGCGCCAACCTGCCCGCGGGCACCACGGTGTGGCTGCCCGGCGGCAGCATGAGTCGGGTCGCCGGCCAGCCGCCGTCCTACTCCGGGTCGGTGTTGACGTCACGCCCTGAGCCGCGGCCGACCACCACCACCGCCGCGACCGCCATGGCCTTCCAGGCGGTGGGCGCCAAACCGATCGCGACGGTCGCGTTCCGCAAGAGTGCACGGATCGAATCCGAAGACGAGCCGCGAATCGCCAAGGCCGAACCTAAAACGGCACCGATGGCGCAGCCGGCTCCCAGAACCAAGACCAAGGTCGCCAAGACCGCGCCCAAGTCCGCAGCGGCCGAGGACATCCGGGACAATCCGCCGGCAAAGGCCGCGAAGCCTGAGACCAAAACCGCAAAGGTCGATGGAAACAAGGCGAAAGCCGCGACCAAGCCAGCCAAAGCAGAGGCGAAGCCGACCAAGGCCGAGCCCAAGGTCGCCAAGGCGGAGGCCAAGACCACCAACGAGGTGAAAGCATCCAAATCCGGGGGTAACCCTGCCAAGCCGGAGCCGCAGGCCGCGCAGGCCGACAAGTCAGCCAAAACCAAGGTGCACGTCGTCAAACCCCAGGAGACCCTGTTCCGGGTCGCCAGCGGCAACGGACTCTCAGTCGCAGAACTGCGTAAGCTGAACAAGATGGGACCCAACGACAACAGCATCCGCCCGGGACAGAAACTCAAGGTCGGTAGCTGAGCCATACCCCCGGCCGCCGCCACGGCCGCTAAGCCGCTCCCCGCCGTGCGCGCGTAGTGCGCTCGCGGCAACCAGCGAGGCACTCCCATGTCGGACGTAACCGAGGCTACCGTCCCGGGACTGGACGAGACGTCATATCGGGGCTACCGTCTGGTACCCGTTTACCGGCATACTACCGCGGTCCAACGCGCTGCGGCCATCGCCTTCTGGTTCAAGCACAGGGCGCTGACCGAGTCCTGCCTGGCCGAACGCCGCAGCCATGAGCTGGTCTATCTGGCGCTAGCCGAGGACGAACGGATTGCCGGACTCACCTCGGTCAGTCTGAGTCGGCGCGGAGCTGACCGACGCAATGTCTACGATCTGCGCATCTTCATCGCGCCCGACGATCGGGTCGCCTATCTGATGCGTAAACTCACCAATCGCACCCGTGATCTCCTGCGCGAAGACAGCCGCACCACCCCGGCGAGCGGGATGCGGCTGGTGGCCGATAATCCAAAGCTGAATCGCCCCGGTCTGCGTCGCTATCTTGAACGCCAAGGCTACTGCCCGCGGGGCCGCAACCGCCATGGCGTTGACCAGTGGTTCGCAACCTTCAATCCAGATCCTCCTCTCACCGACTCCGACCAAGGACCACCCCCATGAAGCCCATGCCGCTGCAACTGCGCAAAGACCAGGAACGCCGTCTACTCGCTGGACATTGCTGGATCTACAGCAACGAGGTGGACACCGCCGCCACCCCCTTGAAGGATCTGGCGCCCGGTCAGGCGGTGGAGGTCCGCAGCGACCATGAGCGCTGGATCGGCCACGGCTATGTCAATCCACACTCGCTGATCTGCGCCCGGCTGGTCAGCCGGGACCATGCGCGCCCCCTGAGCCCGGCGCTCTGGGTCGCGCGGATTCACGACGCCCTGGCGCTGCGCGAACGGCTCTACCGACGCCCCTTCTATCGCCTGGTCTTCGGCGAAAGCGACGGCCTGCCGGGGTTGGTCGTCGACCGCTACGGTGACCTGCTCTGTGTCCAACTCACCACGGCCGGGATGGAGCGGGTCCGCGGCGAGATCCTCGCCGCCCTGGAGCAGGTACTGCGGCCCAGCACCATTCTGCTGCGCAACGACACGCCGATGCGCGACCTGGAGGGCCTGACCCTAGGGGTCGAGGCCGTGCTGGGCGACCCGGCGGACGACCTGATCCTCACCGAACAGGAACTCGACTTTCAGGTGGCCCCGCGGAGCGGCCAAAAGACGGGCTGGTTCTTCGATCAGGCGGAGAATCGCGCCCGCCTCGCCCGGTTCGGCGTGGGCTCGCGGGTTCTTGATGTCTGCAGTTACACCGGGGCCTGGGGCCTGCGCGCGGCGGCTCTGGGCGCGGACGAGGTCACCTGCGTCGACAGCTCACTGAACGCCCTGGAGCGGGTCGCGGCCAACGCCGAACGCAACCGTCTGGGCGAACGCGTGCACCCCGTGCAGGGCGACGCCTTCGAGGTCCTGCGCGGACTGCGCGACGACGGGCGGCTGTTCGATACGGTCATGCTGGATCCCCCGGCGTTCATCAAGCGCCGTAAGGACGAGAAAGAAGGTCTTCAGGCCTATGCCCGGCTCAACCGACTTGGTATCGAACTGTTGGCGCCGGGCGGGCTCTTGGTCACCTCCTCCTGCTCCTTCCACATGGACCGCGACACCTTTCTGCGTACCGTCGGGCAGGCGGGTCGGCGGGCTGGACGTTTCCTGCAACTGCTGGAGACCGGTCACCAAGGACCCGATCACCCGGTGCATCCGGCGATCCCGGAGACCGCCTATCTCAAGACCCTGTTCCTGCGCGTCCTGCCGGGCATCTAAACCCCGCCCAGCGCGGTATGCGATGTTTTCGGATGGGGTCGGCCCCGGCAGACGCGAGGATTGCTGGAGCCGACGCGGTTTAAAACGCGACATTGTTTCCAACCAGCAGGTTAGCTAGAATTCCGTCAGTTGATTCTAGTTCAGGTGTGCCCTGACACAACCTTCAGGACCCGAACCATGCCCGATCGATCAGCCTCTATCGCTCGTTTCCCATCCGCGGGCCGCGCCGCGCCGATCGGCAACCGCAGATCATGCCGACCCGGCCGCGCCCTCGCCGCGGCCCTTGTCATGAGCGTTGCCTTGTCGTTCGTGGGGTGCGGCGGGGACAGCGCGACCCAGTCCAACTATGCCGATCGCGTGGTGGTCAAGAAGTCCGAACGCAAGATGCAATTACTCAATCGCGGCAAGGTGCTGCGTGAATACCGCATCGCCCTCGGCGACAATCCGCGGGGCCACAAGATGCGTGAAGGCGACGAAAGTACGCCGATCGGCGATTATCTGCTGGATTGGCGCAACCCACGCAGCAATTACTACAAATCGATCCATGTGTCTTACCCCAACGAGCGGGATCGCGCAATGGCCAAGCTGCTTGGCGTGGACCCGGGTGGCATGATCATGGTGCATGGAATGCCCAATCACATCCGCTCCGACACGGTCAGGGCAGAGTACCGCCGGCGCGACTGGACCAACGGCTGCATCGCCGTCCAGGACCACGAGATGGACGAGATCTGGCGGTTGGTACGTGACGGCACGCCCATCCGCATTCAGGAATAGCCGGGCCCTGCGGACCGATCAGGGCCGACCGCAACGGTGGTTTGACAATGCCCCGGGGCCGCAGACCGATAGGCGACCAGCCGTTGTCCGGTGGCCGCATCGACCACCGACACATGGGTGGTGGCCGCTGCCGGGTTGCGCCACAGCAGCGCCACCTCGGGCGCACCGTTGCCGTTGCGATCGGCAACCCGTTCAGCCTGGAGCAAACCACTCCCCGACCACAGCGTTTGCACCACGGCACCGGTGCCCGTGTCCTTGATGACGACACGGTCGGCTTTACCCTGTGTGGACAACAGGACCACGCCCACCTCAGCGCTAGCGTTGCCGTTGAGGTCGGGCAGCGCGAGCACTTGCCGCGGTGTGAACGTGGCGGGGAAGGAGAGGGTGTTGAGCAACGCGCCGGTGGCCGCATCGCGCACTTCGACCCTGGGCCTCATGGCGATCACGCCGCGGACTCGCCCCGCGTCTCCAACCCCAAGGCATTCAGGACCCGGACACACAACTCCTGCGGGGTCCGCGCGATGACCTCGGCCGGAATGCCGTGCCGCGCGGTCAGCCGATCGAAATCCTCGAAGCCATAGGACACCATGAAGGGATACATGCCGGCACCCACGGCGGCCAGGTAATCCTTAGCCTCATCGCCGCACGCATAGGCTCGGGCGGGATTGACGGCGAAGCGCATGCGCAGGTCGCGGAACGCGGTGAGCTTCTCCTCACTCAGCGGCAGATGCACCACGAAATCGAACCGGCCCGGATCGAACCCCTGACGGATAAACAAGCGCTCCAAGGTCAGCACGGGCTCGCGGGTGATGTTACGGGTGACGATCCCGATGCGCAGGTCAGGCTGTTCCGTGAGCTGCTGTATCAGATCCCTGATCCCGGCGTAGAGCACAGCCTGCTCGCGGTAAACATCGGTCAGGGTGTCGATCAGCCGGGAGCGCTTGCGACCGGCGATCTGTTTGCGCAGGTTGCGCGGAAACTCCTTGAGCCCACCCAAATATTTGAACATGTTACGGCGTTTCTGGAAACGCGCGAGCGGCCCGATCGCCATGCCGTGGAGGGCAAAGGTCTGATCGATGGCGCTGAAGGCATCAATGGTGGTGCCGTCGGCGTCGAGGATCACCAGGCGATCGTTGCTGTACATACAAATCAGGTCCAAGGAGCAGGATATGCCGCCGCTATTCTCCACTTCTGCCCGTAATCTTGTAACCGTTGCACCGAAAAAAGCTGTCGGCAGCGCGCGTTTGTCCGGACAGACTCTCGGTGTAGGGGCGGGTTTGAAACCCGCCCCTACGTTCGGTGATCACGTTCGACAGCGCTACTAATCGCCCCCTGCCGCAGCCACCGCCGCCAACGCCTGGCGGGCAATGGCCAGTTCCTCGTTGGTGGGGATGACCAGGACCCGCACTCGGCTGTCCGCCGCGCTGATGGTCCGCTCGTCCCGTGCGGACGACTGGTTGGCACCCTCGTCCAGCCGGATGCCCAGGTTCTCCAGCCCCGCGCAGGAACGGCGGCGGATGCTCGCATCGTTTTCGCCGATGCCGCCGGTGAAGACGATGGCGTCCACCCGACCCAACTCGGCGTAATAGGCGCCGATGTATTTCTTGATGCGCTGCACGGTGATGCCGATGGCCAGTTCGGCAGCGTCGTCGCCAGCGGCCGCGCGCCGTTGAATCTCGCGCATGTCGTTGACTCCGCACAGCCCGAGGAGTCCGCTCTGGCGGTTCAACAGGTCGTCCAGCGCCGGCTCGTTCAACCCCAGTTGGTCGGCCAGGTAGAACAGGATGGCGGGGTCGATATCCCCGCAGCGGGTGCCCATGACCAAACCCTCCAGCGGCGTCATCCCCATGGACGTGTCGATGCTGCGCCCGGCACCAATGGCCGTGGCACTGGCCCCGTTACCCAGGTGCAGGGTGATCAGGTTGCACTGGTCGAAGGCCAGCCCCAGCAAGGCGGCGGCGCGCTCCCCGACATAGTGATGGGAGGTGCCGTGAAACCCATAGCGCCGCACCCGGTAGCGCGTATACAGATATTCCGGGATGGCGTAGCGATAGGCGGTGCGCGGCATCGTCTGGTGGAACGCGGTATCGAACACCGCCACCGAGGGCACCTGCGGAAAGAGCCGGCGCGCCACCAGGATCCCGTCGAGATTGGCGGGATTGTGCAGAGGCGCCAGCGCCGACATCTCGCGGATCGCCTCGACCACGGCGTCATCGACCAGCGTCGGACGATGGAAACGCTCGCCGCCATGCACCACCCGATGGCCGATCGCGGCCAACTCGGCCAGATCGGCCAGCACTCCGGCCGTCCGCAATCCGGCGATGATGTGGTCGATACCGTCCTGATGGCTGGGGATGGCGATGCCCTGCCTGCCGGTTTGCATAGGCCCATCAGGCATTTGCCAGGTGTATTCAACCTCTCCCTCGGCCTCACCGATGCGCGAGACGGCACCGGAGGCAATTACCTGCCAGCCTGTGCCCTCGAAGAGCTGAAATTTGATGGATGAGCTACCGGAGTTCAGAACCAGAACCTTCATGTTGACTCCCCTGGGTGGCGCCGTTGGCGGCTTAAATCAGTTCGCCCTGCGCTTGGGTTTTCGCTTGCGCCAAGGCCTCCCTCTTCACCCGCGTCGCTGATCGAGACGCGTCGGTCTGGGCCTGGATCGCGGTGATGGCCACGGTGTTGACGATATCGGTCACGGTACAGCCGCGACTCAAGTCGTTGACCGGCTTCTTGAGGCCCTGCAGAATCGGGCCGATCGCGACAGCCCCGGAGCTGCGCTGAACCGCTTTGTAGGTGTTGTTGCCGGTATTGAGATCCGGGAAGATCAGGACCGTGGCGTGTCCTGCCACCTTGCTCTCGGGCATCTTGGACGCGGCCACACCGGGGTCCACCGCGGCGTCGTACTGGATCGGACCTTCGATCGCCAGCTCCGGGCGCGTCTCCCGCACGATGCGCACCGCCTCGCGCACGCGGTCCACATCCTCGCCTTTGCCGGAGGTTCCGCTTGAATACGACAGCATGGCAACGCGCGGTTCGACGCCGAACGCGGCGGCCGTCTCCGCGGACGACATGGCGATATTCGCGAGTTGCTCCGCGTTCGGATTCGGATTGATTGCGCAGTCCCCGTACACCAGAACCCCGTTCGGCAGGCACATGAAGATGACGCTGGACACCAGTTTGGTGCCGGGCTTGGTCCGGATGGTCTCGAACGCGGGCCGGATGGTGTGCTGGGTGGTGTGGGTCGCCCCCGAGACCATGCCGTCCGCATCACCCGCGTAGACCATCAGGGTGCCGAAGTAGCTCACGTCCACCAGCGCATCGTTGGCCATCTCCGCGGAGATGCCCTTGTTCTTGCGCAGCTCGTAATACATCTTGGCATAGCGCTCGCGATCCGGGGAGACGGACGGATCGATGATCTCGATCCCGTCGAGCTTGAGACCCAGGTCGGCAACGCGCCGCCGAATCCGCTCCGGACTGCCGAGCAGCGTCAGGTCCACCACCGAGCGCAGGGTCAGAATCTCGGCGGCACGCAGGATGCGCTCGTCGCCCCCCTCCGGCAGCACGATCCGGCGCCGGTCGGTCTTGGCGCGACGGATCAACTGGTACTCGAACATCAGTGGCGTGATCCGTCCGGAATGACTCCCGCTGATCCGTGCGCGCAGATCGTCGACATCCACATTCGACTCGAAGGCCCCCAAGGCCGTGGCGATCTTACGCTCATCGCTGGGCAGGATGGTCGCCTGGATACGGTTGACGTCCAGCACCGTATCGAAGGTGTCGGTCGGTACGCTCAAGATCGACAGCTTGGTACGCTCCAGGCCGGAGATCACACGCTGCAGACTGGGTGCCGGACGCAGACCACCGGTCAGCAGCAGCCCCGCCACCCGCGGACAGGAGGTCGAGGCGTCGGCCGCCAGGCACGCCAGGATGATGTCGGCGCGGTCACCGGGGGTGATGATCAGACAGCCATCCTCCACATTGTCCAGGAAGCCCGCCACCTCCATTGCGCCGACCTTGAAGGTGGCGACCGCCTGATGCAGGCTTTCGCCCTCGCCGCGCAGACACTCCGCGCCCAGCGCCTGGGCCACCTCACCCATGGTCGGCATTCCCAGCGCCGGGTCTTCCGGGATGATGTAGACATGCTCGTTGGCGAGCATCAGGGCGTGGATTCCCGCCTGCACCTCAGCCACATGCTCCGGTGCGATCCCGTTGATGAAGCTGACGAGGAAGTCCCCGCCGCGGTTGCGCATCGACGTATGGGCCTGCTGCAGGGCGCGCAGGCACATATCCGGATTGCGCCGGAAACCCTTGACCACCAGCACCAGGGCACAGCCCAGATTGTTCGCCAGATCGGCGTTGAAGTCGAACCCGAGCGAGGGTACCTGCTCGTTGAAGTCAGTCCCGGCGCACACCACCAGGTCGCACGACTCCTTGAGCAAGGTGAATTTGTTGAGGATCAACTCCAGGAGATCATCGTAACGGCCGGCCGCGACCAGTTGGTCCGCGGTCTGGGCAGTGCAGCCGTAGAGCATCTCCGGAGGGAATGGCAGGTTGTAGCGGCCGCGGACCAGGTTGGTCAGGTTGTCCTGTTCCACCCCCGCGGCGACCATCGGACGGAAAAACCCCAGGCGGAGATTCACCGTCGACAACATCTCCATGAATCCCAGCACCACGGACGACTTGCCGCTGCCAAAACTGGCACCGGCGATATAAACGCTTTGCATTGTTACACCTCAACAATAAGGAAGACGGCAAAGCAGGGCTGATGGACCCTCGCGATGCTGCACTGCAACAATTGTCGCACGCGGACCTACCGGGCGACGAGCACTGTTAGCGCATCCGCTATGATTCAGCGGCACGCGGGCCCCGCGGACTTCGACAGCTTGGAGAATCGAAACAGGCGTTCCGAGGCCTCGCCCTTGGCATCGCCTGAACCGGACAGGCTCAGCGGTTCCTGGTGCGGGAATCCGGCGAACCCTCAGGGGAGATCCTCACCTTGCTGCCAAAGCGCATGCTCGCTGAGATCGATATCGGCATTCCAGGACACGGCGTAACCGCCCTGCTCGACCGCGACCTTCGCAAAGAGCCCCTGATCTCGCAATGGGGCAAACACCTCATCGTCCAGTAGGGGGGTGACGTCGTAACGCTTACGTCGCCCATCGGTGAAGGTCACGATCAAGCAGTGGTTCGCCAGGGGCTCGGCACTGACGATACAGGGCAGATTCATCACATTGGGCGTTGCTTGCGCACCTGAGGCGGCCACGGGGTCTTCTACGGCCTGAGTCAGTGTGGCCCATTCAACGACCAGATGCTTTGCCCGGACGGGTAGGTGGCCGGCGATCATTTCCAGTGTCTCGACATCGAACAAGGCGTGGTCATCGCCGCAAATGACATGGAAATGGGGTGGCGAATGGTCTCCGGCATACTGCTTGATCAGAATTCCGTAGGGTCTGGCGATCTCTGGCATGTGGTCAATCTCTCTGGTTACCGGGTCGGCGCGAGCGCTGCGATGGTGGCCGCGACTCCGGCTCGGATCGCACACAACGCCGAAGCGTCGGCGCTCGAAGGGGTCGTCTCACGATTGTGCCGGACAGCGCGCGTCGCGCGGGTCATTCGAGATCACGGGCGTCCGTAACCAGCCGGAAGCTGCTGCCGCCCATCCGGTCCTCCGGCAGCCCGTCAAGGCGGAAATCGGCGCGCGAAAACCCCATGTTAACCCGCCAGGAGCCGCCGCGCAGAACCCGCGACTTGTTCGGATCCGCGGCGACGATGCTGGGCTTATCATACCGATTGCGACACCATTCCCAGGTGTTACCAGCCAGGTCGTAGACACCATGGGTGCTGCGGCCCGCGGGATACATGCCAACCGCGGTGGCACGACCTACCGCGCCTTCATCAGTGTTGGCATGGCCTTCACGCCAATCCCGGCCCCAGGGGTAGATGAATCCGGGGCGCGCGCCCTGCGCCGCCCATTGCCACTCCCACTCGTCCGGCAGGCGGATCTCATAACCCATGCGCGCACTCAGCCAACGGCAAAAAGCCGTGGCCTCGAACCAGCAGACATAGGTGGCCGGATAGTTGCCGTGGCGGCGCATGGCACCGCTCACCGGAGGGCTCTGCCGCAGGTCCTCCCACCACCGGGGCGAGTCGAACCCGTCAGCGGCGTTCAGGAAGGATTGGAACTGACATTGGGTCACCGGATAGGCCGCGATGCGAAACGGCGCGACGGGGAAGCGTCCGTGACCCTCGATCAGGACCTCGCCCGCCGGAATCGGGCACCACTGGATGGATGGGACGCCTGCCGCCACCCCGACCCCGGGCCGCGGATCACCGATTTGGGCGAGCCGCAAGCCGATTTCCTCGCGTTGCACCGGCTCCACCCGCGCGCACAACAGCTCACTGAGCAGCCACTCGGCCTCCGGGGTCAGAAACGCGGCAATGTCGAGGTTGCGCTCCAAGTCATCGAGCAGACCGGTCTCGGCCAGCAAGACACGGGCGGATTCCAGGACCTCGTGGCGCCACCGCAGGTCCGGCGGGTAGCCGAGCGCGCCCCAGGTACGCGCCTCCACGTCGATCAGCGCCTGGGTAGTCATGGCCTCACGGCGGCGCTCGATCCAATGGCGCAGGGCTGGCCACTCTTGCAGGAGGGATTCGTGGACGAACTCGACCGTGCCATGCTCACCTTCACCGATCCGCACCAGCCGGGTGTCCGGCGCCGCCAGCGCCCGCACCAGAACGGCGATCTGCGCACTCTCGGCGAGTTGCCGCCATTCACCGCGCCGCCGGGCCACGGTGCCATCCTCGGTCACCGTCAGCAGCCGTGCGAAGAGACCAGGCAAGGCGCTCTGGGCCGCGGCCCCGGCGCGTTCGAGCGCGCGCTCCGCCCGCCTGGCGATCACCCCCTTGAGCCCGTCGAGGCGTTGTTCCTCGTAGACGTCCAAGGCCATACGCCCGACCGACCGACCCTGGTCGTACAGCTCCTTCAGGGTATCGGCCATCAGCGCCAAACCGCCGGATTGCGTGGTCACGTCCTGCAGGAGGCGGGTGACCAGCGCGGACTCGATCTGCATCGGCGCACCCAGCTCGACTTCGGTCAAGGGCCCCAGGATCATCCGTTCCAGGGCCGGCCGGGTCGGCGGAGCCAGACAGTAAAGCCCGCCGGCATTGAGAATGCGCGTGATATCGGGCAGCGCACAGCAGCGGTGCATCAGGTCCGCCCGCAGGGTACCGAGCACCCGCAACCGCGGCAACTCAAGCCCATCGACCAGCATTTCGAGGAACTCCTCCGCCAGCTCAGGGTGAACCGCGGTGAAGAACTCTTCAAACTGGTCGATGATGAGCAACCAGCAGGCCGCCGCGGGGCGATCGGCCAAACAGCGGTCCAGCAGGTCGGACAGGGCCTCGGCCCCGTACCCCTTGAGAGCCGCCGCCTCGGTCGGCGGATCGAAAGCGGGCGCCCCGGACTCGCGCGCCAGCCCATGCGTCAGCGCCAGGAAGGGATCGCCGCCTTTACCGGCCGGAAACATCATGCTGACCTGCCAGGACCCGGCCTGAGGCACGCGCGGCAGGTCCCCGGCGGCGAGTCGCGCCCGCACACCGGCCCGCACCAGGGACGACTTACCGCAACCGAGCACCCCGGAGACCAGCGTCAACCGCGGACCCGCGGGGACCGTCAGTCGGCGCAGGAGATCGCGGGTCTCGGCACGGCGGCCGAAAAAAATCGGCGCCTGCCAGGCTTCCAGCGGCACCAGGCCCGGATAGGGCTCCCGCTCCCAGCGTGAGCGGTGGTCGCCGTCGGCGGTCTGCGCCGCGCGTTCGGTCGCGAGCTCAGTTGCGATCTCACCCAAGAGCCGCGACCCCGCCGCCCCGCCGACCCCCAGCTCACGCAGGTTCTCCACCAGCGCGCCGGCGCCCGCAGCGCCGCCCGCGGCGAGGATCAGATCAATCAGCAAGTGCGCCGCCGCCTCCGGCGTCGGCGGCAAGGACACCGGGTCCGCGGCGATGAGGTCCCAGGTCAGATCGGCGAACCAGGCCTGGCGGGCTTCGGCACCACGCCAGCGCGGCAGGCCGACGAGCAACTCGCACAGGCTTTGGCGGATGTTGTTGTGCATCACAGCAGTTCCTTGGAGCAGACAGGGCCGACGATAGCGCAGTGGCGGATAAGGACGGGCATCTTAGTCGTTTGCCGCCCTCGCTGTCCGCGCCGGGTGGTCCAAGCGAACGAAAGTCCCGATGAACGTCGGCAAACACTTGTATCGTTTACGGGAGTCGCGCTATCTTTCGCAGCTTCGCCTTTCTGTCAAGGCGGTTTCCGCGACCAGGAACCGCCTTTTCGTTTTTCAGGACACCGCCCGCCGGGTGTCCCAGCGCCGATGAGGCAGGGCCTGCGCCATGAGCGAACCCTTGATGATGACCTACCAACGCCTGCCGGTGACCTTCGATCACGGCGTCGGCGTCTGGCTATGGGATGAGAACGGTAAGCGTTACCTGGACGCCTTGGCCGGCATCGCCGTGTGCGGACTCGGCCACGCCCATCCGGCTGTGCGCGACGCCTTGTGTGAACAGGCCGGGCGGCTGATTCACACCTCCAATATCTACCGCATCGCGGAGCAGGAGCGCCTGGGCGCAATGATCACCGCCTTGTCCGGGATGGATCGGGTGTTCTTCGGCAACTCCGGTGCCGAGGCCAACGAGGCGGCGATCAAGCTGGCGCGCCTGCACGCCCATCACCGCGGCATCGAGAATCCAGCCATCCTGGTGATGGAGAACAGCTTCCACGGCCGCACTTTGGCGACCCTCTCCGCCACCGGCAACCGCAAGGTACAGGCCGGCTTCGAACCACTGGTGCAAGGGTTCGTGCGCGTGCCGTACAACGATCTGGCGGCAGTGGAAACCGCCGCCGCCAACCGCAAGAACATCGTCGCCGTCCTGGTGGAACCGATCCAGGGTGAGGGCGGCATCAACATCCCCGCGGACGGCTATCTGCCGGGCCTGCGCGCCATCTGTGACCGCGAGGGTTGGCTCCTGATCTGCGACGAGATCCAGACCGGGATCGGCCGCACCGGTCGGATGTTCGGCTTCCAGCACACCGACATCATCCCCGATGTCATCACCCTGGCCAAGGGTCTCGGCAACGGGATGCCGATCGGCGCCTGTGTCGCCCGCGGCGCGGCGGCCGAGGTCTTCGCGCCCGGCTCCCATGGCTCAACCTTCGGCGGTAACCCGCTGGCCTGCCGGACCGCCAGGGCGGTCCTGGAGACCATCGCCGCCGCGGATCTGGTGACCCATGCCGCCGCGCAAGGAGGCGCGCTGCTCAGCGCATTGCGTGAAGCACTGGCCGGGACTCAGGGCGTCGTCGCCCTGCGCGGACGCGGACTGATGCTCGGAATCGAACTCGACCGGCCCTGCGGCGCACTGGTCGGTCTGGCCCTGGAAGAGGGTTTGCTGATCAACGTCACTGCAGAACGGGTGGTCCGACTCCTGCCTCCGTTGATTATCGAGGCGCCGGAGGTCGACCACTTGGTTGCGGGCTTGAGTGCCCTGATCAAACGCTTTTTAGGGGCCCACTAGGGGCTCGAACCGGTGGCGCGCACCCGTGGCGCGCACCCGATCCCATGCGGAGAATGGATCACCGATGCCAGCTACCCCGACCGCCTGTCGGCACCTCCTGTCCCTGTTTGACCTGAGCCCCGAAGAAGCGCGCACCCTGCTCGCCCGCGGCACCGAATTGAAGGCCATGCGGTGCCGTGGCGAGGACTATCGCCCGCTGCGACACCGCACGCTCGCGATGATCTTCGAAAAATCGTCGACCCGCACCCGCGTCTCGTTCGAGGCGGGCATGGCTCAATTCGGCGGCCATGCCATCTTCCTGTCGCCGCGCGACACCCAACTCGGTCGCGGGGAACCCATCGAGGACGCCGCGCGGGTCATCTCACGCATGGTCGATGTGGTCATGATCCGCACCTTCGACCAGGAAACCGTCGAGTGTTTCGCGGCCCATTCACGGGTACCGGTCATCAACGGCCTGACCAATCGCCTGCACCCCTGCCAGTTGCTCGCCGACATGCAGACCTACTTCGAGCACCGCGGCGATATCCGCGGCCGCCGGGTGGCCTGGATCGGCGACGGCAACAACATGTGCCAGTCGTACATGGAGGCCGCGCGGCTGTTTGATTTCTCCTTGCGCATCGGCTGCCCCGCGGGTTTCGAACCGGAAGCCCAGTTGCTGAGCGCGGATGCCGGCCGCTTCACGGTAGTGCACGACCCGCTGGAGGCCGCCCGCGGTGCCGACCTGATCGCCACCGACGTCTGGGCCAGCATGCATCAGGAGGGCGAACTGGAGAACCGGCTGGACCTGTTCTCCCCCTTCCAGGTCACCGACGCGGTGATGGCGGCCGCGGCGCCGGACGCGCTCTTCATGCACTGTCTGCCCGCTCACCGGGGCGAAGAGGTGGCCGCATCGGTCATCGACGGACCCCAATCAGTGGTTTGGGACGAGGCCGAAAACCGGCTGCACGTGCAGAAGGCGCTGCTGGAATTCCTGCTCGTGCCGGGGCGCTGAGGCGAACCGGATTCAACCCGCGAATTCACCATCGTCCGCGCATCGAGTACGCCCAGTGAGACCATCCGCGCCGTTCGTGCTGTGCCTGTGCGCCGCACTCCTGACCCCGCACCTGGCCCGGGCGGAGACCCGTTATGTCACGGACCAGATTGAAAGCACGCTGCGCGCCGGCGAGAGCATCCGCTTCAAGATCCTGAAGATGCTGCCGAGCGGCACCCGCGTCGAGGTGCTGGACGTCAACCAGACCACCAAATATGCTCGAGTACGCACCGCGGACGGCGCCGTGGGTTTCGTGCCGGAGGCGCAACTCCAGAGCGAACCCGCCGCGCGCACCCGCCTGGCGGAATTGGAGACCCGCCTGGCGGAACTGCAACAGGACCCGGACGCACTCGCCGCCCGACTGGCCAAGGTCCAGAACGAACATAGCGATCTGAAATCCGGCTATCAGACGTTGGAGCGGGAAAAGCAGTTGCTGGAACAGCAATTAGCGACCATTCGCCACGCCTCCGCCAATGTCATGGATATCACCACCGATCGGGAGCGCCTGCGCCTCCAAGTCGCCAACCTCACCCGCGTCCGCGCCGACCTGGAACAAGAGAACCGCGATCTCAAGAACCAGACCAACCTGCGCTGGTTCCTGATCGGCGCCGGGGTGCTGATCGGCGGCATCCTGCTTGGGCTGCTGCTGCCGCATTTGCGGCTGGGACGGCGGAAGAGTAATTGGGGGTCGTTGTGAGGAGGGTCTGTCAGGATCGCCTTTTTTGCGAAAGTGACCGCCCGGATTTGTCCACGGATGGCACAGATGTTCACAGATGAAGAAGAACATGAGGCAAAATCGCCTCATAACGCGTAAACGGTGCGAGGCTGGTCGCGGATACTTTCAGGTACCTCCTAAACACCCTGACCATTCGCCCAGAAAGGGATTTCACAAGATTATTTTTTCTCTTATTGTTTTGCCAGAACCACGCACGCATCCCGACTTACGTGGCGTACACGCGATACGTTCGTTCGTTATGAGGCAATCTTGCCTCATGACGCACGCGCGATGCAGCGAGGAACGGCGCGCAAGGGCTTGACAACCCCGAAAAACCCTGATCCAATCCAAAAAAGACGACGCGCTATGGGGTAGTTCGTCCGCTGAAATCTAGTTAGCTCAAAGAAGTCACAGCTATGGCGAACAATCACAAGACCGTTGAGATTTCTGTGGTCGCCGACGATGTCACATCTTTCGATGCGGATGTGCTTGTTCTGAAGTATGCGCAAGCTCATTATGGCCTTGATCGCGTACTATCCGAAAAAGGTATTCGTCTTGGCATTGATGAAAGCCAGTTTTCGCCAACACCAGGAACTTCTAGCTATTTTTACTCTCGCGGCAGCATACGACCAAAGAATATCTTGGTTGTGGGCGTAGCTAGATTATATGAATTTAGTTACAAGGACATTCGCATATTTGCCCGAACTGCATTGGAAGTACTGGCTGACCATGAGAAAGCTGCTGGAGCGGAACATGTATGCTTTACGCTACATGGAGCGGGATACGGTCTTGACGAAATTGAAGCATTTGAATCAGAGATTGCGGGTCTTATAGACGGGATCACCGCTGGACGTATCCCACAATCCGTTCAAAAAATCTCTATAGTTGAAGTCGACGAAAGACGTGCTAGTCGTTTAAGAAGCGTGCTGAAGGAGCTGATACCTTCGGGTTACGTTGACGCAAACCTGAAAAACTATCTGGAGGCATCTGAAGAAGCTGTCTCTGAGAAATTTCGCTCGGTCGGATACGCTTCTGCTCAAAAGCCCCATTTGTTTGTTGCTATGCCGTTTCGCGAGGAAATGGACGACGTGTATGAGTACGGCATACAGAATGCTGTAAGAAAGACCGGGTTTCTTTGTGAAAGAGCTGATTTGTCGGGTTTCACCGGAGACGTTATGGATTGGGTCAGAAAGCGCATTCGAAGCGCGTCGTTAGTAATTGCTGACTTAACAAGCGCGAACCCGAATGTGTATTTGGAAGTCGGATATGCGTGGGGTGTCGGAGTCAAGACGGTCTTGATCGTGCAAGAAGCAGATCAGCTCAAATTCGACGTACGAGGACAGAGGTGCATAGTCTACAAGAGAATAAAAGATCTTGAGGAAAAGCTTCATAAAGAACTGGTCGACCTACAGGAAGAAATCAAGAGCTAACATACGCCTCAAAAGCAGAAAGGGACGGGGTCAGGTCTCACATGGATGGGGTCAGGTCTTTCCTTTTGCCTCGTGTCAGTCGGCCTTGATCATAAATCCGCCCAAGACCGTTCGCTCAAAAGGGGCGGGGTCAAAAAAGGGGCGGGGTCAGGTCTCACAAAGTAGCATTCCGATGCTAATAGGGAACATACCCCGATTAACTCCCCCTATTAACTCGTCCGGGTCGGTGGCAGGGCTCCAGGAAACCGTAGCCCCTATGCCGGAGCAGTATGGGTAAACCTGGTACTCGACATGAATGGCATAGCACAAGTACTGGCAGGCTTGTTCATAGGATATTTTGTAGTGACGGTATGCGAGTCCGTCTATCATAGATTTGGAGGTCATGCCCCAAAGAAACTTCGTGGTTGGAGTAGATTTTTCGGCCCGCTTGGTCGGGTCATTAGTGATAGATGGTATTCCCACGAAGTCATTCATCACCGCGCAACCTATCGAAACAGTTACATACAACAATTTTCAAGTCGAGAAGAAGAGATCGCTCTTACGAATAAGCTGCTTAGCCAGGAAAAGATACATATCGTTCAACAAAGTTTTGGCCTTCGGGTAGGAGGCGCCGTTGAACATATTCGTTACATGTTGCCGACTGCCCCGTTTATAATTATTGCGTGTATTTCAGGTGGGTGGCTATTTAGTATCGGCGCGGTTATTCCGCTAATTATCATGCCTCTCATGTCTCAACACATTCATCCGCTACTACATCTTTGTCCGGATGAGGCAATAAATAGCGCACCGCAACTACTGAAGCCCTTCGCGAATTCTTGGTATTTCAGATATATTATGCGCTATCATTGGCTGCATCATCTGCATCCAGATACGAATTATAATCTGATGATTGGAGGCGACTTTCTTTTGGGGTGTCATCGGTCGGCGAGCCCCGCTGAGCACGAAAAATTTTCGAGGGCTTTTTCGGAAATTGCGAGTTGATTTCTCATTTCACAATAAGAAGGATGGGATCAGGGCTTGTCTTTTCCCTCGTGTCAGGCGCAAGGCATGACCGCCCCCTTGATGTTTGATGCCATGTAAAACAGTAGCTTGCAAGCCACTTAGCGGGCGCCCGCAGCCTCGTTGCCCCACAAGCCTTGTGGTGACAGTATACTGACTCGGGAAGGAATCGGAGAAGCGTGACCAACGGGCGGCGAGAGCGCGCGTCAGCGATATTTGGAGAAGCGATGGGAATCCCAAGCCAGTTTTTTCGCGCGGAGCAGTTCGGCATTCGTCTGGAAGTCGTGAACGGCCTGCCGATCTGGGAGGCTCAACCCCTGTATCGGCACCAGAAGCACGCGGAACGGATCGCTCAGAGCATCCGTCCGAGCGGTTCGCTCGATGGTTGCGGCTGTGTTCATGTGCTCGACGTCTATGTCCAATTCCCGAACGGCCTCAAGCGCCCCGACATCTCGATCTTCTGTCGCGAGCCGACCGAGGAGGAGCAGGACGAGGCACTCACACTGATCCCCGAGGCGGTCATCGAGGTCGTCAGCAAAGGCTATGAGGCGAAAGACCTGGAGATCGGTCCGCCTTTCTATCTGTCGCAGGGCGTGAAGGACGTGATTGTCTTTGATCCGGCGACCTTGCTGGTGCTTCACCTTCGCAAGGATCATGTCATGCGCAGCATCGCTCCAGCCGAGATTGCGCTGCAATGCGGGTGTCTGGTGAGCGTCTGAGCGGCCTTGATCATGGTCCTGGACGCGGGATACCGAGCGTTTCGATGGCGCGGCCAACGTTGCCCATCAGACTCCCCCGCCAACCTAGATGAGGAGCGTTTTATGAAATTGAAACAGTTTGGTTTGTTATTTGTTGTTGCAGCACTTGCAGGCTGTGCCTCAAATCAAGTCGAGCAGAGCAGTGCACAAAGTGCTCGCACAGAGATCTGCAAAGCAATTTCCGAGGCAGAAATCGCGTCACTGTTTGATCGCTGGAATAGCTCGTTGCAAACGGGTGATCCGCATAAGGTTGTCGCCAACTACGGGGAGCGCTCAATTCTGTTGCCCACAGTTTCAAACAAGCCACGTCTCACGCCAGTTGAGAAGGAAGATTACTTTCACCACTTTCTGAAAAACCGACCCTCCGGCAAGATCGACTTGCGATACGTTGAACTTGGTTGTAACACTGCGGTTGATGCAGGTCTTTACACCTTTACATTTGCCGAGACAGGAGCGTCAGTCAGCGGGCGCTATAGTTTTACCTATCGTTGGAATGGCTCAGAGTGGTTAATTACGAGCCACCATTCTTCGGCAATGCCCGAGAAGGGTCGCTAAGCGAGATCCAAGGAGTCGTCTCGTTGGACCAGTCGGCCTTGATCATGTTCCGGCCAGCGATGGTCATTTGGAGTGTAAGGGATCAGCCTTGGCCTGCCGATCCTATATCCTAGCAGCCTGTCGGACTTAGCCCCTAGGATTAGGGTATGAGTCAACATCAAG
>JACDZJ010000028.1_pt1 | contig 72407 bp, 67 predicted proteins | sample 7365721 | NCBI WGS metagenome assembly JACDZJ01 (sample SAMN15143480, study PRJNA637477) | pond metagenome | biome: freshwater wetland ecosystem [ENVO:00000243]; feature: pond [ENVO:00000033]; material: pond water [ENVO:00002228]; isolation source: pond water containing pink berries ... | reverse complement strand
GCCTTGATGTTGACTCCTACCCTAATCCTAGGGGCTAAGTCCGACAGGCTGCTAGCCCCCACGAGTACCGAGGAGCCACGCCATGGGCGCGTCCAAACCGATGGACCGCAACTCCACGGAGTCCGCTGCGCTGTATTGAAGGCGCGTCCAAAAGGCCCCGCCGCGGCGGTACAGCGTGGCGTCGCCGGTCCTCGGATCGAGCAGCAGGTACTCCTCAAGGGAGGCAAGCGTCTGGTAGTTGATGCGCTTTTCGCCGTCGTCGTTGGCGGCGGTTCGCGGCGAGAGCACCTCGACGATCAGCCGCGGGGCGGTCTCATAATAGGCATCCGGCTCCGCGTCGACCGGGCCGCAGCACACCATGACATCCGGGTAATAGAAGCGGTTGGCCGCCTCGACATGGACCTTCATGTCGGACTGATAGACCCGGCAGCCGGAACCCTCCAGGTGATTGCCGAACAACCGGGCGACGCGGGTCGTCAGCAGGTTATGGGCGCGGGAGCCGCCGGACATGGCGACCACTTCTCCGTTCAGATATTCATGCCGGCAGTCGCCGTCGCGCTCGCCCAGCAGGTAATCGCATGGGCTCAGGTGGGGAATGATCGTGGCGGTCGGCATGCGCGTCGTCTGGTCACGGAAGTGGTGACCACAACGCTAGGCCGGCGGCGCGCCGACGTCAAGACCCGAGACTCACCACCAGGCGAGCCAGATGGCCAGGGGGCCAACTGTGGCCGCCACGGCGAGCGGCAGCGCGACGGTCAACCCCAACCCGCGACCGCCGATGACGCTCGCCATGCCGCCTTTCACCAGACAATTGGCCGCCGCCGCGATGACGATGCCGGCGACGGCGACGGCGACGGCGATGTTCAGGTCCAGACCCGTGCCGGCCATCCCCGCCAGCGAGAGCGTGATGGCGTCCACGTCGGCGATCCCTGAAGCCGCCGCCAGGAATGGTAGAAGGTGGCTTGCTCAGGAGACATGGCGGGGCCTATGGGTTGGAGACGCGGCACGCTCAAGGCTACCCCATCGGGGCCGGGGCTGGGTGAAAGCAAACGTCCAAGCCCCTGATCCAACGCCCCGTTTTGGGGCAGAAACCAACATGGACGGGGACAGACCCGGCCGGCTACCATGCTGGGCTGTGCTGGAACGATTCCTGCTGCATCTCTTTGCCTTCCCTACGCCCAATTTCGGAGTCCGGACCCCCATGTCGATCCTTGTCCAGATCAATCACAAGACCGAGTACCAGTTCGACCGTCCGGTCAATCTGTCGCCCCATGTCGTTCGGCTCCGCCCCGCCGCTCATTGCCGCACCCCGATCAGAGCCTATTCGCTGAAGATCGAACCCCAGGAACACTTCCTGAACTGGCAGCAGGACCCCTTCGGCAACTATCTGGCGCGCCTGGTCTTTCCGGAGAAGACGCGTAAGCTGACGGTGGAAGTGGACGTGATCGCCGAGATGATCACGATCAACCCCTTCGACTTCTTCCTGGAGGAGTACGCCTTCAAGTTCCCGTTCGCGTACGACGAACAACTCAAGAAGGAACTGGCGCCCTACACGGAGATCAAGGAAAGCGGACCGCTGCTGATGCAGTGGCTGGAAGGGGTCGACCGCACCCCGCGTGAAACCGTCTATTTCCTGGTCGACATCAACCAGCGGCTGCACGAATCCATCGGTTATGTGATCCGCATGGAACCCGGCATCCAGACCTGCGAAGAGAGTCTGGGTCTCGCCAAGGGCTCTTGCCGGGATTCCGCCTGGGTGCTGGTCCAGGCCCTGCGTCACCTCGGGTTCGCCGCGCGCTTCGTCTCCGGCTATCTGGTGCAGTTGACGGCCGACGTGAAGTCACTGGACGGGCCCTCGGGGCCGGAGGCGGACTTCACCGACCTGCACGCCTGGGCGGAAGTCTACTGCCCCGGCGCCGGCTGGATCGGACTCGACGCCACGTCCGGACTCTTTGCCGGCGAAGGACACATCCCCCTCGCCTGCTCCCCCGATCCATTGAGCGCGGCGCCGATCACCGGGGCCATGGATACCTGCGAGGTGGAAATGTATTTCCACAATCAGGTCCGGCGCATCCATGAGGACCCCCGCGTCACCAAGCCCTACACCGATGAGCAGTGGCAGGCGATCGAAGCCCTCGGCCACCAGGTGGACGCCGAGTTGAAGGCGCAGGACGTGCGCCTGACCATGGGCGGTGAGCCGACCTTCGTCTCGATTGATGACATGGAGGGCGCGGAGTGGAACACCGCCGCCCTGGGGCCGACCAAGAAGCCCCTGGCCGAAGACCTGATGCGCCGCCTCAAGACCCATTTCGCACCCGGCGGGCTGCTGCACATCGGTCAGGGCAAGTGGTACCCCGGTGAACAGCTCCCGCGCTGGGCGCTCTCCTGTTACTGGCGTAAGGACGGGGAACCCGTGTGGCGCGACCCCAGCCTGTTCGGGATCGAGACGACGAGTTACGGCCATGGCCCGGAGGACGCGGAAACCTTCATCCGCACCCTGGCCAAGCACCTGGGCGTCGACCCGGCGCACGCGGAACCGGCCTACGAGGATGTCTGGTACTACCTGTGGAAGGAACAGCGTCTGCCGGCCAACGTCGACCCGCTCGACAACAAGCTCAAGGACCCCAACGAGCGCAAACGCATCGCCCGGCTGTTCACGCAGGGCCTGAACCGCACCGCCGGCTACACCCTGCCATTGCGCTGGTGGGGGTTCGGCGATCAGGGCGGCTGGAAGAGCGGCAAATGGACCTTCCGCGACGGGCGCCTGTTCCTGGTCCCCGGCGACTCGCCGATGGGCTTCCGCCTGCCGCTCGACAGCCTGCCCTACCTGCCCGAGAGCGAGCTGGACCAGGTACCCGAGCGCAACCCCTTCGAGCCGGTCGCGCCGCTGCGCTCGCCGACCGACCCGGTCGCGCGCCGCTACAGCCAGTTGGTGGCGCCGCTCGAGGCCCCGCAGACCCTGCGCGAACAGGGCGGCGACCCACGCGGCATCGCCGCGCGCTACGGCCGGTTGGCCCCAGCCGACCAGTCACATCAGGGCCTGATTCCGCAGGTCGCCCTCCCGGATGACCTGCATCCGGATCTGGTGCGCACCGCGCTGTGCATCGAGCCCCGTGAGGGCCGGCTCTACTGCTTCCTGCCGCCGCTCACCCATCTGGAGCACTGGCTGGATCTCGCCCTGTGCCTGGAGGACACGGCGGCGGAACTGAAGATGCCGATCATCATCGAGGGCTACGAGCCGCCGCGCGATCATCGGCTGCAGAAACTCGCCGTCACCCCGGACCCGGGCGTCATCGAGGTCAACATCCACCCGTCCGAGGCCTGGGACGACATGGTGCGCGACACCCACATCCTCTACGAGGAGGCGCGGCTCGCCCGGCTCGGCACCGAGAAGTTCATGCTCGACGGCCGCCACACCGGCACCGGCGGCGGCAACCATGTGACACTCGGCGGCCCCACCCCGGCCGACAGTCCGCTGCTGCGTCGGCCGGATCTGGTGCAAAGCCTGATCACCTACTGGCAGCACCACCCGAGCCTCTCCTATCTGTTCTCCGGGATGTTCATCGGCCCCACCAGCCAGGCGCCGCGGGTGGACGAGGCGCGCGACGACCGGCTCTATGAGCTGGCCATCGCCTTCCAGCAGATGCCCCAGGGTCAGGTCCCGCAGCCCTGGATCGTCGACCGGGTGCTGCGCAACCTGCTGACCGATGTCACCGGCAACACCCACCGCACCGAGTTCTGCATCGACAAGCTCTACTCGCCCGACAGCGCGTCCGGCCGCCAGGGGCTGGTCGAGTTCCGCGGCTTCGAAATGCCGCCGCACGCGCGCATGAGCCTGGCGCAGATGAGCCTGATGCGCGCCCTGGTCGCCCGCTTCTGGAAGGAGCCCTACAGCCGCAAGCCGGTGCGCTGGGGCACCGAACTGCACGACCGCTTCCTGCTGCCGCATTTCGCGCGGGTCGACTTCGACGACGTGATCTGCGATCTGCGCCGCGCCGGCTACCCCTTCGATCCCGCCTGGTTCGATCCCTTCTTCGAATTCCGCTTCCCGCACTATGGGGACCTGGTGACCGAGAACGGCATCAACATGGAACTGCGCGCGGCCATCGAACCCTGGCACGTGCTGGGTGAAGAAGTCACCGCGCAGGGCACCGCCCGGTATGTCGACTCCTCGGTGGAGCGGATGCAGGTCAAGGTCAACGGCATGGTCGGCGACCGCCATGTACTCGCCTGCAATGGCCGCCGGGTACCGTTGCGCCCCACCGGACGCAAGGCCGAGTTCGTCGCCGGCATCCGCTTCAAGGCCTGGAACCCGCCGTCCGGCCTGCACCCCACCATCCCCGCGCACGGCCCGCTGGTATTTGAAATCGTCGATCTCTGGAACCGCGCGAGCCTCGGCGGCTGCACCTACTATGTCGCCCACCCGGGCGGGCGCAGCGAAAGCAATTTCCCGGTCAACAGCTATGAGGCCGAGAGTCGGCGGATTGCCCGCTTCCGGCTGATGGGCCATACGCCCGGGATCATTGATGCGCCGCCGGAGGAGCCGGCCGGGGAGCATCCCTATACGCTCGACTTGCGGTATCGGGCGGGGTGCTGATTCGCTTCCGGCCAGGCGGGACGGGGTTTGAGACCCCGTCCCGAACGTTTCGGGCCGCTCGGGCAACGCTGCCACAGCGGTGAACCAAAGGGCTTCACTCTCGTTACACCGCTCCTGCGGTGTAACGCATCCCCTGGCGCTCCGCGCCCAGTGACCCAACACCCGGCCTGGTACGGCAAGGTCCGCGGCACGGAGCCCGACTCCATGACCCCAAGACTCGGTAACGATCCGGGTTTGATACGAGTCCCCCATGGTGCTATTTTCCCACCACGATCAAGACCAAAATCCAACTCCCTGACGAACGCCCCTTCATCTATACCCGAACGTCCATGCCTCCGGTTCGATTCCGACCGACTCGACACCGACCAAGGGCGACGCACTCAAGTATCCGGTGCGCAACCCCGCGGTGCTTCGGTATCTGCGGCAACTCCTGCCAGGAAAATGGCAGAAGGTTATCAAGAAAGGGCTCGGTGGTGACGTGCACTATTTTGAACACCCCTCCGGGCAAGTCGCCGGGGTGAAATTCTTCCCAAATGGAAGCGAGCCATGAAACAGCGGGTTGAGATCGAAGCGCTCTTGGCGCACTCCGGCAGCGAGGAACAACGGCTCGCATCCTTCGCGTTGCTGTCACTCGGTGTCCTCGAATCGCTGGTCGCCGGCACCATCAGCGCCTCCGGAGCGGTCGAAGTCTTCTTCCACGCGGATAACTGCCTCTATGTCCGTCGGCAGTTAAGGCACAAGATCGCCGATGACATCATGGGGCGCGGCGTCCAACTTCCCGACATCTTCGACGCCCTGCCGGTCGAACAGGCCCAACAGGAGTTTCAGCGCGAAATCGCCGCGATCCGCACCCTGTGCCTGACGCTCCTCGACGATCAGCAGTTGGCCGCCTGAGCAAACATGGGGCAATTGCCATCAGCCCAAACGGCAGCATCGTTCCCAGCCCTTCACTCGTGACCGCGCTCCCGCGGTGCCGCGGATCCGGCGGCGCTCCGCGCCGCGGGTGCCCGCGTCCGCGCTCGGGGCGCGGAGCGCCAGGGGAGGCGTGACACCGCCGGAGCAGTGTCACGAGGTAAACACATGCCGAATACTTTGACAATCTCAGGAGCGGTGTCACGAGGTGAAGCAGCCGCTAACCGCCGATCTGGCAGCCGCCACTTGCATAGCCTACCGAGCCAATCCGCGCTGGCGCCTGATCGAGAACGCGCCGGTCATGGATCAGGTTTGGGGGCTTGCCGGGCAACCCCAATTCGCGCGGCGACGGATCTTCGATGCCCGCATTGCCCTGACCTTACGTCATCACGGGGTGACCGACCTGGCAACCGCCAATGTGAAGGATTTCGACGGGTTCGGGTTCCAAGCGGTTTGGAATCCGGTCGCCAGCTGAGTCGAGAACGGAATCAGCCCATGAAACAGCTGATTGACATTCAAGCGTTTCTGTCGCATGCCGATCACGAGTAGCAGAAGCTCGTATCCGCTGACGCCAGCGCTTCATGATTTGTAGGAATCCACTCTCTGGTAATTGAATAGGCTAACAGGAGTCAGGCATGCACCTTTCACGGCTCAATGCGGAGAATTTTCGTGCCTTTGGCGACGGAACGGCCGCCCCAGTCTTGAACTGGGAACTCAATCAGGGCATGAATATCCTGATTGGAGAGAACGATGCAGGCAAGACCGCCATCATTGACGCGATTAGGCAGATTCTCTGGACCACCAGCTTTGATATCGTCCGGCTATTCGAGCATGATTTTCATGTCGACGGGACTCACCGTGCCCAGACGCTCGTTATCGAGGCGACACTTAGAGGCTTGTCGGCGGAACAAGAATCCGCAGTGCTGGAGTGGCTGACATATGAAAAAGACGGTTCCTGTAGTCTAATCCTAAATTTGCAAGCGAGGCGACAGCCGCCACAAGCGAAACGCCGAAGCCGTGTCGAGACTATCGTTCGAACTGGCCGCAACGGAAGTGGCCCGGAAATTGGGTCAGCCGTCAGAGAGCTGATTCGTGCCACTTATCTCAGGCCGCTTCGGGATGCCGAGGCAGAATTGAAGCCAGGACGCCAGTCGCGTCTCTCGCAGATTCTCGGCGCCCACGACTTGGTTGCGGAGCAAGGGCAGAGCGATTTTGACAAGACAAACCCCGCAGTGGTACCCAGTACACTGGTCGGGCTGATGGAGCACGCCCAGCATCACATGGGCAAGCACCCTGTGATCAGGACCGTCGAGACAAACATCAACGACAACTACCTGGGCCCGATGAGCTTCGCAAATGATGACCTGGCTTCACAGATTCGAATCGCTGGCGACTCAAGCCTGACCCAAATTCTTGAACGCTTTGAACTCGCCCTGCTGCCACCGGGGAGAGTATCGCCAAACGAGCGTTGCCCACGCGGCCTCGGATACAATAATGCGCTCTTCATGGCAACGGAGCTTCTTCTCCTCCGTAGCGGCGATGAACTCGGGCTGCTACTGGTGGAAGAACCAGAAGCACATCTACATCCGCAGCTCCAAGTTCGGGTGATGGACCTCCTTCAGCAGCAACCTGTAAATGAACAACGCCAGGTTCAGGTCGTTATGACGACTCACAGTCCGTCACTGGCCGCAGGCGCCGATATTGAGTCGATGACGCTCGTACAGAATGCCAAGACTTATCGGCTTCGCCCAGAAGACACGCGACTGGCTAAGGCCGACTACCAATACCTTCGGCAATTCATAGACGCAACGAAATCAAATCTGTTTTTCGCCCGCGGCGTGGCTTTTGTCGAGGGACCCGCAGAGGCACTATTGTTGCCTGCTATTGCCGAGATTGCAGGCATGTCGTTTTCAAAATATGGCATTTCGGTCGTCAACGTAGGCAATGTTGGCCTGTACCACTATGCCCGCATATTCCAACGGCGAGTAGTCGGTGAATCAATTCCGATGCCTGTTGCTTGCATTACCGACCGCGACATCGTCCCGAATCTCGCAGACGCGTATGTTTCCAAGCCCAAAAAGGGCAAAAGATTCGAGCGCGATTATAGTCCGGATGAGGCCACCGCCGCCACGCAGCGAAAGGTCGATCGTGTGGAGGCGCCTGACAGTCCGAGCGTGAAGGTTTTCGTTTCAGACGACTGGACACTCGAGTACGACTTGGCCCGGGCAGGTTTGTGCAAGCTGATGCATCACGCCATTGCGCTTGCGGTGATGGCGAAGAGCAAGGGCGAGCGACTCAATGACGCTGACGAGGCAGCCGTTCTGACCCAGTCCGCAGGCGATTGGGAGTCGATCATTGCAGAGAAATTATCCCCGGAAGCCCTTGCAATCAAGGTTTATCAACCTCTGTATGAGAAGGACGCATCGAAGGCAGTCACCGCAGGCTATGCGGCTAAGATGCTCCTCTCAAGGGCATACGGAAGCGGCGATGAGTTACTCAACAAGTTGCCAAGGTACTTGAAGCGGGCGCTTTGCCATTTGACCGGCACATCGCAACCGGCCACGGATGCAACCGACAACACTGCATGACCACTCCAGTCATCAGCCCTAGCAACCTCGATCAATTGGCAGAAGCGCTGCCAGACCTGGACTTTAGTGATCCAGAACGACGAGCGGTCCTCTGCGTAATGGATTCCATTGACGTTCAAGCTGCTCCAGGTAGCGGCAAAACGACCTTGCTGGCAGCCAAACTGCTCCTGCTCGCGCAGAAGTGGGCCCATCCGCGTCGCGGCATCTGCGTGCTTAGCCATACGAACGTCGCCCGTGATGAGATAGCCAAACGCTTGAGCGGCACCGCTACAGGCTCCAGGCTTCTGCGATACCCACATTTCGTCGGCACGATTCACGGCTTCGTGAATCAGTTCCTAGCGCTGCCGCTGCTACGAAGCGAAGGCAAATCAGTCGACGTGATCGACAACGATATCTTTTCCGCTCGGGCTCTATCGCTAGTTAAGCATAAGTATACGCTAAAGGAATGGCTAAAGCGGAATCCGTATCAAGGTCCAGACGCGATCGCAACCCTGCGCTACGAAGGCCCCGACTTGACGCTTGGGTGGGAAAAAGGCAGCCTGCCAGGCGCAGGCACCGACTCTCATACTCAAGCGAAAGAGATAAAAGACAGACTAACCGAGCGTGGCATATTCCGGCACGATGACATGTTTGCCTTTGCAGCATACCTCTTACAACGGTTTCCGGACCTGCGAAAACGCTTGTCCTGGCGCTTTCCGCTTCTGCTTATTGACGAAATGCAAGACACGAGTTGGGCTCAGGAATACTTGCTGGCACAGTTGTTTGACGAATCCGTGGTGATGCAGCGCTTTGGCGACCGCAACCAGCGTATCTTGAACTCCGAAAAAGACGTCGAGAAGCTTAGCTTCCCTCGCTCCGGTCATCTGAACGTCACGACGACCAAGCGTTTTGGAAAATCGATTGCCGCCGCTGTCCGAACGGTGCAGGAGCACGGCGAGCCAGTGACGGCTGAGTCAGATCACGGTGCGCTCGCACCTATGCTTCTCCTATACAAGTCCAATGCAGCACAAGGGGTTATCGAAGAATTCGGGAGACTCGTTCTCCGGACGCTCCCGAACGATGCTCTGTTTTCCGGCCCAGTTAAGGCCATCTGCGCCCGCAAGCAAGGTACGGCAAATCAGCCGCCAGGGCGACATATTGGAGACTACTGGCCGGCATACATTATCGGGGGAGGCGCTACCACAGATGATGAGAGCATCATTCGGCTGCTTGCCGATCATCCTGAAATGGGCGTGTCGCCGATGTTACTTCATGGTCGTGTGCTGGACGTGAAGCGCGCCATACTATTAGCCCTGAGAGCGGCTCGCTGTCAAGCCGTGGAGGGAGTGCGCGATGCTTCAACTCTGCTATGGAAACTTGAAGCTGCTGGCGTGAGCTCTTCCGCTGTTCGGGTATTGTGCCGCGAGCTGACTTTAGGAAGAGGTCATACGGCAGACCTTGCTGCGTGGACAGCTACGGTGGACTTGATCTACGGTCGGCTCAGAACACTCTTACCAACTAGCATAAGCCGCGATGATTTTGGGGCTTTCCCAATTTTTAAGATGCCCGAGAGCTTGACGCCGACTGCTCAGGATATGAATATGTGCTTGGTCAGTCAAGACGGTAGGTCCGTTTGCATCCATATTGGCACTATCGCATCGGTGAAGGGCGAAACTCACGCAGCAACGCTTGTATTGGAGGCATATGGAGGCAAAGGTAAGTGTTTCGACTTGGGAATGGCCCTTCCGAACATAAGCCGTTCGACGCCCATTGGCTCGAAGGCATCGGGATCACAAAGGAACCTGTATCGCAACCTGTATGTTGCGATGTCACGGCCCCGGCATCTACTGTGCCTCGCGATGAACCAGGACAGGGCCCAAGATGGCGATGTCGAGTCGCTTGTTGCGAAGGGTTGGAATGTCCAGCGGATGTCTGGATAGTCTCGCAGGTCGAACTGGAGCCGTGGGCTGGAGCGAAGAACGAACTCGAGCATTGTCTGCGCTCACCAGTCAGGGCCATCGGCTAAGGCTAGGGACCTTGATCATGACTCCGGTCCAGCCGCGATCGGTAAGCAAAGCGGACCCTACAGGCTGGGCTTCAGTCGGTGCTTCGGCAATCCCTGATCTGGTTCCTCCCGTTCGACTGCGTCGCGCAACGGTCTGCCGTACTCGAAGTCCTGTGCTGGGCACTGGTTACCTGCAATCGCGAGTATCTGTCACATTCAGGGGGTTGACCACGCGGAGTCTTTCTTCGATCAACTGCCCGTCCTGAAGGTCTTCAGAGTATAAAATTCCGCAGTCGCCCTGCAGCGCCGTCGCAATGACCAGGCTGTCCCAATACGAGAACCGATAACGCAGCTTGAGCTTATGTGCTGTGCGGATCGTTGCGGTATCGATGAGCAGGACCTCGCAACGCAGGATCATGGACTCAATGTTGTCCTGAATCAGCGCATCCGACGCCCGGTTCTTCAACATGGCGGAATAATATTCGCTCAAGACCTGGGTGCTGATGACGAAGCGCCGACCATCATCCACCAGTGCACGCGCCACCGGCCCACGGATATCCTCCTGCTCCGCCGTATGGGCGTATACCCAGATATTGGTGTCGACAAAGGGCTCAGCGCTCATGCAGCGAATCGCGGTTGGCGACTATTCGCCGATCCACCTTGAGAACCCGGTAAGGCGGTGCCTGGTTCGCGAGGCAGGGATCGTCAGGCCGGTCCAGCGCCGAGAGAACGACCTCGACGCGGCGATGACGCCATTCGCTGGGGATGGGCAGCAGTATCTCATCGGGCGCGTCGTCATAGACTTTGCGTAGTGCTTCCAATCGGATGCTCCTCGGATTCGCTAGATGTAGCTGCAAATATCGCACACTTGGCCGTCGTGCTCCAGCGTCCAGCGGTCAGCCGGGGTTGAAACTCGGAAAGTCCTCAGGGACTCCGGTCTGCCGCTCACCCGAGCACTCGCTGGATCTCGCGCTGTGCCTGGAGGACACGGCGGCGGAACTGAAGATGCCCATCATCATCGAGGGCTACGAGCCGCCGCGCGACCACCGACTGCAAAAGCTCGCCGTCACCCCGGACCCGGGCGTCATTGAGGTCAACATCCACCCTTCCGAGGCCTGGGACGACATGGTGCGCGACACCCACATCCTCTACGAGGAGGCGCGGCTCGCCCGGCTCGGCACCGAGAAGTTCATGCTCGACGGCCGCCACACCGGCACCGGCGGCGGCAACCATGTGACACTCGGCGGCCCCACCCCGGCCGACAGTCCGCTGCTGCGTCGGCCGGATCTGGTGCAAAGCCTGATCACCTACTGGCAGCACCACCCGAGCCTCTCCTATCTGTTCTCCGGGATGTTCATCGGCCCCACCAGCCAGGCGCCGCGGGTGGACGAGGCGCGCGACGACCGGCTCTATGAGCTGGCCATCGCCTTCCAGCAGATGCCCCAGGGTCAGGTCCCGCAGCCCTGGATCGTCGACCGGGTGCTGCGCAACCTGCTGACCGATGTCACCGGCAACACCCACCGCACCGAGTTCTGCATCGACAAGCTCTACTCGCCCGACAGCGCGTCCGGCCGCCAGGGGCTGGTCGAGTTCCGCGGCTTCGAAATGCCGCCGCACGCGCGCATGAGCCTGGCGCAGATGAGCCTGATGCGCGCCCTGGTCGCCCGCTTCTGGAAGGAGCCCTACAGCCGCAAGCCGGTGCGCTGGGGCACCGAACTGCACGACCGCTTCCTGCTGCCGCATTTCGCGCGGGTCGACTTCGACGACGTGATCTGCGATCTGCGCCGCGCCGGCTACCCCTTCGATCCCGCCTGGTTCGATCCCTTCTTCGAATTCCGCTTCCCGCACTATGTCGCCCACCCGGGCGGGCGCAGTGAAAGCAATTTCCCGGTCAACAGCTATGAGGCCGAGAGCCGGCGTATCGCCCGCTTCCGGCTGATGGGCCATACGCCGGGGATCATCGACGCCCCGCCGGAGGAGCCGGCCGGGGAGCATCCCTATACGCTCGACTTGCGGTATCGGGCGGGGTGCTGATTCGCTTCCGGCCAGGCGGGACGGGGTTTGAGACCCCGTCCCGAACGTTTCGGGCCGCTCGGGCAACGCTGCCACAGCGGTGAACCAAAGGGCTTCACTCTCGTTACACCGCTCCTGCGGTGTAACGCATCCCCTGGCGCTCCGCGCCCAGTGACCCAACACCCGGCCTGGTACGGCAAGGTCCGCGGCACGGAGCCCGACTCCATGACCCCAAGACTCGGTAACGATCCGGGTTTGATACGAGTCCCCCATGGTGCTAGTCGCCGGGGTGAAATTCTTCCCAAATGGAAGCGAGCCATGAAACAGCGGGTTGAGATCGAAGCGCTCTTGGCGCACTCCGGCAGCGAGGAACAACGGCTCGCATCCTTCGCGTTGCTGTCACTCGGTGTCCTCGAATCGCTGGTCGCCGGCACCATCAGCGCCTCCGGAGCGGTCGAAGTCTTCTTCCACGCGGATAACTGCCTCTATGTCCGTCGGCAGTTAAGGCACAAGATCGCCGATGACATCATGGGGCGCGGCGTCCAACTTCCCGACATCTTCGACGCCCTGCCGGTCGAACAGGCCCAACAGGAGTTTCAGCGCGAAATCGCCGCGATCCGCACCCTGTGCCTGACGCTCCTCGACGATCAGCAGTTGGCCGCCTGAGCAAACATGGGGCAATTGCCATCAGCCCAAACGGCAGCATCGTTCCCAGCCCTTCACTCGTGACCGCGCTCCCGAGATTGTGAAAATATTCCCGTAGGATGGGTAGAGCGCAGCGAAACCCATCGTTGGCGCGCGCATAAGGCGTTGAATGCTGGGTTTCGCTGCGCTCTACCCAGCCTACAGATCGCGCGCGGACCGAGCCGACAGTGAATACTTTCACAGTCTCTCCGCGGTGCAACGCATCCTCTGGCGCTCCGCGCCAAATACCGACGACCGAACTGGGGTTGTCACCGGTCAGATCTCACCGATGTCACCGGCAACATTGATACAGAATCGCCATGGTGGTATTTTCCCATTATGATCAAGACTCAGATCCAACTTCCTGACGCACTCTACCGAGAGGCAAAGCGAGTCGCCCGCGACCGCGAGATCTCGCTCGCCGAGGTCGTCCGCCGCGGTTTGGAGTACATCGTGCGCATCTACCCGCCAGTTCCATCCGGTGCGCCCCCATGGGTGCCGCCGCCACCCCGAGCCCTGGGGACCTTTCAAGCCCCGGAGGAAGACTGGCGGCTGCTCGCCAATGAGCCGACAGATCGCGCCCTGCCGTGATCTCGATTGATACCAACATTCTGCTCTACGCCCAGAACGCCGATTGCGCCGAGCATGGCGCAGCTTTTGGTTTCGTCGCCGCCTGCGGGACCCGCGAAGACGTGGCGATCTGCGAACTGGTGCTGGTCGAACTCTACCTGTTGCTGCGCAACCCGGCCGTCCTCACCGCGCCCCTCTCCGCCGAAATGGCCGCAGACACCTGCATGGCTTATCGCAACAATCCGCGCTGGCGCCTGGTCGAGAACGCACCCGTCATGGATCAGATCTGGCAACTTGCCGGGCAACCGCAGTTCGCACGACGGCGGATCTTCGACGCCCGCATCGCCTTGACCTTGCTCCATCACGGCGTGACCGAACTGGCGACCGCCAATGCGAAGGATTTCGGTGGGTTCGGGTTCCGGCGTGTCTGGAATCCAGTAATTGCCTGAATCCGAACTGATACCGGCGGTCAGGACTCGCTACTCTCCTGCGACGCGAACCTGATCCGAATCCGAGGGCGGCTTCGGTTGTTGGGGCCGTGTGGGTGGCGATGCGACGCTGGACTCTCGGCAGGTCCCAACCGGACGTGATGGTGGCCCTCAGTCGAGACAGGGCTTGGATTGATCGAGAGGGAGAGTGGAATGGCGAAGGACTTTTCCGGACAACGGCTGCGCGGGCGACGCTTCAGCGGGGACCTGCGGGGGGCGAGCTTCCGCGGGTCAGACCTGCGCGGAGCCTCATTTCGTGGGGCGAACCTGGCCGGGGCCGATTTCAGCGGGGCGCGGCTGGGGCGGGGCGGATGGCGGGCTTGGGCCTGGAACCTAGCCGCATCCTTGGCTGGACTCACCTCTGGGCTGCTTTCATTCATCGGCTTGTTTTTTTCTTATGCAACGGTCTATCAAATCCGCAAGGTGGTGGAATCTACCCGATTCGAAACTGCCATAAACTCCAGTGTCCTCGCCTCTGACGTGTGGCTCGGCAGCTTGCTGGTCGTCGGCCTTAGATTGCCCTGGCGCTTGCGGTCCGGCTGGGGCGTTTCTGGGGCATCCTAGGGACGCTCGGAATCGGGCTTGCGGGTTTCTTAGCAGTCGTTGTGGCGGCTACTAATCCGGCGGCGGTAGTTGTGGCTATGGGTGTGGCTATGGCTGGCACTGCTGCTGTTGCTATGACCGTGGCGGCTGCGGGTGGGGCTGTGGGCGTGACTGTAAGTGTGGCTATGGCTATCGTTATAGCTGTGGATAAAATTGCGGCGGGAGTTGGGATTACATCGTTCATCCTGCTGGGCTGGTATCTGCGCCGCCGCGCTCTGGCCGAAGACCCGCAGTTTCCCAGGCTCCGCCGTTGGATACTGGCCGTCGCTGCCTGGCCCACGACCGACTTCCGCGACGGCACCCTGACCGGCGCCGACTTCACCAAGGCCCGCATGACCTTCGCCGGCCTCGGCCGACCCGCCGACCTCACCCGCACCCGCTTGCGGGGTGCCCGCGACCTGCACCTGGCCCATGTCCAAGGAACCATACTCGCTGATCGCCGGGTACGCGAACTGCTGGTGAGCGGGGAAGGCGCCAGCGGGGACTTCGATCACGCCGACCTGCACGGGGCCTGGCTCGCCGGTGCCAGCCTGCGCGATGCCCGCCTGTGCGACGCGGAACTCACCGGTGCTGACCTGTCCCAAGCCGACCTGACCGGTGCGGATCTCAGCCGCGCCACCCTGATCGGTGTGGATCTCACCGGCGCGACCATGACCGGCGCCCTGCTGGACGGCTGGAACATCGACACCGCCACGCGCCTCGACGGCGTCGTCGCCGATTATGTCTTCCTGGAATCCGGCCCGAACGGCGAGCGCCGCGAGCGCCGACCCCAAGGCGAGGGTACCTTCGGCCCCGGCGACTTCACGACCCTGTTCAAGCAGGCGCTGAAAACCGTGGACCTCATCTTCCGCAACGGCATCGACTGGGACGCCTTCCGCGCCGCCTTCGAGGACCTTCGCACGCACTATGCCGAGACGGGCGACGGCAGTGAGGCGCAGGTGCGCGTCCAGTCAATCGACAACACCGAGGACGGACGCATCATCATTCGTATCGCGGTGCCCGACCATGGGGACAAGGACGCGGACTATCGGCGCCTGGTCACCGACTATGAGCAGCGGCTCGCCGCGCTGGAGACCGAACGCAGTCGGCTCGCCGGGCGCCTGGAGCACCACAAGGAACTGCTCGCGAGTGAGCGTCGGCATAATGCCGTCCTGGAGCGGATGATCGATGCGACCATCGCTGCCCGCCCCCAGCCGGTAACCATCCACAACATTGTCCAGCACGCGGGGAAGAGCGCTCAAATGATTAGCGGCGATATCATCAACCAATCCGGCGACTTCAGCGGCAGCATTGTCAACATCAAGTCCAGGCTGGAGCGGGTCAGCCAGGGCATCGGGGCCTTGCCGCGGGGCGACGACGCGACAAAGCAGCGATTGACCGAACTGCTGGCGGACCTGTCGGAGGCCCTGACCCAGGTTCCGGCAGACCGGGCACAGGAGGCTGAGACGGTCGCCGCACTCACCTGGGAACTGATCGAAAAGGCCAAAGCCGAGCCGCCAAATCAGAGCCTGCTGCGGATCTCCGCCGAGGGGTTGATGAAGGCGGCTCGCGCGGTGACTGATACACTCTCGCCGGTATTGAAGATCATCGAGCAGATCGTTGGGTTGCTCGGGATTTGATGATCACGGTATGCCGGTCGCGGAGCGCGACCGGTTGAGGTGTTGGGAGTAGATAAGGAGCGGTGGCAAGCAGCCGGATTATCGGATGTTTCCGGATGGACAAGTGCTTAGTTCTTGTTCTGGCCCAGGTCGTTCCCTCTCTGGTTACCAAGCTCCTGCTTGGTAACCCCCACCCGAAGTTCAAACTTTCCATGCCGGGACCACGGGAAACTGGATGCCGATCCTCTACAACGGCTGTTGCCGCATTGGCAACGCGCCGAAGTCAATGGGCGATGGTACTGGACGGAACAGGCCGCCGACCGCCGAACGCTGACGAAATCCCGCCCGTGGACCCGCCCGTGGCTTGCAGAGCAGCCGAAGCGGCGCCCTTCGCGGCTCAACTTCGTCATCAAACTCCGGCCGGAGGACTATGACGGCGAAGGGCTTGAGCATGTTTGGAGCGATCTGCCGATTTCACTGTAATGTCCATAAGGTGGCGCTGTCGTGCCGGCCGACGTTGCCGGCGACAAAGCGCTAGGGACTAGATGAAGCAGGCGGCTGACTGGGGCCAGGCGTGCCGGTTCCGAGGACCGGCGCCATAATGGCTGACCAAAAGCTTCGCGAAGTATTGAGGATCGAAGAACCTTCGGGAAGGACCACTGCAAAGACGTGCGCGGCGACGATGCTGCAGAGGATTGCGAACGATCCTGCGAATAGGACCCGTATGAAACTGCGGATGAACCGATAGGTTGCTGTGGTGCCTTTTCCCGGAACGGTGAACTGGCCAAGCAGTTGCTCTTCGAGTTCCAATGCGTCGGCCAGGATCTCCTCAAGAGGGGCACTGACCTGCTGATCGCCATTGGTCTCGATGCGAAACGCCGTCCTGCGCTTCGTCTCGATCTGCCGGAGCCGCTGTTTCAGTGCCCGGGGAATGGCGCCCTCCACCGTCTCGATGCGAAAGACTGCACTCGCGATCTGGTCACGCTTGACAGTAATCCTGCTCGATGACAGCGATGACTTGTCGAGCGATCTCTTGTTTCTCGGACTCTTCGGACATGTGCGTCCCTGCTCTAAGGGATCAGCGGAACCGTAGGCGCTTGAAAAGGGCATCAATGTCCTTCTTTTTCGCCACTCGACCGGAGGCGATATGGGCGCTGCCGCGTAAGGGGACGATATCGGTCCGATAGAGACCAATAGGTAAGTCAGGACGTTCGTCCCGCGGATCAATGTGATGGCGCGCCATATATTCCCGGAGGCGACGGCGGGCGTTACTCTCAACTGTCATGGGTTAGGCTTGCAGTAGACGCAGCGAAGGATAGATTCAACCAGTCAGTCTCTGTCAGCCAACTGCCTGTATTCACTGACAAGAATAAGCGCCAAAAGATACGCTGATTCGAGCTGATGCGCAACATACCCGCACGAAGACTGGCGGCTGCTGGCTCTGACCCGGTGGGGTCACGCAGAGCGCAGTTGCCCCTCGTTACACCGCCCCCTCGTTACACCGCTCCGCGGTGTAACGCATCCCTTGGTGCTCCGCGCCGGTCCCGACGACCGAGTGTGGTACGGGTCCGCGGCATGGAACCTACGGCCATGATCGCCGTTCCGGCCAAAGCGGCCACTCGGATTTATCCACAGATGCAACAGATGTTCACAGATGAAAAACAACATCTGTGTTCATCTGTGTTCATCTGTGGATCAGATTTCCCCCACAGGGCCTCGACGGAAGGTCTGGCCGCAACGATGATCAAGGCCCTCCACGACGCCCGCTCCCGCCGACACCCGCTACAATCCAACACATCGCCCAGGTGTTCAACCTGCCCCACATCCGCCCGGCGCCGCCGGGTCCTTGAGAGGTGACCATGCCCGGCCTGCTCCCCAACGTCGATCCCGACGGCCTGCTCGAGTATTCGGTGGTGTTCACCGACCGCTCACTCAATCATATGTCCCTGGCTTTTCAGGGCGTGATGCGCGACCTGTCGGCCACGCTCAAGAAGGTCTATCAGGCCCACGCCGTGGTGATCGTGCCCGGCGGCGGCACCGATGGCATGGAGGCCGTGGCACGCCAGTTCGCGACCGGCAAGAAGGCGCTGGTGATCCGCAACGGCTGGTTCAGCTACCGCTGGACACAGATCTTCGACATGGGTTCCATCCCGGCCGAATCCGTGGTGCTGAAGGCGCGGCCGGTGGGCGAAGGTCCGCAGGCACCGTTCGCGCCGGCGCCGATCGCGGAGGTGGTGGCCGCGATTGCCCGGCAGCGGCCGGATATCCTGTTCGCACCGCATGTCGAGACCTCGGCCGGCATTATCCTGCCTGATGACTACCTGCGCGCCGTGGCCGACGCGGTACATGCGGTCGGAGGCCTGTTCGTGCTCGACTGCGTCGCCTCAGGCGCGATCTGGGTGGATATGGCCGCGAGCGGGGTCGATATACTGATCAGCGCACCGCAAAAGGGTTGGACGAGTTCGCCTTGCGCGGCGCTGGTGATGCTGAGCCCCCTGGCCCGGGCGCGCATCGACGCCACCACCAGTACCAGCTTCGCCGGTGATCTCAAGAAATGGCTGCAGATCATGGCCGCCTACGAGGCCGGCGGCCACGCCTACCACGCCACCCTGCCGACCGATTCAAGACCTTCCGCATCGGTCTCTTCGGGCTCGACAAACTGCACCATGTCGAGCGTACAGTGGCAAACCTGCGGCAGGCATTGGAGAAAGCGCTCTGAGTCGGCATGGACACGAGCCGCCACTAGAAGCGGCGCCAGTCCTTACGAAAAAGAGTTCCCGCGCTCCGCCGCGCGCTTTATGATTAGGCATCTTCAATTGACCGATCGGCGGCGCCGTGCACCGTTTCACGCAACTCGATGACACCCCCTTGTCCCACCGGCTCCGAACGTCACGTCCAGCGTTGCAGGTTCTGTTGTTCCTGGGCTTGCTGATCGTCTCCGGACTCCTGCTGGCCACCGAGCCGGGTTACCAGCAAACTGACGTTCAACTCTGTATCCCAGTGGAATTCATCCTCTTCGCATTGACCCTGCTCGGTGTGGCCCTGTTCCATAATTACACCCTTCAGGTCGCACTCGGCGGTCTCGCGACCATTACCGCCTTCAAGCTCGCGTTCACCGGCTTTACCGCGGGCCCCGGACTCCTGGGGCTCGTGACCCATCTGGGACATGAATGGGTGCTGCTGGCCAATCTGCTCGGCCTGCTGCTCGGCTTCGCGCTCCTGGCCCGCCACTTCGAGGACAGCCATGTCCCCGAGGTGCTGCCGCGCTACCTGCCGGCCGGCTGGCTGGGTGGATTCACCCTGCTCGTCATGATCTTCGTGCTGTCCAGCTTTCTGGACAATATCGCCGCGGCACTGATCGGCGGCACCATCGCCGCCGGGGTCTTCCGCTACAAGGTGCACATCGGCTTCCTGGTCGCCATCGTCGCCGCCTCCAACGCGGGCGGCTCGGGCAGCGTGGTGGGTGACACGACCACAACCATGATGTGGATCTCCGGCGTCGGGCCGCTCGAGGTACTGCACGCCTACGTGGCCGCGGGGACGGCCCTGGTCGTCTTCGGCATCCCCGCCGCCATCCAGCAGCATCGCTTCCAGCCGGTCATCCGGGATGTGCCGGTCGGAACCCGGGTCGATTGGACACGGGTGGGCATCGTCGCGATCATCCTGGTGACCGCGGTCATTGCCAACCTGTTTGTGAATCTGTATTTCAAGGGCTTGGCCGACAGCTTTCCCTTCCTGGGAGTGGCCGTCTGGATCGCCATCCTGCTCACCAGAGGGCTGCGCGAACCCGAATGGCGCTTGCTGCCCGACACTTTCAAGGGCACCCTGTTCCTGCTGTCGCTGGTGCTCTGCGCCTCCATGATGCCGGTCGATCGGCTCCCGCCCGCTTCCTGGTACTCGGCGCTGTCACTCGGGTTCGTCTCCGCGATCTTCGACAACATCCCGCTGACGGCCCTGGCGCTCAAACAGGGTGGATTCGATTGGGGTATGCTCGCCTACGCGGTCGGTTTCGGCGGATCCATGATCTGGTTCGGGAGTTCCGCCGGAGTCGCGCTGTCTAATCTTTATCCTCAGGCCAAATCAGTCGGGGCCTGGGTCAAGAGCGGTTGGCACGTAGTCTTGGCCTACGTCGTCGGCTTCATGGTCCTGCTGCTGACCTTGGGCTGGCAACCGCATGATGCGGCCCCGACCCAGCCGGTAGGTGCCGTCAACTCCGGCCATTCGGCCTTATTCTGCCAAGTCACCCAAGCGATCGCTGGCCCGTGCCACTCGGGCCGGGAGTCATAAAAACGATGAAATTCCTTGTGCCGATCGACGGATCCGAGAGTTCCAGACGGGCAGTCGAACATGTGATTCGGCTGGCCCGGCGCGGCGACCCGCCCGAGATCCACCTGCTCAATGTGCGCGGTCAGGTCGATGCCTGGGAGGTGCGCCGCTTCCTCAGCGACACCGAGATTGCGAAGATGCAGATCCACGAGGGCGAGGAGGAGATTCGGGCGAACTGCGCCTTGATCGAGGCCGCCGGCTTGACTTATCAGGTCAAGGTGATGGCGGGTCCGGTCGCTGAAACCATCGCCCGCTATGCGGACGAACAGGGCTGCGACATCATCATCATGGGCACCCATGGACGGGGCGGCTTGTCGAAGCTGCTGATGGGCTCGGTGGCCGGCGAGGTGGTCGAGAAGGCCAATGTCCCGGTCACCCTGGTCAAGTAGGTGCGTCAGCCGGATCGCAGGATGTGATTCGGCGGATGGTCGATACCGCCGACCGGTGTGACGGCAACGCAAGCCGGCGAGGCCATGGCCCCGCCGGCGGTGCGCTCGTGCGCCGGTCAGAAGGCCGCACCGGGCCGAAGGCCCAGCTTTTTCAAGATCACGGCCATCGGACAGTAGCCGGTAAAGGCGGACTGCATCAGGTTGACACCGACGAAACCGGTAAACCATAGCCAATTGATGTTGACATAGACCGCTAACAGGACAGACAGCAGGATAAAGGTGCCGGCGACGGCCAAGACGATACGGTCAATCGACATGGAAGACTCCAAGTGTATTTGAAACAACGATCACTCAATATTAAGCGTCGCAATTGCTCACTTCAAGCCTGCCGTTGGCCGGCCAGGGAACGGACACGATGGATGCCGACACTGATCCCCGCCTGATCGCCGGACTGCTGCAACCGCAGGCTTACGCGCGCGTTTCGGACGCTGCCGCCGGGCCCGTCGAGCATCTCGAGACGCATATCTCTCACGTCTTCCTGAGCGGAGATCACGCCTACAAGCTCAAGAAGGTGATCGACCTGGGATTTCTGGATTATTCGACGCTGGAGCGGCGGCACTTCTGTTGCGAGGAAGAAGTCCGACTCAATCGTCGACTTTCCCCGGACCTCTACCGCGGGGTGGTGGCAATCACCGGGAGCCCGGAGCAGCCGCGGCTGGGCGGCGACGGTCCCGTGCTGGAATACGCCGTAGACATGGGCCGCTTCGCACAGGACACCTTGCTTACCCGGGTGACCCTGACCCCGGACTTGATCGATCGCATCGCCACGCGGGTGGCGGTCTTCCACGAGCAGATCCCGCGTGCCGATCCGCTGGGCCCGTTCGGCACACCCTCGGCGGTACTCTCCCCGATGCTGGAGAACCTGCAGCAGGTCCGCACCCGGGTCCGCGACCCCGGCGTTGCCGATCGCCTGGATCGGCTCCGGACCTGGACGCTGGAGCGTTGGCAGACGCTCACACCGGCGATTGTGCACCGCCTCGAGACGGGGCGGGTCCGGGAGTGCCACGGCGACCTGCACCGCGCCAACATCGCCCTGGCCCATGGCGAACCGCTGTTTTTCGACGGCATCGAGTTCAATCCCGGTCTGCGCTGGATCGATACCGCGAGCGAACTCGCTTTCCTGATCATGGATCTCGAAGAAGCGGGAACGCCGGAGCTGGCTGGCCGACTGCTCAACCAGTACCTGGAACACACCGGTGACTTCGGCGCACTCGAGGTCTTGGATCTGTACAAGGTCTACCGGGCCATGGTACGCGCCAAAGTGCTGGCCATTCGGCTCGATCAGGCGGACCTGACGGCCGCGGAGCGTGCGACGGAACGCGGCGATTGTGCCCGCTATCTGGGCTTGGCAGAGTCTTACACACTCACTCGACGCCCCCGCCTCCTGATCGCCTGCGGGCTGTCCGGGTCCGGCAAGAGCACGCTCGCTCGCCGCTTGAGCGAGTCTCTGCCCATGATTCACTTACGCTCCGACGTGGAGCGCAAACGCCTCTTCGGCTTGCCTGGCGAGACACGGTCGGACGCCGGCCGCGGCGCCGGAATCTATTTTCCCCAAGCGACCGCCTGGACCTACCTGCGTCTTCAATGCTTGGCCGGCGGCATCCTCGCGTGCGGTTATGATGTGGTGGTGGACGCCACTTTTCTGACGCGGGCACGCCGCGCGACATTCCAAAACCTGGCGCGTCGATGGGAGGCTGGTTTTGCGATCATTGCCCTGATGGCGCCGCTTGGGCTGCTGCGCACGCGGGTCGCGCAGCGACTCGCCGCGGGTAGCGATGCGTCGGAGGCCAGCATCGCCGTCTTAGAGCACCAGCGCGCCGCCTGGGAGCGACTGAGCCTTGCCGAGCGCCGCAACACCATCGTCATCAACAGCACCGACCTGCCGCCGCTGCCGAGCATTGTGCGACAGATCGCCGAACTAGCCCCATGACCAATCTGTTCGCCGTCTCACTCTTATGCTTGCTGGGCTGGTTCTGGCTCGATAGCCTGCGCGCCCGAGAAATCGCCCTTGGTATCTGCCGCGCCGCGTGTGAGCGGCGTGATCTGCAACTTCTGGATCAGGCGGTGGCCCTGCGGCGTCTGGGCCTGAGTTGGGGTGTCAACGGGGTGCGTCTGCGCCGGGTTTACCGGTTCGATTTCAGCGAGGAAGGGCTGGGGCGACGCGTCGGGTATTTGATCATGCGCGGCATCGACTTGGAGGACCTGAGCTTCGGATTGCCCGATCAGGCTACGGACCGGTGACCAGGCCCGATGTCTCCGGGCCGGTCGCGGACACATGCCGACATGGGATGCGGCGATTTGACGGAAATCGCCTCACTTAACGACTTTCAGCGTCGGGCCGCCCTTACCCTTCCCCGGCCCCTTGCGCGGTGGACTTCCAGTACCCGTGGAGCGGGCAGGAATACCTGGGCGCCGCGCGGGCAGCGCGGGGGTCGCGGTGTCTGCAGCCGCCGGCGCAGCGGTCTGTGCGTCGCGCTCGGAGGGGGGAAAGACCATCCCTTGATGGTTCTCCCGGCAAAAAATGCCGACCACCGCCTCACTCGGGATCTGGATCTCGCGTGCACTCCCGCCGAACCGTGCATTGAACTGGATCCAGTCGTTACCCATAACCAGCGCCTGCACGGCAGTCGGGGCAATGTTGAGAACGATCTGTCCGTCCTCGACGAAATCCGTAGGCACCTGGGTGCCTGGATAGCGGGCATCCACCAACAAGTGAGGGGTCATCTGGTTGTCCAGAATCCACTCGTAGATGGCGCGTACCAGGTAAGGTTTGGTGGAAGTCATGGACCCGTCTTCAGGGTTCATCCGGGGCTCCTGTGGCGGCTGGACCACGTCGGTTGTGCGGTTTACAGGTCGGTGACCAGTTCCCGTTCGGCCTCGGTCAGGCTGGAGCGAAACGCCTCCCAGGCGAAGATCCGCGTCATGTAGTTGCGGACCGCCTTCGCCTGATCCGGCAGTTCGATCCGCAAGGCGGGAAGTCGCCACAAGACGGGGGCAACACAGCAGTCGACCAGGGAAAATTCGTCGCTCATGAAGAACGGGTGAGCAGCAAAGACCGGCGCCATGGCGATCAGACTGTCTCGCAACTCCTTACGCGCCTTGATCTGCTCCGCCTCGACACCCTTGAAAATCCGCCCCATCATATCGTACCAATCCCGATCCACACGGTACATGAACAGTCTGGCATTGGCGCGGGAGACGGGGTCGACCGGCAGCAATGGCGGGTGCGGGAAGCGCTCGTCCAAGTACTCCATAATGATGCGCGACTCGAAGAGGCGCAAATCGCGGTCGACCAGGGTCGGCACGGTTCCGTAGGGATTGAAGTCCAGCACCTCGACGGGAAGACTCTGGGCATCCACATCCACGACGTCCACCGCAATCCCTTTCTCGGCAAGGACCATCCTGACGCGATGGCAGTAGGGACACAGGGGATCAGAAAATAACGTCATCACTGCTCGTCTGCTTACGGCCACTGCCTTCGTTCCCTCATTCAGCGCCGAGGCTGAGCCCGGCAGCGACCGAAGAACTCCAATTGCGGGTCCTTCCGGACCGCGCAGCGTGTTAGCGGCGCGGGACCGACCCAGACCGAGGCCTGAGGGTCAGTTCTCACCCTCTTACGGAAAGGGTGCGTGCTCGCCTCCCTCGGAGTATACCGTGTCGGCGAGCGCACCGATGGCGCTTTTTACGAAGATGGGGAACGGCCCCCGCGAATCGGGGGCCGGGGGCGAGGCGGGATCTCAGTGCACGTCTTTCCAGAATTCCTTCTTCATGCTGTAGGCGACGATGAAGAAGAGCCCCAGGAACAACAGGACGAAGACGCCGAGGCGACGCCGCTCCAGTTGCACCGGCTCGCCCGCGTAGGTGAGGAAGGCGGTGATGTCGCGCACCATGGCGTCGTACTGCGCCGCGTTCAGCTTGCCGCCGACGGCGGGGCCGACGCCTTCCGCCACTGGCGTGCCCGTCTGATGCGCGGCCATGACCGGCGGCGCCAGACCCTGGAGATCAGCCAGGACATGCGGCATCGCCGTACTCGGGAACATCAGGTTATTGACGCCGTAAGGCCGGGTTGGGTCCGCATAAAAGGTCTTCAGATAGGTGTAGACCCAGTCCGGGCTGCGCCAGCGAGTCACCAGCGTCAGATCAGGCGACGGAACCCCGAACCACTTCTCACCGTCCTCGGGACGCATGGCGTTCGTCATGGGGTCGCCGGGCTTGGCATCACCGACCAGGATGGTCTTGCGCAGGGTGATGTCATCGATCCCCAAGTCGGCGGCCATGCGGTTGTAACGCATGTACTTCAGCGAATGGCACCCCATGCAATAGTTCATGAAGTACTTAGCGCCGTTCTGCAACGAAGCCTGGTCGCGCAAGTCGATGTTCGCCGGCAGTGTTTGCGGGCCGGCAGAGGCGAACCCGAGCGTTGGCAGCAGCGATAAAGCGAAAGCGGCTATCAGCTTTTTCATTCGGTTACCCTCTCCGGAACCGGCTTGACCTGGTCCAACTTGCTGTAGATCGGCATCAGCAGGAAGAATGCGAAATACAATGCGGTGAAGATCTGTGCGAGCAGGGTCGACAGCGGGCTCGCGGGCTGCAGGCCCAGATAGGCGAGCACGACGAACGACACGGCGAACACGGCCAAGGCAATCTTGGTCAGCGTCCCCTTGTAGCGCACCGACTTCACCGGACTGCGATCCAGCCAGGGCAGAGCGAACATGATCAAGATCGCCGCGAACATCACAACCACGCCCGGGAACTGCGAATCCCACATCGGCGGGATCGCCCGCAACATGGCGTAGAAGGGAGTGAAGTACCAAACCGGGGCGATATGGACCGGGGTCACCATCGGGTTGGCCGGCTGGAAGTTCGGCGCCTCCATGAAGATCCCGCCGCCGGTCGGGGCGAAGAACACCACCGCGAAGAACAACGCCAGGAAGACGACGGTGCCGACGATATCCTTGACCGTATAGTAAGGATGGAAGGGGATGCCGTCAGCGGGCGCGTTGGGGCTCCAGCGATTGCCCTTGGGGCCATCCTTGATCTCGATGCCGTCCGGATTGTTCGAGCCGACCGCGTGCAGCGCGACGATGTGGACAAACACCAGACCGGCCAGGATGAAGGGAACCACGAAGTGGAAGGCGTAGAAACGGTTCAGGGTGACGTCCGAGATGACGTAGTCACCACGCACCCAGGTGGAAAGGTCTTCACCGATCCCGGGCACGGCCGCAAACAGGTTCACGATGACCTGCGCGCCCCAGTAGGACATCTGGCCCCAGGGCAACAAATAGCCGAAGAAGGCCGTGGCCATCATCGCCAGATAAATCACCACGCCGATGATCCAGAGCAGTTCCCGCGGCTTGCGGTAAGAACCGTACATCAGGGCGCGGAACATGTGCAGGTAGATAATGATGAAGAAGGCCGAAGCGCCGGTCGAATGCACGTACCGGATCAGCCAGCCCCACTCCACATCGCGCATGATGTACTCGACGGAGGCATAGGCCTCGGCCGCCGAGGGCTTGTAGCTCATCGCCAGCCACAGGCCGGTCACGATCTGGATCACCAGGACCAGGATCGCCAGCGACCCGAAGAAATACCAAAAATTGAAGTTTTTCGGCGCGTAATACTGGGCGAGGTGCTCGTTCCAGACCTTGGTGGCCGGGAACCGCTTGTCGAACCAGCCCAGGACGCCGGTCGTGGTCTGCTCTTCTGCGCTCATTTAGGCGGCTCCTTGATCCTGACCCACCAGGATCGTGGTGTCGTTGAGATACATGTGGATCGGGATCACCAGATTGGTCGGCGCGGGAACACCCTTGAAGACCCGCCCGGCCAGATCGAACCGGGAACCGTGACAGGGACAAAAGAACCCGCCTTTCCAACCCGCGCCCAAGTCGTTCGGTGCCATTTCCGGGCGGAACGTCGGCGAGCAGCCCAGGTGCGTGCAGATGCCGATCGCGACCCAGACCTCGGGTTTGAGCGAACGCATGGGGTTCTTGCAGTACTCGGGCTGCTGCGGGACGATCGAAGCCGGATCCACCAACTGCGAATCGAGCGTCGGCAATGCGGCAAGCATCTCGGGGGTCCGCTTGACGATCCAGATCGGCTTACCACGCCATTTGACGACCAGGAGCGCACCCGGCTCCAACTTGCTGATGTCCGCTTCCACCGGTGCGCCGGCGGCACGGGCCTTGGCGCTCGGATTCATGGACGCGACGAACGGCACGGCCGCGAAACCGGCGCCGACGGCACCGACCGCGCTGGTCGCGGCGACGAGCATCCGTCGCCTGCTGTGATTTACGCCTACTGCGCTCATATGCGACTAACCCTCGGGTGACACCAGCGCCGCCGACTCCTCTTAAGCCGACTCCACGCACGTGTTGAGATGAAAGATACGAATGTGCAAAATCTCTACGAAACCGACCGGGCATTCTCCGTGATCAGCGCATACGCGGTCAAGGAGCGAGCGCTGTTCTCACCTGGCGCCAGGGTCAATCGGAGTACGAATCAAGCCGGGTTATCGATTTCTAGGTACCGATGAGACAGAGCAAAACGCTCGGCCAAATGCGCTCCCAACGCCTGGACTCCATAGCGCTCGGTAGCGTGATGACCGGCCGCAAGGAAACTGACCCCGAGTTCGCGAGCGGCGTGCGTGGTCTGCTCGGAAATCTCACCGCTCAAAAAGGCGTCGATCCCGAGCGCAGCCGCAGCCTCGAGATAGCCCTGACCACCGCCGCTGCACCAGGCCACGCGCTGCACCGGCCGGTCGTGCGCGGCAACCAAAGTCCCGGTTCGTCCCAAGCGTTCGCTGACGGCCCGCGCCCAGACCTCGGGCGGCAACGCGTCCATGAGTCGGCCGCGCCACACCACCCCGTGACCGATGGCGGTTGGTTGCGCATCCAGAATACCAAGCCGTACCGCCAGCGTCGCGTTATTCCCCAACGTCGGGTGCGCATCGAGCGGCAAATGGTAGGCGATGAGGCTCATGCCGCTGCGCATCAGAGCGCGTACACGGCGGCCTTTCGCGCCGGTCAGACACGGGCTCTCCCCCCGCCAGAACCAACCGTGGTGGACCAGCAGGGCATCGGTGTCCGGATCGCAGGCCGCATCGATCAAAGCCGCACAGGCGGTGACACCGCTGACCAGCCGGCGAATCGGCCGCACGCCCTCGACCTGGAGCCCGTTGGGCGCGGAGTCCGCAAAGGTCGCAACATCCAGTAAGGCGTCACAGTAGGCCGTCAGACCCTGGGGTTCTATCATGTTCGCTCCGGTCACCGAGCCATGGCCCAATCGTGGTAGCTTAAAGCGATGCGCAGTTTCGGTCCAATCCCACTCCTGGTCACCGCCGTTGCCGCCGGATCGACCGGGGCCCTGCTGACCCTGTCGCTGTCGACACCGGTTCCGCCACGACCAGACACCTGCACCCACCCGCGGCCGGAGGACCGCGTGTCTTACGCGACCTCATTCGCCGACGCGGTCGCGCGCGCGACACCGGCGGTCGTCAGCATTTATGCCGCACACGTACCGCAGGGCTTAGCGGCTGATTCCGCGCCGGAACCGCGGCCACCCCATCTACCCGGCCCGCCGCTGACCGCACGCGCGGCACGCGCGACCGGTTTGGGTGCGGGCGTCATCCTGACAACCGACGGGTTGATCCTGACCAACCGCCATGTGGTGCAAAGCGCCACCGGCATCCGTGTGGTCATAGCCGGCGGAAGGACCTTGGCAGCGCGCGAACTGGGTCAAGATCCCGACACGGACCTGGCCGTACTCAAGGTCGACGCCACTGACCTGCCGACGGTCCCGCTCGGCGACCCGCGCATCTTGCGGGCGGGCGACGTCGCGCTGGCGATCGGCAATCCTTATGGCATCGGCCAATCGGTGACTCAGGGGATCGTCAGCGCCATCGGCCGCTCCGAGCTCGGCCTCACACCCATCGAGGATTTCATCCAGACCGACGCCGCCATCAACCCCGGCAATTCCGGGGGGGCACTGATCAACGAGCACGGCGAACTGATCGGCATCAACACCGCGATCTACTCCGAAACCGGCACCGCCGATGGCATCGGCTTTGCCATCCCCTCCGACCTGGCTGTTGCGGTCGCCTTTACCATCGCCGAGCGGGGTCAGGTCCCGCGCGGCTGGATCGGCCTGCGCGGCCGTAGCGTCACCCCGGAGTTGGCCGCCACCTTCGGACTGCGCGCCGCCGCGGGTATTCTGGTGTCATCCACGCTACCCGACAGCCCGGCGGCACAGGCGGGTCTGCGGCCGGGCGACGTGGTCACCCGCGTCGATGAGCACCCGGTCCAGACCCCGCGTGACCTGTTGGACGCAATCGCGGGCGTTGGACCCGATCAAACCGTATCGCTGGAGGTCTGGCGCGGCAGCGAACGACTGGAGACCCGGACCGTGACGGAGCGGCGGCCGGTACCCGCGAAGTGAGACGGAGGCACTGGTAATCGACCCGCACCGGGTGGCAAGATCACCCTTGCCCACGACCAGGGCGGGCTCGCTGCCGATCCCGCCCTTCGTCCGGAGCGGGTCTGTCGAGCCGTCGCAGGGCTCGGCGAGGGTCCCCAATAACGAGTCGGAAATCAGCTAAACAACGACAACGAGTGTTTTCACTTGTGCTTGACTCGTTAACAAACCGCCTTACACAAGACACAAACATGAAATTCATCAGAAACCTACTGGCCATCATCGGCCTCGCTACCGTGCTCGCGGTCGGTGCCGTCGCGCTTGGTTACGGTCAGCGACTGGCTTCCTTCGACCCTGGATTCGCCGGAACCTATGGAGACTTTGCCCAGCGACTGCTGGCGACCGGGGACCCGGGCGTGGCGATGATGTGGGCGATTCCGGTTAAAGAAGGGCTAAGTCCCGATGACGTGATCGAGGCCATGAACAGCATCGCCTCCGCCCGCAACTTTTTGTTCGTTGGCGAGTCACCATTTTATAAGCAGATCGAGGCGATTACCGGCGAGAAGTACCGCTACGTCAACTTTCTGTCGTTCTGCGACGCCCAGGTCGGCAAGCAGATGCTGGAGTACCGGGATCAATACAGCGGCTTCATGCCCTGCCGCATCGCCCTGGTCGAGGACAAGGAAGGACAACTGTGGCTTTACAGCATGAATCTTGACCTGATGATCTACGGCGGCACCCAGTTGCCCGCCGACCTCAAGGCGTCGGCCATGCGGGTACGCGATACCATCCGTGACATCATGGAGGGAGCAGCGGCCGGCGAATTCTGATATCTGCATCGCGCTCGGCTAGTGCCGCGCGGACGGACACCTGAGAAATTTCCGATGCACAACCCACAACGCTTTATCCCGCCACTGGTCCTGTTGGCGGGCGCACTGATCAGCGCCGGCTGCGGCCATCAACCTACGAGCACGCCCGATGGGCTGGCTCCCGAGCGGACCGACGCAGAACCCCAGGCGGCGGACAGCACGGCCGCGACCACGGATAACAGAGCAGACAACCGGGTTGATACGGGCAAACCCGCGGTGACACCGGAAAAGGATCTGCGTTACCGGTTACCCCCCGGCCAACAGCGGGCGCTCACCATCTATCTGGGCTCGCAGTCATTCGACTATGTCGAAGATGACCTGATCGTCGCCAGTGGGCGGGTATCCACGGGGACCCCGGAGCACCCGACGCCCACGGGGGACTTTCGCGTCCTCAGCAAAGACATCAACAAACGCTCCGGGAAATATACGAATTATTTCGACGAGAACACACCAATGCCTTACTCGCTACAGTTCTCCGGACCCTATTTCGTCCACGAGGGCTGGGTGCCTGGTCATCCCGACTCCCATGGCTGCGTGCGCCTGCATTACGAGGACGCGAAGTTCCTGTTCAGCCGGATGAAAGTTGGTGATCGCATCCTGGTGAAAGGCAAGGGAGCCGCGCGTCCAGCCAATCCCTGGCCGGATGTTTTTCCGGTATTCTAGTTCCCCGTGCCGCCCTGACAACGGCTCAATGACAAGTTAAATCAGTTCCTTGAGGAACGCCTTTCGCACCCTTGTCGCTGTCGATTTTCCTGGGCAAAAAAAGCCCGGCAGGGTGCCGGGCTGGAACGTCTCATTTTGAGAGAGACGAGGAGGACTCGGTTGAGTTCCTGGGGCGGCGTTCGTGTTGTTCTTTGCCGCTCCCCTCAGTTCGCGCAACCAATCAGTGCATGAACAGGCCGCCGTTCACCTGAAGATTAGAACCCGTGACATAACCGTTCGCGTCAGACACCAAGAAGGCCACCGCGGAGGCGATCTCGGCCGGCTGGGCCATGCGACGCATCGGGATTCCGCTGATGATCGAGTTACGGACCTTCTCATCCATCGCCAAGGTCATCGGAGTATCGACATAACCAGGAGACAAAGTGTTGACAGTGATACCCTTTGCAGCACCCTCTTGCGCCAACGCCATGGTAAACCCGTGCATGCCGGCCTTGGCCGCCGAATAGTTGGTCTGACCGAACTGTCCGCGCTGACCATTAACCGACGAAATGTTGACAATGCGACCAAAGCCACGATCCAACATCCCTTCCCATACCTGACGGGTCACGTTGAAGACGCTGTTCAGGTTGACGCCGATGACAGCGTTCCACTGGGCCGGCACCATCTTCTTGAAGGTTCCATCCTTAGTGATGCCGGCGCAGTTCACCAGGATGTCGATCGGGCCGTGCTTGGCCGTGATCTCGGCGACCATGCGAGCACAATCGTCAAACGACGATACGTCACCGACGGCGATGTCGACATTCAGACCAGCGGCAATGCGCTCCGCCTTCCAGGCTTCAGCCTGAGCAGTCTCCTGCGGGATATGGTTGGCAATCACGGTCGCGCCGTCGGTCGCCAGACGCGTGCAGATCTCGGAACCGATGCCGCCAATACCGCCGGTGACCAGTGCAATACGTGCCATTATCTCTCTCCTCCAGGTCTTTGGTTTTTGAAGATCATCAAGCCGTCCGTGGATCGGACGACGAGTTGGGGTTACCTTTTCCCCATTTTCAACGCCTGCCCCGCGCGCGGGTCAGGCGTTGAAAATGACAGTCCCTCCGTGGACTGCACGGATGTTATCACCAGAACTCAGGCGGCGACGACACCCTTACGCAGATCCGCGCTGACGGCGGCCATGTTCTTCTCGAACCAGGCACGATAGTCGTCGCGGGCCTGATCGGCAAGCACCATGTTGGCCTTGGATTCGTTCACTACGCGCTCGCTCAGCTCCTTGGCGACCGCCACCTGGCCCTTCACGAACGTGCTGAAGTCCGCGGACTCGGAGGCCAGCTTCACCAGCCGGTTGCCGTGCTCGACGGACAGATTGAGCGCATCGATCTGACGCGCAGCCAGACGCTCGAAGTAGCGCAGGTTGATCTCGCCCAGGCTGGTCATCTGCGCCACGCCCTTGTTGGTGATCTCGTTAACGGTCTTCAGTGTTTCTGCAGAGGTCATTTCAGTCTCCGACATTTTGCTGCAATGCAGCATTTGTTGCAGTGCACAATAGCCGTAAGATCCGCACCTGTCAAGGAAGAGTTTCGCAATATTTCGAATTAACCTTTTTTCTTACGTTCCTGACCCAGCGGGAAACCGGCCGCACGCATGAACTCGTCCTGGAGGTTCGACCAGAGATCCATGTTGCGCTTGGTGACGCGGGTCACCGCATCGAAGGGGCTGTCGCCCCACGCCTCGGTCAACTGCTTCTGCTGCTTGGCGAACAGGTCCAGTGAACTTTCCAGATAACGGGCGAACAGTCCCTGGACCGTGCCGCCGTAAAAACGGATGATCTGCGACAGCATGTTGGCGCTGAACAGCGGTTCGCCGCCGCTCTCCTCCTCCAGCATGATCTGCAGCAGGATCGCGCGGGTGATGTCGCTGTCGTTGGCTGCATCCACCACCCGGAACTCGGCGGAATCCATGACCAAGGCACGCACGTCCGCTAAGGTAATGTAGTGACTGAGTTCCGTATCGTACAGACGCCGGTTGGGATACTTCTTGATGATGCGCTCGCGACTCATTGCATTTGCCTGAGTGGATGATTGCGGGCCCAAGTGTACCGCAGTACGGCACCGGGGCATCCTAACTCGGACCACCGGGTCAGTCCCAACTCGCTTGCGCAGTTACCCGGCATTCCCTGGCCGCCGCGGGTAGCACAGCGGCCAGGGTCGGCCCAAGTGCTAGTCGCGCTCAACCGCCAGCGCGACACCTTGACCGCCGCCGATACACAGGGTCGCCAGGCCCTTCTTAGCGTCGCGCTTCTGCATCTCATGCAGCAAGGTCACCAGTACTCGCGCGCCGGAAGCGCCGATCGGGTGACCCAGGGAAATGGCACCACCATTCACGTTCACCTTGCTCAGGTCCCAGCCGATCTCCTGATTCACCGACATCGCCTGGGCGGCGAACGCCTCGTTGGCTTCGACCAGGTCCAGGTCAACGGGCGCCCATCCAGCCTTCGCCAGACATTTGGTGGTGGCGGGGATCGGGCCGGTGCCCATGATCGCCGGGTCCACGCCGGCGGAGGCGAAGGCGACCAGGCGCGCCAGCGGCTTGAGACCCAGTTCCTTGGCCTTGGACGCGGTCATGACCATGACCATGGCCGCACCGTCGTTGATGCCGGAGGCGTTACCCGCGGTCACGGTACCCGTCTTGTCGAAGGCCGGTTTGAGCTTGGCGAGGGACTCGGCGGTGGTGCCGGGACGCGGAAATTCGTCCTGAGCGACGACCAGCGGCTCCCCCTTGCGCTGCGGGATACTGACCGGGACGATCTCATCGACGAAGCGGCCGGCCTTGATCGCGGCCTCGGCCTTCTGCTGCGAGCCGGCGGCAAAGGCGTCCTGGGCCTCGCGGCTGAACGCATATTTCTTGGCGATGTTCTCGGCGGTGACGCCCATGTGAATCTGGTTGAAGGCGTCCCACAACCCATCAACGATCATGGTGTCCACCATCTTCCAGTCGCCCATCCGCTGCCCCTCGCGGGAGCGTGGCAGAATGTGCGCCGACTGGCTCATGCTCTCCTGGCCGCCGGCAATCACGATCTGCGCGTCCCCGCAGGCAATCGCCTGCATCGCCAGCTGCACCGCCTTCAACCCGCTGCCGCAAACCTTGTTGATGGTCATAGCCGGGACCTGATGGGGCAGGCCGGCCTTGATGGCGGTCTGGCGCGCCGGGTTCTGACCGACTCCCGCGGTCAGCACCTGACCCAGGATGACTTCATCGACTTGGTCCGGGGCAACACCGGTTTGGTCCAGCAAGGCCTTGAGTACGGTTGCGCCAAGCTCGCTCGCCGTGAGGGTGGAAAGGCTGCCGCCGAAGCTGCCGACCGCGGTCCGTGCCGCCGCGACGATGACGATGTTCTCGCTCATGGATGTGGTCTGCCCTGTGGCTGGTTAGAATGGTATGGCCTGACTGCGGAGGACCACACGAGGGGGCGACGCGCGCCCGTGCACCCGCCGACGGTCAAGGCTGCGGCGAAGCGGTCTATGACGGTCTATGATGGGGTTCGAATGCCCCTTGAGTCCTCCTAGTCGTGCATCATAGCGGAGATTGTTGCAGTGCACAAATTTCCGTGTTAGCGTTCCGGAACTTACACCAAGAGGAGGTTACAACGTGAACAACGATAGCTTTTTTTCCAACGATTGGATGGAGACCCAGCGCAAGTACTGGGAAAACTGGATGGCGATGAGCCGCAAGGCCATGGGCGTCGCGGGCGGAAGCCCGACCGCCCCCTGGGAGGCGGCCCTGGATCACTGGTGGAAGGCGCTCTCGCCGGCCGCCCCGGACGCGTCCAAGCAGTTCATGGAGCGGATGATGGATCAGGGCAAGGCCTTTTTCAAAATGGCCGAGACCTTCCTGCCGGGCGCCAACGGGGGCGTCGACGGCTGGTCCGCTTTCACCAAGACCCTGGAAGACATGCAGCAAGGCTTCCGCGGCTCGGTGGACGATGGCGGCAACACCCTGCATCGCCTGATGGCCTTCTGGGAACTGCCGTATGACAACTGGCAGCGCATGGTCTCCTCCATGTCGCCGGTGCCCGGTGATTTCCTGCGCAACATGCCTCACGGGGACATGCAGGGGAGCGTGGATCGACTCCTGTCGGCCCCCGGACTCGGCTACCACCGCGAGGAACAGGCCCAATACCAGGCGCTGATGCGCTGTTCCATCGACTATCAGAAAGCCCTTCAGGACTATCTGGCCTTCAACTCCAAGCTCGGGTTGAAAGCGGTGGAGCGCATGCGCAGCTACATGCAGGACCTGATCCAAAGCGGGAAGACCATCGACTCGGCCCGCGCCATCTATGACAACTGGGTCGGCTGCTGCGAGGCCGTCTACGCGGAAGAGGTGAGCACACCGCACTACGCCGAGCTGCACGGCAAGCTCGTCAACACCCAGATGGCGTTGAAGCACCGCATGGCCGTCATGGTCGACGAGAACCTGGGCGCCATGAACATGCCCACGCGCACCGAGATCCGGACGCTGCAGGACCGCCTCCAGGAGACCCGCCGCGAGAACAAGCGGATGCGCCGTGACCTGCACGCCCTGCAGCAACAGGTCCAGACACTGCTCGGCGGCGAAGCGCCCAAGAGCTTGACCAGCGGGCTGCGCACGGCGCTCATCGAAGGGCCGGACAGCAAGAAGAGCATGGCAGCCAAGCCCGTCGCGGCCAAGCCCGCCACCAAGTAGCGCATGCCGAATTCCAGTCCCCAGCCGCACCGGGGGCCTCGGGCAGAACCCATCAAACGAGGAGAGAACCAAGTGATTCCAATCGATATCCGGCCGGACAAACTGGCCGAAGAAATGCTGGACTACACCCGCAAGCTTGGCCAGGGCATGGAGAACCTGCTGAACGCGGACAAGATCGACACGGGCGTCAGCCCCAAGCACCCAGTCTACAAGGAAGACAAGCTGGTGCTGTATCGCTACGACACCCCCGCGGGCATCACACCCAAGCCGGTGCCGCTCCTGATCGTCTACGCCCTGGTCAACCGGCCCTACATGGCCGACATCCAGGAGGATCGCTCGACCATCAAGGGCCTGCTGGCCACCGGCCAGGATGTCTATCTGATCGACTGGGGCTATCCGGACGGGGCCGATCGGTCCTTGACCCTGGACGACTATATCAACGGCTACATCGACAACTGCGTCGACTTCATCCGCGAGTCCCATGGGCTCGACGCAATCAACATCCTGGGTATCTGCCAGGGCGGCGCCTTCAGCCTGATGTACACCTCCATGCATCAGGAGAAGGTCAAGAATCTGGTGACCATGGTGACCCCGGTCGATTTCGAGGCCCCGGGCAACCTGCTTGCCAGTTGGACGCGCGCCATGGATATCGATCTGGCCGTGGATACCATGGGTAACGTCCCCGGCGAGTTGCTCAACTGGACCTTCCTGTCCCTGAAACCGTTCAGCCTCACCGGGCAGAAATACGTCAACATGGTCGATCTGCTGGACGACCCGGACAAGGTCAAGAACTTCCTGCGGATGGAGAAATGGATCTTCGACAGCCCCGACCAGGCGGGCGAGACCTTCCGGCAATTTGCCAAGGATTTCTTCCAGAAGAACGGCTTCATCAACGGCGGCGTGGTCCTGGGCGACCGCGAGGTGAACCTCAAGGAGTTGACCTGCCCGATCCTCAACATCTACGCCCTGCAAGACCATCTGGTTCCGCCGGATGCCTCGCGCGCCCTCAAAACGCTGACCTCGAGCAGTGACTATTCCGAACTCGCCTTCCCCGGCGGGCACATCGGTATCTACGTCAGCGGCAAGGCCCAGAAGGAGGTCACCCCCTCCATCGGCAAGTGGCTCAACGAGCGCTCAGCGGCCTGATCGGTCAGTGACTGACCAGCCCGCGCGGCCCCTTGATCCGCGCGGGCTTTTTTTCGCGTGAGCCCGGCGCATGGCCGCCGCGGGACGGCGCCGCCAGGTCGGCGCTCTCCCCAAGGCATCGAACGGCGGCCGTCCGGCCGCCTCTTCCTTGCCTTTTGTCCAGCTTTCGCTTAAAAATACCTGCTCTAGTGTTTTCACATATTCTAAAACAGCGAAACTGCGGAGGTTCCCCATGGCCCATGATCAAGAACTCGACGCCAGCGGTCTGAACTGCCCCCTGCCCATCCTGCGCGCGAAGAAAACCCTGAATGCGATGACCCCGGGTCAGGTGTTACACGTCATCGCCACGGATCCCGGCTCGGTCAAGGACTTCGACGCCTTTGCCAAGCAGACCGGCAACGATCTGATCGAATCCAAGGAAGAAGGCGGCAAATTCCACTTCCTGATCAAGAAGTGCTGAGCCTCGCCAGTCAGCCCATGATGACCATCGGCTTGCCGCGGTCTTGACAGCAGTTCCGATCAAGCCGTGCTGAGCATCGCCAGTCGGCGGCCATGTTCCGGTCAGCGACTGAACATACAACAATTTTCCGGAGGAACCGATGGCTCAGAAGAAGCTCGCCATCATCGCTACCAAGGGCTCGCTCGATTGGGCCTATCCCCCTTTCATCCTGGCCTCGACCGCCGCCGCGCTGGACTACGAGGTGCAGATTTTTTTCACCTTCTACGGACTGCAGTTGCTCAAGAAGAAGCTGGACCTGCAGGTCACGCCCTTGGGCAATCCCGGGATGCCCATGCCCGGCGGCATGGAGAAGTTCATGCCGGTCATCGTCACGGCCCTGCCGTTCATGCAAGGCGTCATGACGAGCATGATGAAGGCCAAAATGAAGAAGAAGGGAGTCGCCAGCATCGAACAACTGCGCGAACTCTGCCAGGAGGCCGAGGTCAAGCTGATCGCCTGCCAGATGACCGTGGACCTGTTCGACATGGACTCCACCCAGTTCATCGACGGGATCGAGTACGCCGGGGCCGCGGCCTTTTTTGAATTTGCCGGCCAGAGCGACATCTGTCTCTACATCTGACCGGGTGCCCCGCAGGCCGGCAATCGCCTGCGGGGCGGGCGGCTCAGCTGTCGCACCGCACTCCGCCATGGTCTTGATCCCAACCAGCGCAGTCAGTCGCCTCACAAGGTCTTGACCAGCTCGATCCCGATGATGTTGGCATCCATCGCGTATTCGCCGTCGAGTGCCGAGGTCCCGATGGCTTCACCGCTCGTGTAAGGGATGGCCGCCGTAAACGTCCGATTCTCCCCCAAGACATAGGCGTAACTGGCCTCGACTGAGAACCCGTTGCCAAGCCCCTGCGCGATGCCGATACTGAAGAGTTGGCGGTCGCTGTCCGGGACCCTGGCGCTGAAGTGATCGTCACTCTGACCGGTCTCGTCATAAGCATAGCCGACGCGCAACTGGGTCTGCGGCTGCACCTGCCAGGTCAGACCCAGGCGGTAGGCGTTGGAATTACTCCAGGCGTTGGTGTCGGCAGAGATCAGGGTGTTGGTGCGGTTACCGGTGATCTCCAGGCGGTCGAACTCATCCCAACCGGTGTAGCTCCAATCGAACTCGGCCGCGATCGTCTCGGTGAACGCATAGCGCGCCCCGAGTTGCAGACGCCAGGGCAGGTTAACGTCCACACTGGCACGCTGCCCCTGCTGCAGCCTCCCCGCCGCGACCAGCACCATGTTGCTCGGTGTGTAGTTCCCTTCGATGTCCAGGGTAGCGGCAGACCGATAGGTCAGGCCCAGGGACAGGGCCTGGATGCGGTACATGACGCCCAGGTTGAAACCGAGTCCATAGCCGCTGCCTTCCATCTGTCCCAGATTGGAGTCCAGTTGCGCGGTTTGGGCCGAGTAGATATCCAGGCCCAGGGCCAGACTCAGATTGTCGTTGACCCGATAGGCCGCGCTCGGCACCAGGTCCAGGACCTCCAACTTGCTCGCGGTGGGGTGATTGCCGGTCGGGATGGTGCCGAGCCCGGGGACAGTGCGCGATTGGCTCAGCGCCGGGAAGGTCCCATAGGCCCAGCGCGTCTCCAGTCCGTAGGGCACGTTCAGCCCGAGCCCCATCCGCCATTGGTGGTTGAGTTTGATGGCCGCCTGCAACAGGGGCGCGCCGACCCATTCGGCCCCGTCGCTGTCATGGGTACCGGTGGCGTTGGTCACCGAGAAGGATGGTCCGATGAGCAGGGCGCCCAGCGCGAGACTGGATCTGTCCTGGAACCCCATGGCCGCCGCGTTGTAAGGGATTGCGCCGACCTCCGTGGGGTTGGCAACCATCGCGTTGGCAGTACCGATACCCGCGGTCGACGCCTCGGGCAACAGAAAGCCGGACGCCTGCGCACCGCCATGCGCACCAAAGGTCCCGATCACTGCGGCGACCAGGGCGGTTGCGACTGAACCTGCCGCCTTTTCGTACATGAGAGATCCCCCTGAAACACGGTTGCCTGTTGCAAATGCGGTTCGATCGCCCGGTCCAGCGCCCCACTCCGACCTCTGTCGGCCACCGCGAGTTGTGCGGTTGCGACCAGGCGAGCAGCCCTGGCAGAAGCCTGCAAAGCCCTTGTGTGCAAGAAGAAATACCATGTAAATCGGTCTATTCGCGACGATTGACGACCGCCTGGAACTGTAGGCCAAGCGACCGCCGATTTCCACCACTTGTTGCAACAACATTGCAGTTGCGCGAAAGCAACGCCAGCTCGATCCCTAACAATCGCTCCGGAAATGCGATAATGCCGTTGAAATTACGGTGAAACTTACCAAACATCAGCTTTGTATGATATAAGCGTTTTTTATTGATGCATTCACCGAGATCGACCCGGATGGCGGACCGCAGACTCCAGGTATTCCACACCGTCGCGCGACTCCTGAGCTTTACCAAGGCCGCGGAGAGCCTGCACATGACCCAGCCGGCGGTCACCTTCCAGGTCCGCCAGTTGGAAGAGCACTTCAATACCCGGTTGTTCGACCGCACCCACAACCGGATCAGCCTGACGGACGCCGGCCGTCAGGTCTTCTCCTACGCGGATCGGATTTTCGAGCTCTATGCTGAAATGGAGAACGCCGTGCGCACGATCACCGGAGAGATCAGCGGAGCGCTCACCATCGGTGCCAGCACCACCATCGCCGAGTACATGCTCCCCACCCTGCTCGGCGACTTCAAAGAGCGCTATCCGGACGTCACCATTCACCTGAAGGTGTCCAACAGCGAGGGCATTGTCTCCATGGTCGAGAACAACGCCATCGATCTGGGCGTGGTGGAAGCGCCGGTCAGCAACAAGAACCTCGTAGTGGAAAACTGCAAACGCGATCAACTGGTTGCCATCCTGCCCCCGGGGCATGCCCTGGCCGGAGCCGAACAACTCACCTTCGCCCGTCTGCTGGAATACCCCTTCATCTGCCGCGAGGAGGGCTCGGGCACACGCGAGGTGATCAGCGACTACCTGGGGCAGTTGCCGCAGTGCCATGCCGTCCTCAAAATCGCGATGGAACTTGGCAGCCCCGAAGCCGTGAAGGGTGCGGTAGAGGCCGGGATGGGGGTGTCGGTCGTATCGCGGGCAACCATCCAGAAAGAACTGCGGCTCGGTACCCTGGTGGCGGTGAATCTGGACCCGCCGCTGGATCGGCCCTTTTCATTCGTGCACCAAAAGCAGAAGTTTCGCCTGCGGGTGATGGAGGAACTCCTCGAGTTTGCCCGCGCTTACTGCCGCTCCCGCGCTGAGCCTTGAGCGGTCGGAGCGATACCCTGAAGTGACTGCCATGAATGACCATCAAGCCCCGCGGCATGGCACTGACGAGCCACGCCTGACGCGACTGTTCCGCTCCCTGGGCGAAGACGATCGGCGCACCCTGCTGGCCTTTGCCGAGTTCCTCGCCGCGGGTCGGCAACCGACCGCCGCGCCCGCGCCACCCGTTGCACCCACACCGCTGCCGCGACCGGAACAGGAGACCGTCATTGCCGCCATCCGCCGCCTCTCCCGCACCTACCCGATGCTCGATCGCGGCCCCATGCTCAACGAAACCTCGGCCCTGATGTCCGCTCATGTGCTCCAGGGCCGCAACGAAGCAGTCGTCATTGATGACCTGGAAGCGCTGTTTTTGCGTCATTTTTCGGACTACCGCGCGCGCCTGCAGGCGGCGGCCGGGGACGCACAGGCGGGTTGCACCGGTACCGACACGCCCGCCGCGGGACCTGACTGACCGCCGATACCAGGCGGGTGCGCCGCCCGGTCAGTGCTGGAGCGTCTACACTATCGACAAATCCCAGGGAACCACGGACCTGTCATGTACCAGTCGGGACCCACCCTCATTGAATCGCCCGGCATCGCGAAATGCGCGGCGCGGCGGCCGCTTGGCGCGCGGCGAGACCGCCGCGTTCGTCCGGACAACCACCCAAGAGCCGGCCGGGACACGCGATCCACGCGGGTGTCTCTGTGGTCATTGATCGTCCTGACCCTGACCCTGTGCCTGCACCAGACGCTGCCCACGGCAGCCGCCGGCCTGCCGGACACCCTGGTGTCGATCAAGCGCGGCGTCGTCGCGGTGGGCACCTACATGAGGGTACGCGCACAACCGCATGACCTGCGCGGCAGCGGATTCGTCGTCGCGGGCAACCACGCCGTCACGAACGCCCATGTATTGCCGCCGCGGCTCGACACCAACCGCCGTGAGGTCTATGCCGTCTTTCTTCCGGCGGGTCAGGACCGGGTCCAGGTCCGGGAGGCTGATCTGGTACGCCGCGATGAGACCCATGACCTGGCCTTGTTGCGCTTCGGCGGCGCACCGCTGCCGCCCTTGGCCCTGGGCCGGGGCACGGATCTGCGCGAAGGCGAGGCGGTCGCCTTTACCGGTTACCCGATCCTCAACGCCCTGGGCCTGTTCCCCGCGACCCACCAGGGCATCGTTGCGGCCATCGCGCCGATCGTGATCCCGGTCGGTTCGGCTCGCGACTTGACCACCGAGATGGTGAAGCGCCTGAACGAGCCCTTCGACATCATCCAGTTGGACGCCACCGCCTACCCCGGTAACTCGGGATCACCGCTGTATGAGCCGGACTCCGGGCGGGTGGTGGGGGTCATCAACAGCGTCTTCATCAAGGGAACCAAAGAAGTCGCCCTCTCCGACCCCAGCGGCATCACCTATGCAATTCCAGTGGAACATGTGCGCGCCCTGCTCCAGGCAGCGGGGATCAAGGCCGCGCCCTGAGCCAACGGGGGATGAGCGATCCTATGCGATCACTGCAACACACAACCCGCCAGCCGCCGATCATTGCCGCAAGCACGACGTCGAATGCAAACCGGGCGCACTGGAAGCGCTGGAGCGCGAGGAGTCGGTCCGCGCCCGACGGATCGGACAGTGACTCAGGACCGTCGCTTGAGCAGCACCTGTTTGGCCTCATTGATCTTGGCCGCCAAGTAATCGGACCCGCCCCGATCCGGATGCAGCTTCTGCATCAACCGGCGATGGGCGTCGCGAATAGCGGTCGTATCCGCCGCGGCATCGATCCCCAAGATCGCCACGGCCTCCGCCTCGTTCATCGGTCCCCCGCCGGTACTGCCGCCACTGACGCCGGCACCCGGACCCGGGTCCCGATCGCGCCACTCCAGGCCCCGCTCCCGGTCCAGATAGGCCTCCAGCACAGCGGCCGACTGGGCATCGGACTCCCGATAAAGCTCCAGCATCCGCAGCAGTTCGTCGAGCCCCAGATCCTTGAGCCGTCGCCCGGTGAAGGGCCCCTCCAGCACCTCACCGTCCATGGCTCCGCTGGCGTGATCCAGGTTCATCACCAGGAACCGCGTGCGGATCGTCGAGATCCCGGCCGCACTGCCACCGGTGCCGGCGGTCGCGGTCCCGGTCCCGCCGACGCCCGGCAACCCCACACCCAACGCACGCAACAACCGTTGCAGGGCCGGCAACATCTGGACCAGATGCAGGAGCCGCAGCGTGGTGGGAACCAGGGCGGCCAAGGCGGCGAAGATCGGGTTCAACCGCCCGGTGAGCACCGCCAGTACCAGCACACCGATCAGGGTCCAGAGCCCGACTTTACGCAGGACCCAGGCGACGCGCGTCGGCGGTGTCTTGCGGAACCAGTGCAGGAACCAGAAGACCCCCAGCAGCAGCAGCGCAACGAGCAGGACGCGCAGGATCACGCCCTCAATCCCCCTTGCCCCGGCCGCTGACCTGATGCGTCAGCGCCAGCACCGCCCCGCCGCGCGTCTGGCCGTACCGTGCGAGCGCCTTGTGCCCGCCTGCCGCGTAGACGGCGACCGCCCCCAGGAGATCGCGCAACAACCCGGGGCTGTTGGCGTCGAACGGGCACCAGGCGCCGCCGCTCAGCCGCGCGATCTCCCGGAAGCTGGGCTCCGCCGTGGGGTCCCGACCTTCCTGAAACACGAACGCCGGCACATGCAGCAACCCGAGCCGTCCGGCCAGATCCGCCAGCCGCTCCCGGTCCTCCTCCATACAGTCACCCACAAAGACCAGTGCATTCACCCGCCCGCGCCCGGCCTGCGCAATCGCGTGATCCAGGACTCGCCCGATTTGGGTCAGCCCGGCCGCACAAAACACCCGATTCATGCGCCGCAGGAGCAGATCCGATTCCCCAATCCAGTCGGATGACTCGAACTCCTGGAAGCCCCGGTAGAAACAGAGCTGGACCTCGAGTCCGCCCAGCGCGCGGGTGTCGGCGAACATGGCCGATTGGATGCGCGCCGCCTGATCCCAGGTGGGTTCCCGGCTCGCGGTGGCGTCCATGGCGAAGATCAGGCGCCCGCGGCCGCCCGGCGGCCCCACCCGCGGGGTGGCCGCCACTTGCTGGAGGAAGTCATTCACCTCACCGGTGCTGTCGAGATCTTTGCGATCGGAAGTCATGGGGCGATGGTCGCTGGTGATCCTGGAATCCGCGGATGGAGACAAATGAATAGGGACGTTTTTACAGATTTCTTGCCCTTTGTGGAAACGGCCTGCGGCCGCGACGGGGCATCGTGGTGAGCACCGACACGCCCGTACCCGCGAGGCCCCAGGCCGCTCCCACAGCGTTGCCGCGCACCTTTGCCGACCCCCTGATCGAGCCTTCACACCTGCGATCCAGACCGAGCTTCGGTGTGAGGGCGGGTTTAAAACCCGCCCCTACGTCCGGTGATCACGGTCGTCGGCTCATAAGCGGCGGACCTCAACTCGCCAGTGCCTCCACCGCCTCGCACAGAAAGTGCCCGAGCATCAGATGGACCTCCTGGATGCGCGGCGTCTCGCCGGAGGGAACAGCCAGGACGATGTCCGCGATCCCGGTCAGGTCACGACCGCGCTCACCGGTGATCAGGACGCGCAGGCAGCCGCGTTCCGCGGCAGCCTCCAGGACGCGCAGGATATTGGGCGAACGCCCGCTGGTACTGAGCGCCCAGAGCACGTCGCCGGGCCGGGCCAGCGCGGCGAGCTGGCGGGCAAAGACCTCGGCAAAGGAGAAGTCGTTGGCCACCGCGCTGGTCGCACTGGTGTCGAAGCCCAGGGCGATGGCCGGCAGCGGCCGCCGGGTCTTGTTCAGGAAGGGGCCGATCAACTCGCCGCTGAGGTGCGTCGCCTCGCCCGCGCTGCCGCCATTGCCGCAGATGAAAATCGTGCCCCCGGCCTGGATGGCGCGCGCCGTCCTGGCGGCAGCGTCCACCGTGGCGGCAAGCAGCGGCGTGTCCGCTCGCACCCGCTCCAGCAAGGCGGCAGTCGCCGCAAGCCGTTGCGTGAGCAGGCGCTCGAGGTCGGGTGTCTCGCTCATGGAGTCGCTCATGGAGTCGCTCATGGAGTCGCTCATGGAGTCGCACCGGTCAGTTGTCGCCGCACGGCGTCTCACCCCCGTCACCGGCATATTTCTTATCCTCGTCCGCCAGCCGTCGCTCGATCTCCGCCTGCTTGCGCGCATCCCAGACGTCCCGGCGCTGCTCCACCCGTTGCTCCCAGGCGTTGGCCACCTCTTCCAGCGTGCGCTCACCGAACAGCACCTGACGCAGCAAGCGGAAACCGAACGCGAGCAGGGCCTCGTCGTCCTGCTCGATCACGGTGTAGAAGGCGTCGGGCAACACATAGGTGCGCCGGAAGCCCGCGGACAGGACGAACTTGCGGAAGTTGTCGACGTCGTAAGAGGCCATGAAAAAGAGCTGGAGGCTGGTCTGCGGCGGCTTGCCCACCGTGGGTCCGGCGGACATTTTCTTGAGCAGCAGTTGGTACCACTCGCGGTTGTGATCATCGTACTCGGCGCAACCCTGCTCAGTCCGGTAGTCGCCGATGCTGACCTCCCGTTCCTCGGCGTGACCCTTACAATGGTCCTCTTTGACCAGTGAATAGCGCTCCTCGGACTCCGCCGAGCCCTTCTCACGCAGCGCCAGCAGCGCCACCGGATAGTAACGGCACACCGTCGGGCGGTCAGCGTAAACCCCGCAGCCCGCGTCTCCATCGAGTTGTAAACAAGTGCCGTTATCCTGTGTCTTGAGCTTGACCCCCGGGAGCCCGTCCCCGTCCATCTGGAAGGGGACCGAGTAGTCGCGCAGAAACGCGGTGGACGTGAGCCCCAGCCGCCGCTTCAGGCGCAGAATGTCGTAGGGGGCCAGGGTCACGTCCGCCTGCTTGCAGCAGGCGTTGAAACACGAAATCCCGGGGTAACAGCGGAACGGGATCCGCGTGTCCGCGGTCAGCGCGGCCGGGATCGTCGGGCTCTTGAACGGGATGTCGAACGTGGTATCGGTCATGGCGGGCTCCAGTCGGGCGGCATACCCGCCAGTATGAAGAGGAGAGGGGGCGGTCCGCAAATGGACGCAAGATCGCCTGGGTCCGCAATTCCGACTGGCCGACCTGTGCGCACAACCGACGCCGGCAGGGCGGCTTGATGACCCGATCGGCGCCGACGTCGTGCGACCCGGCCGACAGGAGCCCGAACGGCGGCAGAGACATGGCGTGCCGGGGCGGCGGCGACACACCGTCGACCCGCGTGGGAACCGGTGAAGTTGGACGCCTGTTTGCTGCCGCACAGACCGCCGCAACCCTTCTTGTTGTAATGAGTCTAACCGTGCGAACGTTAGGTCTCTATACTTGACATCGCGGCGGCCTGCCGTGGTGCCTGTCCAGCACGCCCACTGCCCGCAAACTGCGATTAGGAACAACGCGCAACATATCGCTGAGATCATCTGCCCCGACGGTCGCGTGCCCGCTGGTGGTGCGATTCCGAGCCTTGGTCGTCCTGTGCCCTGGCTGATCCGACCGTCGGTCTCTACCCAACCACAGGTCGATTTGGAGAAACCCTCGTGTCCGAAACCCTAGTCCCCGAAAAAGCCCACAAGCCGGCAAGCGCGCAGCGCAGGTCCGATCATTCAATGCCATTTATCCTGGCGGCCTTCCCGCTACTGGTGTTGTTTGCCGCTGCCGTGCTGCTGTTCTGGCTGAGCGAATCGAAGATGGAAGGCGCCTTCCGCTACTGGGAGATCTTTATCCCGATCGTCGCGGTCGTGTCGCTGGTCTCCGGCTGGAGCCAGGCCTATCTCTCCGGCAACTCCCGGATCTGGTACGTAATAAAGCAGGCGGTGCATTGGGGCGCCTTGATCGCACTACTCTATGTCCTGAACACCCATGGCATCCGCGCCCTGATGAATGCGCAGCAATACACCGCGGTGCTGATCTATTTGCTGGCGTTCGGCACCGTGCTGGCCGCCCTGCACATGGACCTCAAGCTGCTGGTTTTTGGACTGTTCCTGGCCTTCTGTGCCTATGTGATCGCAGTTCCCACGGCGAATCCGGCGCTGGGGCTGGTCGGCGACATCTTCCACATCGCCGATGCGCAAACCAATCCCACGACGGCGAGCCTGGTGGTCGCCGGCATCGGCTTCGTTGCCAGCCTGTTCGTGCTGGTCATGATGCGCGCCGCGATGATGAGCAAGCGCGCGTCCGCGGCGCGCAACGCCGCCTGATCGGACACGGGTCTGCGCCGCCAGGGATGGCGGCCCCGGCTGGGCCGCCGGTCAGGCCCGAAGGCCGTCGACCGTTTGTGTGCTGTTATGCGGCAGCGGCGCTTCGGCGAGGCGGACATGGTCAACATCGCCTGAGGAGATCGACGACAGGGAATGCGACAAGAAGCGCGCGGTTGAAAGGCATATCGCGGTACTGCTGCACCTGCTCATAGGTCTTGCTGAAACGAGCCTTTCGCAGGGATGCTCCTACACCGTCGAGTACGTGGTGGATGACGGCTTTTGACCTGAGCCCGGTTGAGCCGCGTTGCTGACGACGCGATGACACTTCTAAGGATTCGTTATGGTTCGCGTGCTTTCTTGGAACATCAACAGGAAGCCTCTGACCGCGCCGCTCAGGCAACTGTGCGACATTCACGACGCCGATATTTTGGTGCTCGCGGAATGCCGTATACCGATTACTGGTCTATTCGCACGATTGATCCGCCATTGGGAAAGCCGATTCTTCTGGTTGCAGTACATTATCCCAGTAAGCGCTATATAACGTAAGAACCTAAACCGAGGCCCAGCCGATGCCCACGAAAACCGAACCGACTGAGGGTCGAGCCGTCAAAAACCTGTGGGGCGCCCTGCCCATTGGGCCATCGGTTCTCGCACCGGTTGCAATCCTGAGGCAACAAGGGGATCTGCTGGCACGGGCCACGAACGGTCTTTTAATTACAGACACGCGCGTGGACCAGTACACTAGGGGAGGGTTCCAAGTGACCATGCATCTCGTCGCCACTGCGCTCAACAACTATCGCTTCCAGATCTTGACGGTCACCCACGGTATCGAGCTCTACCCTGCCTGGGTGGAAGCAGAACAGGAACGCATGGAGTGCGCGGATCAGGATGCATTCGAGGAAGCCGTAGAGAAAGTCCTGCAATCGGGCCGAGTGCACAGAGCAATCGCCGGCCTGCTGGCGCAGATGCGGTCCAACTGACGTATAGCGGATAAGGAAATCAACCACCCGAGACCGGATAGGGGCAACGATATGCGGATCTGCGCGATCAGCTTCCGTTTGCCGGTGTCCCCGGCTGCTGGGGTATATGATTCAGAGATTACGAAATTCAAAGAACAAGGTCTCCGACGGGTTTTTGTAGAGTGTCGAAAACCGCACCCGCGTCTCCTGCTCTGTGCTCAACGGCTCCCACCGGTTGTCTTCGTCGAGGTGCAGGACGCTGTTGCCGGGGAGCGGCTGGATGAAGACGCCGAGCCGATCGGCGCGCAGTCGGGCCAGGGCACCGTTTGCCGACCGGCGTAATTGGAAGTCGGTGGTGATGTGCATCCGCGCATTGCGGTAGAAGCCGCTGCGGGCGCCTTTCTGGGAGCGGATATTGAATGGGTAGCCCTCGTCCATGTCGGATTCCGGCGAGAGGATCACGGCCAGGTTGCGCGGGAAACGCGCGGGGCTGAGGATGCCGTAAAGGATGAACACGGCCAGCAGCCCCAGCAGGATGGCGGCGATGACCGGCCACCAGCAATGCAGCCAGGCATCCGCGATGATCTCGACGCGGATCGGGATCTCGGCACGCAACGGCTGACCCAACTGATCCATCGTCTCCAGGATCACACGCCCGGCAGGCTCGGCTCCCGCCGTCACGCCTTCCGGACAGTTGTTGACCCGCAGCCGTAACGGATAGCGCTGGTTGCCGCCTTCCTGGATACGCAGCGCGAGCCCGCGGGCGTTCAGCTCAGTGAAGCCCTGGCCAAGGTCGACTTCCAGCACCGAACGGCCGCGCGCGTAGTCGCTGGAGACTTTCAAGTCGAACTGGCCGCGGACCTCGACGAAGCGCAGATCGAGTGACGCCTCACCGACCGACCGGCTGGTGAGCCGCCCCAGGTCCAGCGCGCCGGGCGGACCGAAGCGGATGGTTCCCTTGACGTCCAGGTGCCCCTGAGCCGCCGCCGACTCGCTGCCGCCCACCGGGGTGTAGGTGACCTCCAGTGCCGCGACCTGATCAGGGATCCAGTCGCGGGCGTAAATCCCGTCACCGGCCAGTTGGTCACCGTCGCGGCCGTCATCGCCGAGTTGGAGCTGATTGTCGCCCAGGCGCGCCCGCACCAGATCGGGCGGTGTCAGTGCTGCCGCCACTCCAGCCGGCTGAATCTGGACCGCCACCTGAATCGTCCCGCCGATGAAAGTCGCAGGCGGTGTCAGGATCGCCAGTTTCCAGGCGGCCGAGGCGACCTGGGTGCGCTGCTGTTGCTCGGCTTCGAGATACTGGCTGGCGAGCCGTACCGAGAAGGTCGCGGCACCCGATTTCATGAACTGGACCCGGGCGGTCATCACGCCGTCGTCGGCGCTCGCGTCGCCGTCTTGACCATCGTCCCGGAAGGCATAGCGGGAGCCGTCGATCAGTGCCTCCACGGCGAGTCCGGGGATTTCCTCCGGCCGTGGGATGCGTTGACCGGTGCTGTCGTCGATCAGTTCGAGCGTCAACGGCACCGGCTCGCCCTGAGCCGCCGTGGGCGGCGTGTTGACCCGCAGACTGACCGAGAAGTCCTGAATCAGGTACCAGCCGGCCGCGCTGGTCAGCCCGCTCACCGTGAACCGCCAGGTCCCCGCGGCCGGCCGCACCAGCCGCACGATGCGATAGCCGCGGGTCAGGTCATCGCGACCGCGGGTCTCGCCCGACCGGTAGCCGAGTTCGACCCCCGCGGCCGACGGATTATCGGCATCGGCACTGATATCGCCCACCGGCCCCTGCGCCGCGACCAGCAGGAACGCCTCGCGCACGAAGGGCGCCACCTTGGCGGCAATGGTCGCCGCGCCGGGAGCGAGTTCACCGGAATCCGGCGCCTTGGCGCCCAGAAAGCGCTGGTAAATGAGGCCGATGGCGGCGAGCAGTTCGGTCGGGGTCTGCGCCGTCGTGGGGATGTCGTACTCACTGTGCGGCAGCTTGCCGCCGATGCCCAGACCGACGAACGCGGTGTGCACCCCGGCCTCCCGCAGCCCTTGCAGGACCTGATTGCTCTCCGCGCGGCAGGAGTCGCGGCCGGCGTCGGCGATGACGATGAGCAGCCGCTCCGACGCGCGCGACTGTTCGAGCGCCTGTTTGGCGCTCAGCAGCGGTACGATGAAATTGGTCGGTCCGCCATAGGTCGCCCGCGCATCCAGCGCCTGCTTGAAACCCTCGCGATCACCCGCCTGCAAGTCAAGACGCCGACCGGGTTCCGGCTGCATCACGCAGTCGGGGCTGTCGGGCATCCAGGCGAGCGTCAGGTCATCGTCCGGACCCAGCATGTCAGCCAGGATCTTGATCGCCTGAATGGCCAGCCGCGGCCGATCGTTGCGGGCCTCGCGCATCGAGGTCGAGGTATCCAGCACGACGGCCAGGTGCCGCTGCGGCTTGGGCTTGACCCCGGGGTCGGCCTGTCCGAACGCCGCGGCCGGCAGCAGGGCCAGCGTGAACAGCATGAGCGACAGCCGCGGGATCATAGGAATTGTATCCGGAACCACAGACTGTCCTCGCTGGTCGTCAATTGGTAAGCCTGGTGGACCTGCAGCAGGTAGATGCCGGCCCGGTCGGGCTCCAAGGGCACGCCGTCGCTGCTGCTGACCTTGACCCCGCGCGCCGGCCGCAGCCCATAGAGCGCATCCGCCGCGGGGCGGACCCAGCCCAGCAGGGCGCCTTGGCCGTCCGTCACCTGGCGTTCCGCCTTGCGCGCGAACAGCAGCCGCAGCGGATGGGCACGCGGCAGGTGCTGGGCCACGAACCGCTGCGGATTGGCCGCACCGGCAACCGCATAGCCCAAGTCCGCCGGCAAGGCCACGCGCGGGCGCAGCAGCAGGCGCGCCAGCAGCAGACCCAGCGCCAATAGCAGGAACGGGAGCAACGATGACCAGCGCAGATCCGGCGCCCGCGCGACCAGCACCGTGGTCTGGAATTCGTCGATCACTTTGAAATGATCATAGGGTGCATGATCGAGGATGAACCGCAGCTTGACCGTCGGCGGTGTTAGCGGGTCCCCGTCCGCATAGGGGCCAAGCGTCACGCAGAGCGCATGCTCGCCGCCGACACCGCCGCGACGCACCAAGGACTCCAGCGACCGCTGTTTGCTCTGCGACCACGTATCACGCGGCTGGGGTTGAACCGATTGGAAGCCGATTCCCTCGCCGTCCAGCGTAAAGCGCGCGCCGCGCAGATCGCCGGTGATGGCGCCGGCGTCCGCGATCAGCGAGGCCCGGACATTGAAGCCGGGATTGCCCTTGGCGCTCTCCAGACCAGTGCCGTAATCCTCGCTCAGGATGAAACGCGTACAGGCCCGTTCACCGCGTCCGAGCGCACCGCTCGCCTGATTCTTGAGCGTACCGCTCGGCGGCTGCACGGCGATCCCCAACCGCGGATAGACCAGCACTTCGAATGGATCATCCGCACCGCGCATGGCCACCGTCTTATTCTGCCGGTCGACATTCACGGTGATATGCACGGTATGGGGCTCAATCTCCGCTCCGACGATCTGATTCCTGGTGAACTGAGTCTGCGACCAATAACGCCGCCCGCCGGCCGCCGGATCATCCCAATGATGGCTGTCGGCGATGCCGGTCCCATCGGCGTCATTGATGTTCCAGGGCGACCCGCCATCCGGCCGCGGCTGTTTGAGCCAATACGTCAGCTTCAGTGTCGCCGGGATGCCCTGGGTACCGGCGGCCGAGGTCACGAGAAAATCGAGCAGACAGGGGCGCTCGGCCATCGTGACGAAGGCCCCCGCCGCCAGGCAGGACATCGCGCCGCCTTCCCGTGCACCGGGCGGCTCGCGATGCTCACGCAGGGCCACGGTCAGGTTCGTCGGACGCAAGACGAAGAGCGACACGTCGCCGCCACCCTCGATCCGCACCGGATACTCCCCCGGCGAGGGCGTCAACTCCCAGCGCAAGGTATAGCTGCCGCCGGCCGCACTGGCCGCGAGCTGGTGTTGTTTCATCAGGCTTCCGCCGGGCGGCGGCAGCAGCACCAAGTCGGGTGGTGCCGGCGTGGAGAGCCCGACCGGATCCAGCTTCAGCGCCACCACCGCCGCCTCCGCCGGACCGACATCACGATGCAGATTCAACCCGAGCGTCGCCGTGCCGATCCGATCCTTGCGGTCATCCGGAAAGTGCAGATAGCCGAAACTCTCCGAAAAGAGCTTGATCATGGTCGCGGGCAGTTCATCACCGGTAAGGATGATGAAGAAGCCGGGAAAGGCACGCTCGGCATAGCGGCCGGCCGCCACATTGGCCTCATCCGCCCGCTCGATGGCCGCGAAGAACGGCCGGCCGGACTGCTCGGCTTCCGGGCCGAACATGATGACATAGAGCCGCGCCTGCCTGGCCGCGAGTGCCGACAGCAACTGCCCCTCGATAGTCGCCCGGTCACCCTCGGGATTGACCGATTTGCCGTCGGTAATCAGCACGATGGTCCGGGTAATGGCCGCGCTGTCCCGGCTCGATACCGGGGGCAGGTCAGCGAGTGCGCGCGCGATGCCCGGTGCGTAATAGGTATTCATCGTATCGAACGGCAGCCGCGCCGCGCTCAATTCCGCGATGAAGGCCGGGCGCGCGGCCATGCCCCCGGCGCGGCGCGGCGTCGCCGTGCTGAGCGGCGGCTGAGCGCCGGTCCATTTCTGATTGTCGAAAGGGATGACCGCAAAGCTGTCCGGATTGTCCGCCTTATCGGGATCGGGCTTCAGCAAGTCATGCAGCAGGATGGTCGAGAGGATCGACAGTCGGCCCGGGTCATTGGCCGGCTCCGGCCAGCCGCAGGCCGGGCCGCACATGGACTTGGAGGTATCGATGATGACGCGCACATGGTCGCCGGTCGAGCCGAGATCGCGCGATGCCGCCATAGCGCCGCCGCCATGGAGGAGGAATGCGCAGATGATCATCCGAAATACCCGACTCATGCGTCCACCCCGGCGTTGATCATCGTTCCGGCCGGCGCCCGGGTTTCGCGCACTCGAGGTCGAGGCTCTAGCCGGACCAGGGCCGCGCAGACGCGCTGTCGACCGGCTAACGCCTCGACCTCCGGTTTTCTTGTCGTCATCACTCGGTTCATCTGCGTCATCGCGTCTCTGCTCGTCAAGGCACGTCGGCCCTGCATCGATCCCGTGCGCTGATTTTGCTCCCCGCGCGGCGCTGCGTCGACCGCCGCCGCAGCGCGCGACCGACTAGAATAGTGCCCATCGACACGGCAGGCCCTTCCGCAGGGGCCGGCCTTGAACAGCGTTGCGGTCGTCTGGTGGACAAGCGACAGCGCAGTCCACCGATCCCGCCTAGCCTGCCGCGAGGAACCGCTGACGAGCATCACGGAGTATTCGCACTATGCCATTGACGATCGCATTCTCAGCCGACCCGCCGGACCGCGGGACCCTGGTCGTTCACGGTGTACCGCAGGACTGGCCCGAGGTGCTGGTCGCGGTGCAGCGCGGCGCTGACGACAGCTACCTGACCGTTCACCGGCTGTGGGCTCAGGCCCCCAGTTGGCATCCCTGCGCCCGACTGGACGGCGGCGCCGCGGAAACCCGATTCGACGCCGGCCCGGCGCTGACCGCGGGGATCCGTGCGGCCGGCGCCACCCCGCTGCGGGTGCATCTGCGGCGCGGCAACTTCGCGGAGAGTGCGCCGCTTGCGGTCCTGGTCACGGCTCCTGCCCTGCCGACGGATACGGTCGACCAAGACCCGGCAGCGGAGCCCAGCGCCCGCCCGATCCCGGACTGGGGTCCGCCGGCCCCGCCCGCCACGGGTGCCGCCGCGCCCCTCGAATCGCCGGAGGGCCGCACCGCGCCGGCAGCTCGCGGACCCGGTCCCTCGCTCAATTGGACCAAGGCCGTCAACGCGGTGCCGGCCATCCCGCGGACGCCGGCGGGGACACTGGATGCCAGGGTGCCGGACCCAGACCCCGTCCCCTTCCGAATCCAGTGGCGGCTGGCGCTGTCGGCCCTCGTCATCATCGGTTTGGGGGGCCTGCTCTGGGCCTATCTGGCGATCGACCGGGTGCCGCCGACCCCGGCGGGAACGGAAACCGCGACCGGGCGCACCGGCACATCAGCAAGTGCCGCCGGGACCGGCAAAGCACTCTACCTGGACCTGAAACGCCGGGGCCTCCCCGCGGCAGACCTCTTCGCCCGCGCCGAGCAGGCGGAACAGACCGGCGACTGCGAGGCCGCCATCCGCCTCTTCATCGACGCGGCCAAAGGCGACGCGGGACTCGCCGAGCGTCTGGGTCGACGCTATGACCCCGAGGGCTTTCAGTCATCCGCCTGCTTCCCCGCACCCAAGCCGGACAGCGCGCTGGTCTGGTATCAAGGGGCGGCTGAGCAAGCGATCCCCAGAGCACAGCGGCGCTACGGCGAACTCTTGCTCGGCGAGGCGGCCGCTGGACCCATCTATCAGGATGCGCTCGACTGGCTGCGCAAGGCCGCCGCGGCGGGCGATGACGCGGCGCAACGGCGGCTTGAGGCACTTGGAGAACACTGATGAACGGCCAAACGGATCGACGCAGACACCGAATGATCGTCCTTGGCCGGGAGTCGTGGACCCCGGTCCGGGCGCGGCACCGGCTCGCCTGGCTGCTGATCGGCCTGCTCGCCATCGGGGCCGGCGCGCCGGCCACGGCCGCCGAGCCGCTGCACCCCCAGGGCAAACGCGATATCTACGAGCGGGTGCTGACCCGACCGGGCGCCATGATCGCCGCGACCCCCGGCACCTCGGGGCAGGAGCTGATCAAGGCCCTGTCCCGACTCTATGTCTTCGCCCGGCAGGACAGCGCCGGGCAGGAGTGGCTACAGGTCGGGACGGGCATTCAGGACCAGAGCATCCTCGGCTGGCTGCCCGCGGCGCAGACCGTGCCCTGGAAACAGCAACTCACGCTCGCCTTCACCAACCAGGGCGCCGGACGCGAGCCGATGCTGTTCCTGCGCGACTGGGATGATCTGCGGGCGATCCTCGACAGCCCGGGCCCGGGGCCGGCGGCGCAGGCCCTGCGGACCAGCGTCGCCCAGGGCCAACCCGACCCGCGGGTCCTGGCCGTCGAACCCGCCAATTTCATCGACTTCAGCAAACAGTTCTACCTGCTGCCGATCCTCGACTTCGCCGAATACCGGGCCGCCACCGGCGATAAAGTCCGGGCACTCAAGGTCGCCTCGGTCACCCTGCCCGATCCGGCCGCCGCACCCGCGGGAACCGCAGCACCAGGCGCCGCGCCCCTGGCCGGCACGGACTATCGCGCCGCCGTCCTCTTCGTCATCGACTCCACGGTCTCGATGGGACCCTATATCGCCAAAACCAAGGCCGCCATCGCGCGCTTTTATAAGCAGATCCAGCAAGCCGGGCTGGGTGATCGGGTCGCCTTCGGCCTGGTCGCCTTCCGCGCCGCGTCCCAGGACCCGGCCAAGACGCAAGCACTCGAATTCGTCGCCCGCACCTATGTCAACCCGGCCCAGGTCCAGGGCGGACAGGACTTCCTGACCAGGGTCCGCGACCTGGATGAGGCGCGGATCTCCACCGACCACTTCGACGAGGACCCCTACGCTGGTCTCAAGACCGCGCTCGACACGCCCGACTGGAAACAGCGCTTCGCCGAGCGCCATCTCATCCTGATCACCGACGCCGGGGCGCTCGACGGCAGCCAACGCGACCCGACGACCGGGCAGCCCGTCCAGTCCACCACCGGCTTCAATGCCGACCAAATCCGCGGCATCGCCGCCGAGACCGGGACCTCGATCGCCGTCCTGCATCTGCTGACCCCGGAAGCGCGCCGCCAAAACGATACAGAGCGCGCCGCCGCCCAGTACCAGACCCTGTCCGACAATGCGCTGAATCAGCAGAGCGCCTATTTCCCCATCCCCGACGGCAGCGTCGCCGCCTTCGGCCGGGCCATCGATGTCTATGCCGGGCGCCTGATCGAGAACCTCGCCGGCGCGACCGGCAGCCCGGACCCCAAACCCAGGCCGCTCGGCAGCGGCCAGACCGCAACCCGACCGGCCGGCGCCGCGGCACCACCCGACGACGACCAGGCCGCGCGCATCCGCGCCATCGTCGACAGCCTGGGCCATGCCGCCCGGCTGGCCTATCTGGGTCAGGTCCAGGGCACGCGGGCCCCGGAAGTCTTCCAGGCCTGGATCAGCGACAAGGACTTCGCCGACCCCTCCATCACCGCGGTCGACGTGCGCGTCCTGCTCACCAAAGACCAGCTTTCAGACCTGCAGCAAGTCTTGAAGAGCATCGTCGAGGCCGCCGAATCCGATCTGAACGCGGACGACAGTTCGCGCCGTTTCTTCGACCGTCTCGCCTCGGTCGCCGCCAAATTCAGCGTCGACCCGACCGCCGGCGGCATCGACAAAGCCACCCAATTGGCCGACCTGGGTCTGCTCGGCGAATACCTCCAGGGCCTCCCCTACAAGAGCGACGTACTCACCCTGACCCAGGACACCTGGACCCGCTGGGGCACCATGCGGCAGGTCGAATTCATTGACCAGTTGAAGAAGAAAATCCGGCGCTATAGTGTTTATTATGGCGACCAGGGCCGGTGGGTCGACCTGGCCCAGCGGGCGGCGGTCGATCCCGCCGAGCAGGCCTATCCTATTCCGCTGACCGATCTGCCGTGAGGACACTGACGCTTCAAGGGGTGGCCGGGAAGAACGTCGATGCCGATGTCTGCGGCCTGCGGACTACGGAAAAGCGGAAAAGGGGTCAGAGCCCTTTTTTGTCTTCAGGAATAACTATGCGCGTCATCTCAAAGAAGCCCATAAGAGAATTCTGGGAACGTCATCCGGAGTCTCGACCCGCTTTGGATGAGTGGTTTAGGAAAGTCGGTCAACTCGCAGCAGAGTCTTTTCCCGAGCTGCGGCAATCATTCCGCTCCGCAGATTACGTCGATGGATTCACAGTGTTCGATGTGGGTGGCAACAAGTATCGAATCGTTACCGTGATCCACTATGATAAGCGGCGGCTTTATGTTCGCCAAGTCATGACCCATACGGAGTACGACAGAAATGCCTGGAGAAAGAAATGAACGCGGCGCTTGATGTTGAAAAGCTCGTTCCCGCTTGGCAAGCGCTCAGGTCGGCGGCACCAATATCTCATATTGAGTCGGAACGTGATTATGAGCAGGTCACGGCTTTCCTCAATGACTTGCTCGATGTCGTCCGAGACGATGCCGGACATCCTCTTTACTCGCTCGTTTCCGTGGTTGGCGATCTCGTAGAGGCATATGAAATCGATCATGAGCCAATTTAGTCAGGTCGGTAAAGGCGACTAAGGAAATTCGAATGCTGGCGCTGAGCCGGGAGAAATAGCCATGAACATTGCAGAGTTGGCGTACGAGCAGATCAAGACGCTCCCCGAGGCCCAGGCTCGGGAGGTACTGGATTTCATCGGGCATTTGAAACACAAGGGCGTTTTGGCCCCAACAAATTCTGCGCTGTCGGACGGCACCGATGACGAGTGGGACGAGTTTGAGAAGCTGGCCGGAGCCTGGTCCGGCCAGTTTGATCGGGAGGCGTGTTATGACCGCCCGATCCTTCGCTGACACCAATATCGCGGTCTACACACTCGACGCGAACCCAGCGCGGCGGCGCGTAGCGCTGTCCGTCATGAAGGCCCGCCCGGTCATCAGCGTTCAGGTCGTCAACGAATTCCTGAATGTCGCTTTGGGAAAGATGCGGCTGCCTCGCCAAACCGCCGGCCGGCTGGCCGCCATCCTGCTGCGCAGGTGCGAGGTCGTGGACCTGAAGCGGGAATGGTGCGCACGGCCATCACACTCGGCGAACGCTATCGGATTTCGCACTGGGATGCGTTGATCATCTCGGCAGCGCTCGCTGCCGCCTGCGATAAGCTCTACTCCGAGGACTTACAAGACGGACAGGTGTTCGAGGGCCGCTTGACCGTGTGCAACCCGTTCGCACCCGGCGTAGGGGCAGTGGTGATCGATCCAACCGAGCGCTGATCGTAGGCATGGCTTGTTCCCAAGCCCCAAGACTACGAATCACCTTCCGCGAGAAATGAACGCGGCAGGAAAGGGACCCGGCGGGAAAGGGGGAAAGGGGGAAAAGCACACGGGTGGGGGTCAGGTCTTTCCTTTTGCCCCAGAGTTCAACCCTTTGTCAGTGATTTTGTTTATCAGAGCCTTGCGGTGCGTCTTCGCACGTTGGCTCCGCGGGAGTCTCTGCATCATCTTCGTGGAAATAATGCGATAGGTGATACTCACAGGAGAACGAGATACGTGTGGGCGTCCGTAGATTACTGATTATAAGCGGTTTACTTTGGATTCAAGCTGAACCAGTACCGAAAGAGTCGCTCGGTGCCAGTATTCTAGGACGCAGACGGCCACGGTGTTCCCGTGCAGTGGCGGTAAACTCCGCGGGGGCTTCGCAACCGGCGCAATCGACGGGAGTTCCGGCTGAGTGCCGCGTTGGCGGCTTGGCGGATGCCGCCGGCCAAGAGCCGGGCTCTTGCCGCAGCGCAGATGTATTCGAGCCTGGCACCAGATCCCGTCCCTGGCGCCTTGCCGCCAAACGTTATGGGTCAATCATGAGCACAGCCGCCCGTCAATTGCTCCAATCGTTCGCCGCGCTAGCTGAGGCAGAGCGGCGCGAGGTTCTGTTGGAACTTCTTCGCAACACCCCGGAGACGCCCTACGAGGCCCCGTCGGACCAAGAACTGATACGCGCCGCGGACGACATCTTTCAAGAGATCGATCGACGCGAATTCCGGGGACAGTTCACTTAATTCTCCGAGTCCGAAATTCCGGGGGACAGAAAGGAAAAGGGGCCAGGCTCAATTATGACCCGACACCATGGGGGAACTCTTTGCCGGCAACGAGCGTTGTTTCCGGGGCCTCATGATCCACCCGCACTGGGACTGGTCAGTACACTATCCGGTGATCCGGCTGAGCTTCGCCGAAGGCGTGCTGCATTCGCGCCCGGCGCTCAATGCCCGCATCGCGGACTTTGCGTAACCTCGTACTCAGCCATGACGTCACTCCTGACGGATCGTCTCGCACACGACATCAGCCAGCATTTGACTCTCGACGAACTGGCGCAGGGCTTCGGTCATGAAGACTTGCCTTCAGGCGAGCCTGCGCTATAGTCTCGTCATGCGCCACCCCATCGACCCCAAAATCGATTGCGTCTTCAAAGCATTGCTTGGTGCCGAGGCGAATCGTAGGCTGCTGATCCATTTCCTGAACGCGGTCCTAGGGGCGGAGTTGGCCTGCCCGGTGGTCGAGGTCGAGATCCTCGACCCCTATAATGAGCGGGAGTTTCTCGACGACAAACTCAGCATCGTCGATGTCAAGGCGCGCGACGCCCGGCAACGGGTCTTCCAGGTCGAGATCCAACTGCTGGCCGTGCCCGATCTCCTGGCCCGTATCTTGTACGGGTGGGCGGATCTCTACAGCGACCAGCTCAAGGACGGTCAGGATTACGGCGAACTCAAGCCGACCTATTCGATTTGGCTGCTCGGCGAAACCCTGCTGCGCGACGTGCTGGGCTACGCCCACCGCTTCCGGATGCGCGACGAACAGGGCCGCGGACTGCTTGACCACGGCGGGATTTATCTCTTGGAGCTTGGCAAATTCGCCCGCAGCCAGGCCCACACCGACGACGTGGCCAACGAGATGGAGCGCTGGCTGCGCTTCTTCACCGAAGCCGAGCGGCTCGACGAGAACGCGCTGCCCCTTTGGATGCAAACCGAGGAGATGCAACAAGCCATGAGCGTGTTGATGGCCTTTTCAGAGAAAGAGCGCGCCTACCATGCCTACCAGGCGCGCCAGAACTTCCTGCGCCAGCAGCGCAGTATTCAGCGGCAGATCGCCGAACTGAGCGCGGCGGCGGAACAGGCGCGGGCGCAACTGGAGTGCGAGCGGACGGAGAAGGCGCAGGCGCGCGCTGCCGAGGAGCAGGCGCGAGCCGCCGCGGAGCAGGCGCGGACCGCCGAAGAGCGGGCGCGCTGGGAAAAGGAGCAGGCACATGCGCAGACCGAAGCGGCATTGCAACGCGAAGCCGCGGCGCTTGCCGAAGTCGAGCGGCTGAAGCGGCTCTTGATGAATGGCTCGAACGATTAAACCGTGTCTCCACCGCGGTTGGTAAAATCCCCAAGGCCGAACACACCATGAAAATTACGCATTTCGCGTTGGACTCGGTTTAGCTGCGAGGATCAACGGGCTAGGTTCGACTGGCGGGAAGTGGAACTGGCCGGAACGATGACCAACGCCGACGCGACCAACCACGGACGCATCGACCTGGCGCTCAGGTTCGCCCATGATGCGGCTCCTGGCGGATGGTCTCGCGCACGACATCGGCCAGCGTTTGACCCTCGACGAACTGGCGCAGGGCTTCGTTCATGAGGGTTTGATAGCTGCTTCCGGTGCGAACGGCATGTGCCTTGAACGCCGCGAGCACGGCGTTATCCACGCGCATGGTGATCTGCCACTTGCCGCCCCGCGGCTTGCAGCCGTGCCAAGGCCGGCACCTCGGCCACCGGCTTGCCGTCGGCGAAGTCCAAATCTGCATACCGGTCGAACAGTGGGTCAGAATTGTTGCTCATAGCGATTGCGTTGCGGTTGGTTGGCCTTCCATGCGGAAATCAGACGGATGCGGTCGTCGCGCACGGTCCAAACTACGACCAGAATGTTCCCCCTGGCGCCCATACCCAGTGTCACCAACCGGGTCTCGTCTTGGGCGTCGGTGTCCTCGCGCGTCAACGCGTAGGGATCGAGCAGGACGGCAGCAGCTTCATCGAACGTGACGCCGTCTTGCCGCAGGGGGTTGGCGGCGGCTTTCTCGGGGTCAAACTCAATCTCCATGACTGCGATCTTATGTACAAATGTGCAGATTGGCAAACCTCGGCGCCTGCCCGAAGGCGGGTAGCAAGCGAGGTTGCCTTTCTTAAGACAATATCCTCGTGAACGACGAATGGTAATGCATTTCTCGGCATTTCCACGTTCGTAAGCACAAACATTCCGCCACTTGTTTCTTCGTTCGGGAACGTAGAGATTTATCCCCCTTCGACAAAAAATAGGGTTGACTGTGCGGAGTGATTGCAGCGGGCTGGAACGATGATCGAAGCCTGTCCGTATTCTTCCGTTGCTAAATCCCCACCCGACGGCGCCGCACCGATGGTTTCGATGGCCGAAACGATGCTCAAGGCCCCAAGCATCGTATTCGCGTTCATTTGCGGGCGCTGCATCAATCCCCCAACACCTGCCTTAACACCTCCACCGCCTCGCGCCGGCTCAAATGACGGTCGACTGAATAGCGAGTCGCGGCGATGGACGGTGGCGATTGCAGACAGAGCGCGCAGCCGGACTCGCTGGCGCAGGGGCATTCGGCGAGCCAGTCGCGGGTGTGCTCGAGCATGCGGCGCAACAGCGCGTCGTCGTCGTTCAGCGCATCGATCAGGCCAATGCCATGCGGATACAGGTCAAGGATGACCAGACCCGATTCGCGGCGGCGGCCGACCTTGAGGTTCTCCGCCGCCATGACGCGCACCGCGTCCTCTTCGACACCAACATGCACCGCCAGGACCTGGCTCAAGGCCAGCGCGATGGAATGCAGGGCGGCGGCGCGCTCGGCCAGATCTTCTTCGAGAAAGCGCAGCATCAGCCCCTTGGTCGGGAAGGTCAGGCTCTCGATGGGTTCGCCCCAGTCGGTCTCGCTCCGGTGCCTCGCGCCTGACTGTAAATCGCCCTGGCCATCGCGCCGGACCTCAATGAGGCCGCTGACCTCCTCCGCGTACTGCGTCTGAATGACGACCTTATTGAGCGTATTGTTGGCGAAGAACGCCTGGTTCTGGCTGGGGTCGACCAGGGTGCGGCGCAGCCGCGGCTCACTCACCCGCCAGGTCAGCACCGGGTCATCGGTACGGGTGCAATAGAGCACGCCGCGGCGTTTGATCTCCTGTGCATCGGTGCCGGGCCAGGCGTTGATACGGAAGGTCTGGCCCTTGACCTGAAAGACACGCCGCGGATAGGCGACGATGGTCACCCGCTCCGGGTCGATGCGCAGCAGCAGTTCCTCCGCTTCACCGGCCTCGCGCAGAATGATCGAGACCAACTGATCGCCGACGGTGTCCAGCGGACCGGGGCGATATTCCGCGACCGAACTGGTATAGCCGGTATCGACCTTGAGCCGGTTGTCGTGGTCGAGAAAGCGCACGTCGCGGCGTTCGATCTGGTGATGGTTGGCCAGGTCTTCCAAGACCGGATCGAGGATGCTGTCGCGCCATTGAAAGGTGGTGAGCAGGCCGTTGGCCACCGCTTCCATCTCACGCAAGGCGAGCAGCAGATGACGGCGCACGATCGCCGGCTGCGGTACACCCGGGACCAACCGGCGCACCAGGCGGAAGAAGGCCGCGGGATCCTGCTCCAGACGCAGCAGCAGTCGACGCACATAGGGGTTCCCCGGCGGCAGGAGCACACCGACATGATGGGCCGGCAGGTACTCGATACAGCGTCCGCCCTGGGAGAGCAACTGACCGAGCGCGAGCACGTCCTCGGCCCGCGCTTCCATGATCCGCGCCCCGGCGTCGGCCGGCCCCGGCGGCAGCCACTGCGCCAGGCGGCGGCCGTCGATCCGCTGTTGCAGGAAGTCGGCGGCCTTGATCCGATCCAGGCCCCGCGGCGGCTCGAAGCGGGTACGCCAGCCGGCCTCCACCGAGGTCCGGGCGGCCAACAGGCTGGGGTCCCAATGATCCTGTGCGACCAGGTCCGCGGGCTTGAGATCGGCCGTCGGCTCCAGCAGGTGGATACAGAGCGGATGGCGTCGGCGCTGGGCGACGACCACCCGATCCTCGGCCTGGTAGTCATAGGGCAGCGTCTGCGCGGCGAAGGCGGCGAAATTGGCCTCGTGGCTCTGGTGATAGCGGGCGAAGGTGAGCGAGCGGGTCTCCTGCCGGCCCTTACCCTTGATCAGCCGGTGCAGACGATGGGAGACGGCCCAGAAGTTGGCGGCCATGACGCCGGAATAGGCGTCCAGGTCCCACCAGGCGACAAGACCGATGCGATTGAGCAGCAGCGGATGATCGGACAGGTCGGCCAACTGATCCGACAGGGTGCCGGCCGTGAGCACCCAAACCATGGCCGTGGTGTCGATGGGCGCATTGGCCCGCGGCAGCTGGATCAGCTCGCGGCCCGGCAGCCAGGGCGCAAGACGCTCCGCGAGCGCGGTCGCGCCCCGCGGACAGATCACCAGGGTGACCAGTTCCAGACGCAGGTGGGTGAGGCGGATGGCCGCGGCCAGGGTCTCCAACTGGCCGGCATCGTCCGGGGCCAGGATCAGCCGGTCCAGCCCATGGCGGCGCCCGCCGACACCGGCGCCGAACAGATCGGCGACGGCCTCGACCAGCTCCGGGGCCACCTGGCGCTCGCGCAGGAAGGGCCATTGGTCGAGCAGTGCACAGGCACCGGGGTCCTGGGTCTGGATCCCCTCAAGACTGGGTTCGAGCCGCGCGAGCGGCGTGACGGCAAAGCCGCGGCGGCGCAGCGCGTCCACCCAGTCGTCGGCGTCGGTTTCAGGCGCCGGCGCCACCGCGGGCTCGACTGCCGCGGCGCCCGCCCGGCCGCGACTGAAGGCAAGGACGATGAGGGTAACGGCGAGGACGGCCAGGGTCCCCCAGAGTGCGGCACGCGCCTGGATCGGCCCTTCGCCGAGCTGATCGGCGCTCCAGACCAGCAGCAGCAACAGCGGCGACGCCAGGGCATACCCCACCCAGTGCCGCGAACACGCGAACCCGGCGGAACCGGCCAGCCAGCCGCCGGGGCGCGGCTGTTCCGGTCCGCGTTGCGCCGCGGGCAGCAGGAGCCGGATCAGGATCACCGCGAACCAGACGGCGAACGGCATGGCAAGCGCCCACCACTCGGGATGCGCCAGCCGCAGCCCGTCCGCGCCCAGGGGCGTCGGCACCGGCAGTTCCAGAGCGGGCAGCCCCGGCAGGGCGACCTTGAGTCCGGTCGCGTCGAACAAGGGATGCCAGCCCTTGAACCACCAGACCGCCTCAAGCCATTGGAGGGTCCAGGCATAGAGCAGCGACAGCGCCAGCAAGCCGCCGCACCAGACCAGGACCGGGCTCCAGAAGGCGCCGCTGTCGCGGTCCGGCCGCCGCGCGATGACCAGGGCATTGAGCGCGAACGCCAACCCCAGCGCGACGGCGAAGGCCGCAACCGGGATCAGCCAGACCGGCAACGCGGCGACCAGGCTCATTGGCCCCACCCCCAGGGAAGCGGCGTCGCGCCGCGGGGCGACCCGGCCGATAAGCGCGCGGCTTGACTCATACCTGCTCCCGCTCCAGGTTCACCGCCGCCACCCCGGTTTGCAGCACCAGCAGATAGACCCGCGCGTGATCGCGGGCCGGGATGATGTCCTCGGCGATGATCCCGAGCCGATTGTTCAATTCTTCGACCATGCCCGGCACCCTGCGCCAGCGCTGCGCGGTGATGCACCAGCGCTGCTCATCGGTGACGCCGGTGTCCTGCATGAACCGGCAGGCCGGCGCCAGACGGCTATGGTCGATGAAATCGATCAGTTCGCGGCGGCGCAGCGGCAGATCCTCACCGGCATCACGCCGCTGCAAGGCGTGCTCATAGCCGTCCGCATAGGGCTTGCTCAGACTGTCGATGAAGCGCAGCGGGTCGAGGAAGGCATCGCAAAAGTGCGCGTTCCAGCCGGCGAAGGGCTGGGGCAGCGCTTCCTGTCGATAGCAGATGCGGTCGCGGATCGGCGGATTGGCCTCCAGCATGGTCTCCAGCGCGCCGTCGCGGCTGACCCATTTGCGCACCGGGGTGGTCGGCTGGCTGCTGAGCCGCAGAAACTCGTTGAGCTGACGGCGCAGCCAGTCCATCTCCCGCCCGCGCTCGGCGAGCCGCTCGCCGATGCGGCTCAGGGTTTTCTGCAGGTCGTTGGCGAGACTGGAGCGGATGTTACGGCGCACGCGCTCCAGCAAAGACTCGCGCAGCGGCGCCAGCAGGTCGCGAATATGGTCATGAAAGCGTCCGCGCTCGGCGCTGGTGAAAAAGCGCTGGGCGCGCGCGATGCGGGCGGTGATCAGCGGTTGAATCAGCAGCGCCAACAGCAGCCACAGCAGCGGCAGCCACACCAGCGTCCAGAGCAGCGGCTGATTGACCGTGTGCAGCGTGGTCACCGCCTGATCGAGCCAGCCATTCAGCCAGGTCGGACCGGGCGGTTTGAGCTGACCCGCCACCCGCACCGACAGGGGTGCCAGGCCGAGTGCGAGCACCAGCGCGAACAGCGGCCAGAACCATTGCAGCGCGCGGCCCTGACGGGCCAGCCATTCGTCGGAGTGATCACGATAGCGCCGGTGCAGCAGCCGCAGGCGCCGCAGCGGATCGGCGTCGACCGCGGCCTCCGGGAACAAGCCGTCAGACCCCAGACGGCCCTCATCGTGCAGACTGTCGATCGCCTCGCGCACCAGGCGCAGCGAGGCCGGGGCGCGCGCGTCATGCAGATCGGCCTCGACCGCCGCCGCGACCTGCTGATCCAGGTCCTGAAAGTGCGCCTTCTTGAGCGCGCTGACGATCTCCCAGCCGGCGCGGTCCAGCGTCTGCGCCAGGGCTTGGCGCTCGCGCTCGAAAACGGCCCGGAGGCGCTCCGGCCAGTCCGCCGCCTGCCGGTCCGGCACCGCCATCAGCGCCTGGGTCAACCGGGTGCCGCCGACCGCGAACAACTGTTCCAGACGGGCATCGTCGATACCCTGCTCGATGGTCCGGCGGCGATAGGGTTCCAGGGTCTCCTGCACCCGCCGGGCCGCGCGGTCCGGGCACTGCTCCTGATCCCCGATCAGGGCATCCAGCCAGCGCCGTCCGAAGGTCGCCGCCGCCTCGCGGCTCAGCACCAGGGTGCTTTCTTCCAGGAGACGGATACCAAAGGTCGCGGTAATGGGCTGGGCCAGTGACTGCTGCTGAAAGAGCCCCTGCCTGACGGCGCGCAGCCCCTCGAACAACAGCAGTTCGAGAAACAGCACCACCTCATCGAGCCGCACCGGCGGCGGACGATGACCCATCGCCGTGCGGCCGTCCACCAGATAACAGCGGTCGACCGCCGCCAGCCGCTGGGCCTGTCGGCGCTCCCAGCCCAGCATGGAATTGCGCAAGGCCGCGCGCAACCCTTCGGCAGTGGCGACCGCCTCCGGTGCGCCGGCGCCCAGCCAATAGTCGTCGAAGTCCAGCACCAGGATACAGTTGAGATTCTCCGCGCCCTGCACCGCAACCTGGAAGAAGCGCGAGTCGGCGAGTGTTTTCAGGATATCTTGGAGCAGGATGTCCAGATGGGGGATGGTCTCGGGGACGGTCGGACGCGCCAGGACGATCAGGTCGAGCCCCACCAGGTCGCCCTGATCGAAGGCGCCCTGCGCCATGAGCGCATCGGCCGCGCGCCGCACCCAGTGCGCGACCCCACCCTCGACAGCCGACGCATCGGCCGGCAGCACTTTGATCTGGCGGTAGAGGTCGGTCAGGAACTGGGGCGCACCGGCCGCGGCCTGGGCGGCGGTGCCGACCGCGCCGTCGAATGGGTCGGGCAGCGCCAGCAAACCCAGATCTTCGAGCTGACGCTGGGCCGAGGCGACCCCGCCGGTCTGCGTCTCGCGCCAGCGCAGCACGCCGCGCAGCGCGGATTGATGCAGCAGCCGCTGCATGGCATCCAGACCGAATCCGCCGTAACCAATCAAGAGTGTGCGTCTGGGCATGGTCCCTGGTCTGGCTCGTCAGCTGATACCGGCGGGGGCTGGTTCCGCGTCAGGCGGCCCGGATGTGCAACCTGGAGCCTCAATTCAGAGGAGCTTCACCAAGGCAGCGATGGCGGCCACTTGCGCAAACATCAGCGGAACGATCCATTTCAGCAAGTCGATCTTGGTGCGCGCCACCTCGCCGCGGACCCGCTCGATATCGAGCTTGAGTTCGGCCCGTAATTGCTCGATGTCCTTTTTCAGGCTCAGTTCAGTGGCCCGCAGATCGCTGCGCACCTGCTCGATGTCGAGTTTCAACTCGGCATGCACCTGCGCGATCTCCTTCTGCAGACGCAACTCGGCCTCCCGCACATGGCCTTGAGTGGCCAAATCCGGCAGGTGGGGATAGCGTTCTTCCAGACGCTCGAACGCCTCGGCGATCACCCGGGCACGGGCGCGATCGTCGGGGGCCGCGGTCAGGGCATCGTAGAGTGCGACAACAGAAGTCATAGCTGTACTATGAAACCATTCATGTCAGCGGGCAAGCCCCGGCGCGGCGCCGCGGCGGAAGCCTATCCTCAGCCGCCTGGGTGTTGGACAGGGCCTGTTGACGGAACCCGTGGCAAATCCTGATTGCGGCGATCACCGCTAACCCCAAAAAACCGACGACCGACAGCGCTTCCATCAGCATGTTCGCGATGACTCTGCAAGCAGTCCTGCTCGGCCTCGGCGCGGGACTCGCGCCAGGCCCCCTGCTCGCCCTGGTGATGACCGAGAGCCTGCGCGGCGGTGCGTCCGCCGGAATCCGCGTGGCGCTCGCCCCGCTGCTCACCGACACGCCGATCGTCGCACTCAGTTGGGGCCTGGCCGGCAGCCTTGACCCCCGGTCCCCCTGGTTGGCCACGCTGTCGTTGGGCGGAGCCTTGGTGGTCGCACACCTGGCGCTCGCGCAATGGCGCGCCGTACTGCCCACACCGGGCGGTGCCGAAGCCGGCGGCGCGCTCGGGCGGGGCATCGCGGTCAACCTGCTGAGCCCACACCCCTGGCTGTTCTGGATCACCCTCGGCGGCCCGCTGCTGGCCGCCGCCGCGGACCGATCTCCCTGGTTGGCCCTGTGGTTCCTGTTGGCCTTCTATACACTGCTCGTCGGCACCAAGGTGGTGCTGGCGCTGCTCACCGCGCGTTGGGGGCGGGGTCTGACCGGCGGGGGATACCGCCTGGCCTGTCGCGCCTTAGGGATCGTACTCGCGCTGTTCGCCGTGCAACTCGGCTGGGACGGGCTGGCGCGATTGATGGGGCGGTAACCTCAAGAACGGGTCAGCGGTCGGGTTTGCGAGGCGTGTCGGCGGACCGGACACAGATCACTCCCTGCCCGATCGGATCGAGTTGGTGGGCTACGACGTCATCAATCGAGACAGCCGGTCGAATAATGCCAGGCGCATGAGCGGCGATAGGCGCTCGATGCGGGCGACGAGGTCATCAAGGCTGAGTTCGTCCAGGCGAGCCGTCAGACGGGTCGCGACTTCACGCTGCCATGACAGTTCTTCCGATCGCAGGGGACAGGGAGGACTGTCCAATAGACTAAACAAATGCTCAACCGTCGGGCGGTCGAGCGTGATCACGTCGCTGAACTCCACGAAGTGGCGCTGCCACCCTGCCATCTGCTGAAATCGCTCCTTTTCGAGCAATTGTGCTTGACGCTGTTGCACCGCTTCATGCAGGCGGATCGCTTCCGCTCGGTCAGCGTCCGCGAGATAGGCCGGCGCCTCGATCAGCTCGCGCTCCAGCGAAGCACAGGCGACCAAGTCCAGCGTTGCGATGCTGCCCTCCCCCGCGGTCCTTGGCCGTAGCCAGTCCGCGGACCGTCGGCTGGCCGCGGCGACGCGCTCGTTCACCAGCGAGCGGTAAATTGCGTCCAAGTCCCACTGCGGCGGCGGCTCGATGTCGCCTTGTTCCGCCCAGCAGCGGAAATCAGCCACTTGATGCTTGGCAAGCGTAAGCAGGATCTCGGCCAGGCGTTCGACGCTGACGCTGCCGGATTCCCAAGATTGAACGTCTGCCAATAGGCGGTTGAGCACGATGGCCAGATCGTTGATCATCGCGCCCTCGTGCTTCGTCCCGGCGAAAACTTGCCGTAGACGTTCGACGGTCGCCAGCGCCTCTCGCACACTTTCCTCGCTGTCGAGTCGCAGGTCATCGAGCCTTCCAAGCTCAGTTTCACGTTGCGCGATGGCCTCCTTCAACTGCGCTTGGCGGCGCCGGATCAGACTGATATGCGCATCCTTTTCGGCTGTAGCTAACGCCTGGATAGACTGCAGGCTTGCGGCGAGTTCATCACCTTGATCGACTTCCGCACGCAGTTGGAGCACGGATGTGGACTTCATTGGGTTCGGCTGGCGTGGGTAGTCTTCACACTTGGCCAGTGTCAACGTATGCCGCTGAAGCTCCTCCACCCTCGCAATGGAGCGTTGCGCCTGCGCGGTCAGTGCCTGCGCTTGCGCAACGAACCCCAGCGCGGTCAGCCAGGATGCCTCAGACTCGGTACGGCGCCGGAATTCATTGACCTGCTGTGGATTATGGCAAATCCGCCCCGGCACCCAGTTCGCGACCTCGCTGGCGACTAACTCCTCGGCAATCTCGGCGAATGCGACAAACTCTTTTTCCAGGCTCCTTGGCCATAGCTGTTCGGTGGCCAGTTTTCGACTCAGTTCCAGAGCCTTAGCGCCGTACTGTAGTGCGTGCGGAACACTAGCACTCCTGACCGCCCGTTCGATTTCCTCCTGCAACTTGCTGATCACGCGCTGCATCTCCCCAATCCGCACGGCTGCCTGATCGGCATCCGCGTGCAGACGGGTGTAGTCCAGCGCCAGGGTCGGCGGCAGCGGTTTGACAACAAGTGTCTCTTTCGCCTTTCGGGCGTATGTCAACTTCGTGTCGTAGCGTTCCACCGCTTCCCACTCATCCAGAAACACCCGCCACTGCGCTTCCACATCCCCATCGAAGAATCGTAATGTCGCGGCCCCCAGCGTCACCTCGTCAAAGTGATGCCGACCGGACCGATTTGAAAATACCTGCGCGATCCAGTTGGCGGGAAGCACTTGCTGCCCGGCATATTCAACAGCGCGCTGGGGATGGCGCAAACCCAAGAACAAGCCAAGCAGTATGGCCGCCGATGACGCGTTTAAGCCGTAGGGCGGACCGATGAGCTGTCGGTAAGTCGCCAAGAGCGTACACGACGGATCACGCTCGTGTGCCTGCTCCATCTCCTCGATCAATGCCTTCAGCAACGGCGCTCTAGGGACACCCGGCTCGCCATTCGCATTCAGTACCTGCCAACTCTGGTTGAGCACCGATTCAATACGATTACGCAACTGAGTCGATTTGGATTGGATCCATGGATAATTCACGCCGCCCGCCATCAGTGCCTTGGCCACCTCAACCGCATCGCGCGCGCCGCCGCCGTTGGCCGTGCTGAAGCCATCGAACGGGAAGGGCGGTGTCTTCGGATAGATCGTCGAAAATATCTTACCCGCGGTCTCGGCGAGGCGATCACCGGGCGGCTCAGTAAAGCCGGCAATCCGATAGCGCCTTTCCATCAGGGCATCCTGCACCGTCTCCTTTAAGACGAACCGACTGCGCTCACGCTCATCGGGGATGAAACGGCGGAAGCTCTCCTGGTCAGCGGAGGACACCTTCCCATTGAGGATGACCAACCGCGCCAAGTGATCGGCGATGCGGCCCTGTCGATCCGCGATCAGGATCACCCAAATCGGGGCTTGGTCAAGCTGGCAGCGCCGCAATTCCAGGTCGAAGCACGCCGCCACGCGCTGGTCCGCCTCCAGGGGGTCGTCGTCCTCATGCAGAAAGAGATAGAGCAGCTTGCCCTTGGCATCCGTCGGCAGGGTCGCCTGGCGCCACTCGTCGAACGCCAGTCGGATCAGGTTTTCAATGATGCCGAGGTGGGCGTGACGCGCGCTGAAGATCCAGTCCGGCGTCCGGATGTCATGGACTCGGTCAAAATCAGGCCGGATGTCTCCAGTCGGGCAATCCGCTGCCTCCGGACTAACGAACACCTGGCGGATAGCGTCGGCGGACATCGCCTGTCGTTGACTTCGCAGCCAATGCTCGAATTGGGCTCGGCTCGCGCCGTCGCTCAGCAGTTCGTAGCGCTGCAGGTCAGGATTCCACTCGGCAGCGCCCAGCGCCGAGAGCGCGGATAGCGTGGCGCTAACCAGCGTTTCGTCCAGCGTCGTTGCCTCGCACAGCAGCGCATTGACCGTGGGTTGGCTCCGGCGTCCAATGTGTGCCTTGTCCAGTACCGCGATGCCCGCCAAGACCAGTCGCTGGGGGTCATCGAGGATCGCCGAATACTTGGTGAGTAGCCCTTGAAGGGTCTCGGCAACAGTCCCGCCGCCCCCCCGCTCCGCGGCCACCAGGTCCGGCAGCATGTAGTCCAGCACCAGTCCGGCGGCACCGATCTGCCGTAAGCGGGTGCCGTCCAAGGCGGGCTGATCACGCAAACGTTCCGTCACGTCTTTGACGAACGCAAGCGCCGAACGCTGCTGTACCAGATCGTGCTGGCGGGTGAGAAACCACACCGCCAGCGGGTGCAGCGGCCAGCAACCGCGCAGGATCACACGGGTAAACTGGCCCTCGTCGCTCCAGACCGCGACCCGGTCGAATCCGGGTAGCGCGGCAGACAGCCGCTGCCAAGTTTGGCGCCCCTGGTCCGCCGGATCGGCGCGTCCCCAGAGCGCATTGAGCGCAGCCTCATCCTTGTGGATCAGGTGGGCGAAGAGGGTCTCCAGATTGGTCGAGAGATAGCACTTCTCGGCCGCGTCGAAGCGCGTGATGTACCGCTGCAATTCTTTGAGATCTGATGAGCTAAAGCGCTTCAGATACGCCTTTAGCTCGTATTGGATAAACCCGACGAACTGGACCTTGTTGTGGTTATTCTGCACACCCTGGAAGATCTCCTGCAATACCCGCGCCCCGGCCCGCTCCGGATGATCCGCCGCATGTTCCAGATAGAGGCCCAACTCATCGAACAGGATCAGGATTTGTGAGAAGGGTCCATCCTCGCCGCAGTAGATACGGGCCAGGGCATCCATCAGATCCTGCGCGGACTCCTGGCCTTCTATAGGAATCGGGTGTCCATTCGCCTCCAAGTAGACAGCGTTGACGGCGTCGAATACACCTTCGTCCTGGTCCCGCAACGCTGCGCAGATGGTTGCTGCATCTCGACCAGGCAATACCGCTGACAAGGCGTCGGTGCGGAACGCGAAGTTGCGCTCGACGAATTGTTCGGCGGTCTGAAACCGGGGTGACAGCGCACGGATCGCATCCGCATCGACGCCGGCCGCCGCGAGCCGCGTCAAGACCACCCGGCTCAGCGCGGCACCCAGGTGGAACCCCTTAGAACCGTCGAGCGGCAGCACCAGGACCGGCTTGCCGAGTGCGGTGAGGCGTCGGCCCAGGTCCGCGCCCAAGTCGGCGTCGGCACTGCCAACCTGAGCCAGTATATGAGCCGCGGTCGCGCTATCCGGATCCGCGAGCAATGCCGCGATAGTGACCGACAAATGCGACTTGCCGGACCCGTACCCGGCCACTGCCAACCAGTAGGGATTGGTTTCTTGGCCGCTCGCCGCCGCCCCCATGACGCGCAGGAGGTCGCAAACAAAGCCGGCGGTGTCCTTCAGCCGATACGCAGCGGCGATGCCATCCTGCTCCGCGGTGCCCGCACCATGATAGCGAGGCCCATGGAAAACGAAGGCGCGCGCGACCACCTGCGCCAACTCGGGCTCATCGAGTACCCAACCGAGCTGCACCGCGCCGTTGAAGAACTGTCCTTCTTCAAAATGAACGACATCACCGATCTGCATTGCCAACCTCCGTTTGCCTCTGATCTGCCAACCACTACAAAAGTAGTTTGGTCCGCACAGCGGACCCTACGCCGAACCATTGATCCGTAGGGTCCGCTGTGCGGACCGACGACCTATATCAGTTCGTCATAGTTTGGTCCGCACAGCGGACCCTACGGCAAGCCATTGATCCGTAGAGTCCGCTGCGCGGACCGACGACCTATATCCGTTCGTCATA
>JACDZJ010000027.1_pt1 | contig 73857 bp, 73 predicted proteins | sample 7365721 | NCBI WGS metagenome assembly JACDZJ01 (sample SAMN15143480, study PRJNA637477) | pond metagenome | biome: freshwater wetland ecosystem [ENVO:00000243]; feature: pond [ENVO:00000033]; material: pond water [ENVO:00002228]; isolation source: pond water containing pink berries ... | reverse complement strand
GGTCGTCCAGCGCAACGCGCCACGCTGGATCAAGATGCTCGCCAAACACGGCTACAGACCTCGCCGTCGGCGGCGTTCAGGCCGGTGACGTAGGGCGCGTTCGCCGGATCGTGCCAGTCCAGGTATCCACCGGGTGGGCGATGGCCTTCTCCTGCACCGTGCTGTCGACGATGATCCGCTCGAATTCCTTCGGACTCATGGCCTTGGCGGTCACTGCGGTGTCGATGGTCGCCTTGAGCAGTTCCTCCACGCCGGCTTCGCCGATGTCGTTGCGAAAGCGCCCAATCTGCGTGGCATCGCACGGCAGTCGCGGCTCGTAGTACTCCTGGCCGCTGAAGTACTGCCAGACAACGTTCTCGGCCCACCGCTCGACAAGTTCCTCGTCGCTCAGGTTGAACGCGTGCTTGAGGTACAGCAACGCCGCCATCAGCCGGATCGACAGGCGCGGACGCCCGGCCGCACTGATTCCTCCCCCGGCAATTGCCCGTGTGGCGACAAATAGATCGCTAGCGGCGATCACTTTCCCTTCACGATCTTTGCGCACGAAATTAACGCAGGTCGTTGAAAAAGTCGATGCTTGCGGGACGACGTCACGAAGATTAACCAGCCAATTCCCGCTTATTCCCCGGTTCCCTGACGACCCCACCGGCAATAATTGCCGGCATGACTGGAAGAACCGTCCGTGGCTGAAGACAGCGACCTCGAAAAAACAGAATCGCCATCGTCGCGGCGCCTGGAACAGGCGCGCGAGGAAGGACAGGTCCCGCAGTCGCGGGAGCTGACGGCGTTTGTCGTCATGGCGGCCGGGGCCGGCGGGTTGTGGGCGATGTCGGGCTGGCTCACCCGACACACCGAAAACATCATGCGTCAGGGCCTGACGCTCGACCGGCAGGAAGCCTTCGATACTCATGCGATGGGGATGAATCTGCTGACGCTCGGAACCGAGGCGGTGACCATGCTGGTGCCGTTGTTCATCGCCACGATTGCGGCTGCCCTGCTGACGCCTTTCCTGTTCGGTGGGTGGAATTTTTCACCCAAGGCCTTGGTGTTCAATCTCGACAAGCTCAATCCGCTGAACGGCTTGAAGCGCATGTTCTCGGTGCAGGGGCTGGCCGAGATGGTGAAGGGCATCCTCAAGGCGCTGCTGATGGGCGGCATCGTCTGGTGGGTGGTGATGCACGAGCGCGACAACCTGTTCGCGCTGATCTCCCAGCCGCTGGAAAGCGCGCTGGTGTCCTTCGGCAAGATTCTGATGTATGCCTTCATCGGTTTTGTCGCTGGCCTGGCGCTGATTGCGCTGGTCGATGTGCCCTTCCAGCTCTGGAATTACTACAAGGGCCTGCGCATGACCAAGGAAGAGTTGAAGCAGGAATACAAGGAGATGGAGGGCGACCCGCAACTCAAGGCCCGAATCCGCAGCCAGCAGCGCGAGATCGCCCGCAGGCGCATGATGTCCGAGGTGCCGAAGGCCGATGTGGTGGTGACCAACCCGACGCACTTTGCCGTCGCGCTGAAGTACGACAGCGGGAAGATGGGCGCGCCGCAGGTGGTGGCCAAGGGCATGAACCTCGTCGCCGCAAAGATTCGCGAACTGGCGAGCGAGAACAACGTACCGGTACTCGAGCTGCCGCCACTCGCACGGGCGCTGCACCACAACGTCGAGGTCGGCGAGACCGTGCCGGCCAATCTGTATACCGCCGTTGCCGAGGTGATGGCCTACATCTACCAACTGAATGCCTTCATGGCCGAGGGCGTGAAGGCCGGTCTGCTGCCCCCGCCCCCGCCCGTTGTGGTGGACGTTCCCGACGGCCTTGATCCGGGTAGTCCCGACTGATGGCCACCCAAACGATCAGCTGGGAAACCCTGGCCCGCCCGGAAAACCTCAAGGCGCTGGCGGCGCCTGCGCTGATCATCATCATCCTGTCGATGATGGTGTTGCCGCTGCCGACCTTCATCCTCGACGTGTTCTTCACCTTCAACATCGCCATGTCGATCATGGTGATGCTGGTGGCGCTGTACACGCTGAAGCCGCTCGACTTCTCGATTTTTCCGACCGTACTGCTGGTGACGACCCTGTTGCGGCTTTCGCTCAACGTGGCCTCGACGCGGATCGTGTTGCTCAATGGTCATACCGGGCCGGACGCTGCCGGCAAGGTGATCGAAGCTTTCGGCCACTTCCTGGTCGGCGGCAACTACGCGGTGGGCATCATCGTCTTCATCATTCTGACCATCATCAACTTCGTCGTCATCACCAAGGGTGCGGGGCGGATCGCCGAAGTGTCGGCCCGCTTCACCCTCGACGCCATGCCCGGCAAGCAGATGGCCATCGATGCCGACCTCAATGCCGGCCTGATCGGCGAAGACGAGGCACGCAAACGCCGCAAGGAGATCGCCCAGGAAGCCGACTTCTTCGGCTCGATGGACGGTGCCTCGAAATTCGTGCGCGGCGATGCGATCGCCGGCATCCTGATCCTGGTCATCAACATCATCGGCGGGCTGATCATCGGCATGCTGCAGCATGACATGGCGGTCGGCGAGGCGGCCAAGGTCTATACCCTGCTGACCATCGGCGACGGCCTGGTAGCGCAGATTCCCGCGCTGGTCATCTCGGTGGCGGCAGGCCTGGTGGTGTCGCGCGTCAATGACGAGAAAGATCTAACCACCTCTTTTACCGCCCAGTTGTTTGGCAATCCTGTCGTGCTGATGCTGGCTGCCAGCATTCTGGGCGTGTTGGGCCTGATCCCCGGCATGCCGCACTTCGTCTTCCTGTTGCTCGCTGGCGGGCTGGGTTGGCTGGCGTGGTGGAAGGTGAAAATGTCTCAGGAAGACTCAATCGCCGCCGAGCAGCCTGCCGCACCGATGGCCGCACCCGAAGAATCCCAGGAAGCCAGTTGGGCGGACGTGGCGCCCGTCGATGTGCTGGGACTGGAAGTGGGTTATCGGCTGATTCCGCTGGTCGATCGCGGTCAGGATGGCGAGTTGCTGAAGCGCATCCGCGGCTTGCGCAAGAAATTCGCTCAGGAGGTTGGTTTCCTTTCCGCGCCGGTGCATATCCGCGACAACCTCGAACTCAAGCCAAACGGCTACCGCATAACGCTGAAAGGTGTGGAGGTCGGGGCCGGCGAAGCCTTCCCCGGCATGTTCCTCGCCATCAATCCCGGCCGCGTCAGCGGCCCGCTGGCGGGTTCGCCCACCAAGGACCCGGCCTTCGGTCTGCCGGCGGTGTGGATCGACGCGGTGTTGCGCGATCAGGCACATATCACCGGCTACACGGTAGTCGATGCTGGCACCGTGGTGGCCACGCATCTCAACCACTTGATCCTGTCACATGCCGCCGAGCTGCTTGGTCGCCAGGAAGCGCAGGCGCTGCTCGATCATCTGGCCAAGGATGCCCCCAAGTTGATCGAGGATCTGGTGCCGAAGGTACTGCCGTTGTCCACCGTGCAACGGGTGCTACAGAATTTGCTGGAAGAGGGCGTCAATATCCGCGACATGCGCAGCATCATCGAGACGCTGGCCGAAAATGCCCCACGGGCACATGATCCGGTCGAACTGACATCGCTGGTGCGGGTAGCCCTGGGCCGCGCGATTGTCCAGCAGATATTCCCGAGTGGTCAGGAATTGCAGGTGATGGCGCTCGAACCTGGACTGGAGCGGCTGCTCACCCAGGCGATGCAAAACTCCGGCGGCGATGGTTCTGGCATCGAACCCGGGCTGGCCGATACGTTGCTGCGCGAGACTGCCGCGGCCGCCAAGCGGCAGGAAGACCTCGGCATGGCGCCGGTGCTGCTGGTGCCGAGCGGACTGCGCTGGTTGCTGTCACGTTTCCTGAGAAGGGCGTGGACGAATTTGAAGGTGCTGGCGAATAGCGAGATTCCGGAATCGAAGACGATCAAGGTGACGGCGATCATCGGTGGCAAAGCCTTATGATCAGGGATAAATGAAGGGAACGACATGACGGTAAAACGCTTCTTCGGAGATTCGGCGCGCGACGCGCTGCGCAAGGTCAAGGAGACTCTCGGCCCGGAGGCGATTGTCGTCTCCAACAAGGCTGTGCCTGGTGGCGTCGAGATCATGGCGATGTCGGCCGACAGCCTCGATGCGCTTTCGCGCCAGGGTGGCGGGGCTAATCCACCGGCAGTTCCGGCGCAACTGCGGACGGCCGCGTATCCGCCGGAGGCCGTCCGGCTAGCGCCGACTTTTCATTCCGGCGAGGATGAGGGCGATTACGCCGTCACCCTGTCGGCCAAAGCGCGCGCCCCCCTCCCTTTCCAACCCTGGCAACCCTGGCAGCCGTCGCAACAAGCAGTGAATGCCGCCAAGCCGGCCCTCACTGAAAGTCGGCTCCCGCAGGACGGCAACGGCGGGCGTGTCAAACCACGTCCCCTCCCGCCCAAGGCGCCAGCGCATGACCCGCTGGCGGCCACGCTCGGTCAGGCTGCGCGCGAGATTGGCCTTGATGGCATGAGTAACGACGCTTACCCGCAAGTCGAGCAGCTGATGAGCGAGATGCAGACGATCAAGAAACTGTTGGAGCGCCAACTGGCCGGTTTTGCCTGGAGCGACATGACGCGCCATGCGCCGGCCAAGGCCCAGTTGCTGGGCGAGATGCTCGAAGCGGGCTTTTCCGGTCTGCTGTCGCGTCGCCTCGTCGAGGACATGCCGGAGGATCTGGAGATACAGGATGGCCGCAAATGGCTCACCAGCGCCATCAATCGCCGCCTCCGGACTCTGACCAGCGAGAATGACCTGATCGACCGGGGCGGCGTATTCGCCTTGGTCGGGCCCACCGGCGTGGGCAAGACGACCACGACAGCCAAGCTCGCGGCGCGCTGCGTGGTGCGCTACGGTGCGGACAAGCTGGCGCTGCTGACCACCGACGGTTACCGGATCGGTGCCCACGAGCAGTTGCGCATTTATGGCCGCATTCTCGGCGTGCCGGTGCATGTGGTGCGCGACAGCGAGGACTTGCGCCGCACGCTGGCGGAGTTGCGCGGTAAGCACATGGTGCTAATCGATACCGTCGGCATGAGCCAGCGCGACCGCATGGTCGCCGAACAGGCGGCGATGCTGATGCGTGCCAGCGATGTAAAACGCCTGCTGCTGCTCAATGCGACCAGCCGTGGCGACACGCTCGACGACGTGGTGCGCAGTTATGCCGGCGAAGACCTGGCCGGCTGCATCCTGACCAAGACCGACGAGACCGCCTCACTGGCACCGTCGCTCGACGTAGTAGTGCGCCACGGTCTGCTACTGGCCTATGTCGCGAATGGTCAGCGCGTACCGGAAGACCTGCACCTGCCGAATCGCAATTACCTGCTGCATCGCGCCTTCAAACAGCCCGCAGCCGAATCGGTACATCGCCTTAAGCAGGACGAGTTCGGACTGGTCATGCCGGCACAGTCGTTTGCCGAGAAGCAGGGGACCGCACTTGTCTGACTACGACCAGGCCTCCGGTCTGCGTCGCCTGTTCGGCAAGCCGACCGTTACGCTGGCGGTAGCGGCCCGCGAGGCGGATGTGATCGACGCCTATTCACTGATCAAGCGTCTTGCGCTTGAAGACGGCAGCGGCTGTTTCCGGATCGCCATTACCCATGCGCGCACTGCGGACGAAGCGCAGGCGGTGTTCGACAACCTGCGGTTGGTCGCCCACGAATACCTGGGCGTTCGGCTGGAATACGCCGGCATGTCGGCGCCCCCTCCCGAGTGCGATGGGGCCGCCATCCAACACCGCTCCGCTCGCATGGGCATGGCGTGATTCGGTGCTATAGTTTCAAGGCCTTATAACCACCCGCCATGCCGATGCACACGGTGTTACTTTGAGCCTGACGAATCCGACGATGTATACTGCCCAGGGTACGCTCGAAAAAGAGCGGCTCGTCAATCAATATGCTCCTCTGGTCAAGCGGATCGCCTATCACCTCATGGCGAAATTGCCGGCCAGCGTGATGGTGGACGATCTTGTGCAGAATGGCATGCTTGGCTTGCTCGACGCGCTGGGGCGCTTCGAGGAAGGCACGGGGGCGCAGTTCGAAACCTATGCCGTGCAACGCATTCGCGGTGCCATGCTGGATGGCCTGCGCGAGAACGACTGGATGCCGCGCGGCATCCGCAAGGAAATGCGCCGCGTCGAAACGGTACTGCAAAAGCTCGAACACGAGAATGGGCGGCAGCCCAGCGAGGGTGAGCTGGCGACGGCGCTTGACATGCCACTGGCGGAATACCAGAAACTGCTGCAGGAAGCGCGCGGCCATCAGTTGGTTTACCTCGAAGATTTGTCGGGGGCTGATGACGATTATCTCGACTACCATGCGGCCGGTGTTTCCCCCGATCCGCTGGCGATCCTCGAGGAAAGCAGCATGCGCGGTGCGCTGGTGATGGCGATTGCCCAGTTGCCTGAGCGCGAAAAGCTGATGATGGCGCTCTACTACGAGCAGGACCTCAATTTGCGTGAGATTGGCGAGGTGATGGGCGTGACCGAATCGCGCATCTGCCAGTTGCATACCCAAGCTGTTGCCCGCCTGCGTGTCGCTGTGATCGGTGATGGTTCAGCGATTCCGGCAGTGGCGAAGCGGCGCGGTCGCAAACCGAAATCCGCGCAACTTCTGGTTGCCTGAGAATCATGGACATAATCAGTATTGCCGGCCTCGCGCTTGGACTCGGTGCCATCTTGATCGGACAGATAGTCGAAGGCGGCCATATCGGTTCCCTGGTTCAGCCGACCGCATTCCTGATTGTCATCGGCGGTACCCTCGGGGCGGTGATGCTGCAAAGTCCGCTGCCGGTGTTCGTGGCCGGCCTCAAGATGGGTAAGTGGGTATTCCTACCGCCGACGAAGAAGCCCGAGGATTTGATCGAGCAGGTCGGCCGCTGGAGCCATGTGGCGCGCAAGGAAGGCCTGTTGGCGCTGGAGGCGCAGATTCTGTCGGTGCCGGACGCCTTCATGCGCAAGGGTTTGCAGCTGCTGGTCGATGGCGCCGAACCTGAACGGCTGCGCGAGGTTCTGGAAGTCGAGATCGGCGCGTACGAGGATCAGATGAAACTGTCGGCCAAAATCTGGGAGGCTGCTGGCGGCTATTCGCCGACGATCGGCATTCTGGGCGCGGTAATGGGTTTGATACACGTCATGGAGAATCTTTCCGATCCTTCCAAGCTCGGGGCCGGCATCGCCGTGGCTTTCGTTGCAACCATCTATGGGGTGGGGGTGGCCAACCTGATCTTCCTGCCGGTGGCGAAGAAACTCCTGACGAATATTGTCCGCCTGGTAACCTTGCGCGTGATGTTTGTCGATGGGGTGGTGGGCATCGCCAATGGCGACAATCCTCGCATCATCGAGAGCCGCATGCAGGGCTACATCGTTTAGGCCATGGCGCGGCGGCACAAAGAGGAAGAGCACGAAAACCATGAGCGTTGGCTGGTGTCCTACGCCGATTTCATCACCTTGCTGTTCGCGTTCTTCGTGGTGATGTACGCCATTTCATCAGTGAACGAGGGCAAATACCGGGTGCTGTCGGATTCAATCTCGTCGGCCTTTCGCAGTATTCCAGGAAATACCTCCGGTGCAATGGTACAGGTCAATCCGAATGTGCCGATACCGGCGGCGATTCCTTTTAACAAGCCTAGGCCCTCGAATCTCAAGTCGGATCTGCAACGCGAACAGAATCGCGAATTGCTGCGCAGGAAGGCCAAGGATATCAAAGAGGTGTTGGCGCCGCTGGTCAAGGAAGGCAAAGTGCGTATCACTGAGGGGGCTCAAGGGATATCTGTGGAGATTAACGCCAGCGCCCTGTTCGAATCCGGTGAAGCTCGTCTTCAAGTTCCTGCCATACGTGTCCTGACCGCTGTCGGCCAGGTTCTTGCCACCACTGATTTCCCCATCACGGTCGAAGGGCATACCGACAATGCGCCGATTAATACGCCGTTGTTTCCCTCCAACTGGGAACTTTCCGGGGCGCGTGCGGCCAGTGTGGTACGACTCTTCATCGAGACCGGGGTTGAACCAAAGCGACTCACGGCGACCGGCTATGCCGAGCAAAGGCCCATGGAGGACAATGTCACTTCTGAGGGGCGGCAGCGCAACCGGCGCGTGACGATCAATATGGAATCGAGAACGCCCGATCAGGTGAAGGAACTCGATCTGGCGCAGTAAGTTGTTTCAGGCCGTGCCGAGGATGCGCCCGCCCAGCCCCGTTTGCTGTTGACCGTCCGGGCCGTAGGTCATTGCCCGGTCGGTCGCACGCATCATGGCGGCAAAGGCTTGCTGGTTGTGGTTCATATGCAGGCCGATCAGTTTGCCGCTCAGTTGGTTGAGTTCACGGGCTTCGGCGGCCAGCGTCAGCAGGGTATGCCAGGACTGGCGCAAGTCAGCCAGTCCGGCTTTGTCTACCCAGGCCTCCATGCCGGCACGTCCGCTTGGGAAACCATAGCCCGCGAGATTCGCCTCGCGGGCTTGGGCGAGGGAGGCCAGCGCATTGGCCAGCGAATTTTTGCTTTCGATCAGCGGGAGCAAGGTTTCGGTCTCGCCCTGCTTGAGCAAGTCCTGCTCGCGCCTCAGTAAATCGATGAACTCGCGGATAGTGCCGATTTCAGCAGACAGCGCCTCGTGCAAGCGCGCAATCGGGTTGGCTACTGCGGGAGAGACCACCGGGGTCAATCAGGCGGACTTGTTAGCGCGACCGAGCATGTCGCGAACACTGGCCAGCAGGCCATCTGCAATGCGTTCGGGGTTGATCGCGAAGCGGCCCTCGACAATCGCTTGCTTGATTTCGGCAACCCGATCGGCATTGACGGGGGCCTCGCCGGCGCCGACTTCCTGCATGCGGGCAGAAAGTGAGGAAATGTCAACGCGCTCCCTGCTGCCGGATTCGTCAGGCTGAGGGGTGGCGACTGCAGGACGACTACGTCCGTTCGCTGGCGTACTCGCGACTGAAGGGATGCTGTTATTGATCTTCACGGTAATTTCCTTTAAGCGCAGAAACCTCTGCTATCACTAGTGGTGTTTACGGCACGGCGGGCGAAAACCTGAGGAGTAAATAGAAGATCCGTCCATCTCTTTACCAGCATGATTATAAACACGTTTCAGTAGTTGACTTCCACTGTGCCGTTCGCTTTGGCAATACCGTTGATGATCTGGCCGGTCGCCAATCGCACTTGGGCAACTTGGCCTTCCTGAACATTGTTGAGCGCCCGCCCTTCGTTGCCAACACTAAATCCTGGGCCGCGCGAGATGACCTTGACCGTTTGTCCTTGGCGGACGGCAAGCGGGGCCTTCAACATGTCGGCGCGCAGGGGCCGCCCGGCCGGGATTGAGGTGGCGGCGACTTTGCCTACCACGACGGTCGCATCGACCAGGATATTGACGGGCAGTTCGGAAATATCTCCCATCTGGGTGACGAGATCCTCTGCATCGACGACCTGGCCCTGCGGAATGGGGCGGGCTGTGATCAGGAATTCCCTCTTGATGCGGATATGTACGGGAACATGGACTCTCCAGCCCGCCTTGCCCAGACAGCGGACGACGACATTCGTGCGTCCCCACGATTGGCCGCCGTTGGGACGGCTGACGTCGAACGATTGGCAGGGTACAAGTTGATTGCTTGGATCGAGCCCGCTGATCTCGTAACTCACTTGTCCGGGCAGTCCCATGGTCTGTACCGCCAGCCAGGCTTCGATCGCTCTCTTGACCGGCGCAGGATCCTGATGGGTGTGCGCCAAGGGAGCAAATAGCAGAAACAGGAATGGAATCCATCGTTGCATCCGCTGATTGAAGCACTTGCCATCCCTTGAAGGTCGTTGGCGGACAAGCACTTTTGCCCCGCATTTCACGAAGGCAAGAATTGCCGCCGGTTTTGCCGGCTAGGACGCCTTGTCGGTAATTTTATCAACATGATTTAATTGAATATTATTCTGGCACGTTTAGTGCATAACGACAGTGTCGATAATTACTATAGCCGCTTTGTAATCATGCTTGATCGTCTCCAACAAGACTTGCGCCCCCTTCAGACCGCTCTCGGGCTGCGAAGCTATCGGCAGGAACTGCTGGCATCGAATATCGCCAATGGCGATACCCCCTATTTCAAGGCACGCGACATTGACTTCAAGTCGGCTCTAGGCGCGACTTTGGGTATGGTGGGTGCCGATTCAGCCTCGGCCATGTTACTGGCGCGGACTCAGGTCGGTCACCTCGCCAGCGAGGGCGTCGGCCCCTACGGTGCTGCCCTCAAATACAGGGCTGAATACCAAGGTGCAGTCGATGGCAATACGGTGAACATGGATGTCGAACGGTCGTCCTTCGCTGAAAACGCAGTGCAGATCGAGGCGCTGATTACCTTCATCAACGGCCGTTTTCGCACCATGCAATCGGCTATTCAGGGCCAATAAGGGCTAGACCATGAGCGACCTTAGCATCTTTTCCATCGCTGGTTCGGCCCTTACGGCCCAGTCGGCCCGCCTCAACGCCGTGGCGAGCAACCTGGCCAACGCCGATAGTGTGACTGGCGCCGATGGCCAACCCTACCGCTCCAAGCAAGTGGTATTCAAGGCCGCACCGGTCGAGGGCGGCGGCATGGGCGTGCGTGTCACCGAGGTGGTCGATAGCGCCACGCCATTGCGCATGCAGTACGAACCGGCCAATCCCGCTGCGGACGAGAAGGGCTATGTGTCGATGCCTAACGTAAATGTTGTCGAGGAGATGGTCAACATGATCTCTGCCTCGCGTGCCTACCAGACCAACGCCGAAGTGATGAATACCGCCAAGACCTTGATGATGAAAACCTTGGCAATCGGACAATAACCGGAGCAAATCATGGCCACCTCAACCGTAACCAGTAATAATCCTTCCGCCGATATCTATGCCGCGCTCAATGTCACGCGCGAAAGTGAATCGGCCACAGCCAACATACAAAACCGTTTTCTGACCCTCTTGACCGCACAGCTCAAGAATCAGGACCCGACCGCTCCCATGGATAGTGCAGAGATGACCTCGCAGCTGGCGCAGATCAGCACCGTGGATGGCATCGAGCGCCTCAACAAGACCATGCAGACTCTGCTCAACGATTCACAGTCGGCGCAGGGTTTGCAGGCTGCCTCCTTAGTTGGACGAGGTGTGCTGGTTCCGGGTAACAGCATGCAGGTTGCCGAGGGGAGAAGCGGCTTCGGCATCGAGTTGGCCGGGCCGGCCGACGAGGTGACTGCCACCATCAAGGACGGCAACGGACTGGTAGTACGCACCCTTCAATTGGGCGACATGCCCAGTGGTGTTCAACTGGTGCGGTGGGATGGCAAGGCCGATAACGGCCAGCAGGTTGCGGATGGCAAATATACGGTCGCAGTATCGGCAAAGTATGCCAAGAAGGATGTGAGCGCGACTGTCCTTTCTGTAGCACAGGTATCCGGTGTGATCCGGACCGGCACAACGATGAGTGTCGAAGCAGGTGGTGCGGTTTATGCACTGGATGATATCAAGGGCATTGTCTAAGTCAGTCTGACCAGCAGGATAGGAGAAGAAAATGGGTTTTCAGCAAGGATTGAGCGGCCTCAACGTATCTTCCAAGGCACTTGACGCCATTGGCAACAACATCGCGAACTCCAGCACGGTGGGCTTCAAGTCCTCCCAGGTACAGTTCGCCGACGTGTATGCCGCTGCACTGGGGGGGGGCGGTGCCGGTCAGATCGGTATCGGTGCCTCCGCACCCAAAATTGCCCAACTATTTACCCAGGGCAACATCACCACGACGAATAACTCGCTGGACATGGCGATCAACGGTAGCGGTTTTTATCGGCTGTCCGATGCTGGTACGCCGGCATATAGCCGGAATGGCCAGTTCTCCTTGGACAAGGATGGCTATATGGTGAATTCAGGAGGATTGCGCGTGACCGGCTATGGGGCGGACGATACCGGCGCAATTGTTCCTGGTGATTTTGTGGATCTGCGACTTTCCACCACCAACATCGAACCAAACGCCACGTCTGAAAGCAATGTCTTGGTCAACCTGGATTCGCGGGCTGTACCGCCGACCGCGATGACCAGCGGAACCTTGACCGGCAGTGCCGCACCGGGAACACTGGTGATTACTGCCGCCAACAATACGCTTACCTTGAGCGTCGATGGTGCAGGACCAGCAACCATCGATGTACCGGTTGCCACGTATGCTTCGCGAGGGGATCTGGCAATTGCCCTGAAAACAGCAATCAACAGCAATCCGACCCTTGTGGCGGCGAATGCCTTGGTGAACGTCACGGTCAACACTTCGGGTGCCTTGGTCGTTTCATCACTGAGCTCCGGGACACAGGGCAGCCAGGGAACCGGTTCCACGGTGACACAGGCGGGAGGTGACGGTCTGGTCAACCTGCTAGGTGCGCCTGTGGCGGCGAGCGGGGCGGATAACTTCAGTTCCACGAATACGCTGAGCTATACCGGTTCGACGGCGCAAACCGTTTACGACTCTATCGGCAACCCGCATAACCTGACGATGTATTTTGCCAAGACAGGAAACGAGAACACTTGGCAGCTATATACCGCGCTGGATGGCACCTTTACCGGTACGACAAAAACCTCGACGGCAACTTCCGGAACATTGACGGGCTCGACCTACACCTCGCCGACAGCCTCCGTCGATGCTGGCGGAACACTGAGCCTGACCGTCGATGGTGTCACGCAGGCGATCACAATCCGAGATTCGACGACTGCTGGTGCAGGAGCAGCATATGACGCGACTGAACTTGCGACTGAAATTAATAGCCGAATCGTCGCTGCATTCGGTAGTGCCGTGGCAACCGCGTCTGGTGCGACAGGCTCAATTGTATTGACATCCGCCTCGACGGGCGGCAGTTCGAGTGTCACGGTTGCCGCGGGAACACTTTCCGTGGCGAATGTTTTCGGTTCCGCCACGCCGACGGCTACAGCCGGCGTCGCGGCGACGACCTCGATCGTTCCTACCCCGACGATTCTTTCCTTCGATACGACGGGTGCCTTGTCGACTGCGATGCCATTGAGCCTGAGCTTCGATCCGGCAACAGGCGCAACCAACCCGATGGCCTTCACTCTGGACTTCACCGGCAGCAGCCAGTACGGCATCAACTTCGGCGTCAATCAATTGCTCCAGGACGGTTATACCTCCGGGCGGCTGACCGGCCTGTCTGTCTCGACGGACGGGACGGTGCAGGGCAACTATTCGAACGGCAAGACCCGCAATCATGGCCAGATCGTGCTGGTCAATTTCAACAACGTCAACGGCCTGACTTCCCTTGGCAACAACGTCTGGGGCGAAACGTCAGAGTCCGGCCAGCCGATTCCGGGTACGCCGGGACAGGGAAGCCTTGGTTTGATCAAGCCGTTGGCGATTGAGGAATCGAACATTGACCTGACGGTGGAACTGGTCAACATGATTACCCAGCAACGGGCCTATCAGGCTAACGCGCAGACCATCAAGACGCAGGACCAGTTAATGCAGACACTGGTCAACCTGCGTTAATGAAAAGTCGGCGCTGACGGGACGGCAACATGGACAGACTGCTTTACACAGCGATGACAGGGGCAAGCGGGACGCTGTCCCGCCAGGCCGCCGTATCGCACAACCTGGCCAACGTCACCACGCAGGGTTATCGCGCGGAAGAGCATCGCTTGCGCGCCGTACAGGTGCAGACGCACAACCGGAATCCTGCTGCCCTGCCGACGCGCGCCTTCGCCGTCGATGCCAGCACCCACAACGATTTCAGCGAAGGTGCGCTGATGTACACCGGTGGCCTCTACGATGTGGCAGTAAAAGGCAAGGGCTGGATCGCGCTGGTACTGCCGGACGGTACCGAAGCCTATACACGCAACGGCGGTTTCGAAACCTCCGAGAATGGCATCCTGCAAACCCACACCGGTATTCCGGTGCAGGGCGATGGCGGGCCGATCACCATTCCGCCGAATGTGCGCGTGACCATCGAGCGCGATGGCACCATTTCCACCGTGCCGGAAACCGGGGCGCAGAACGCCGTGAATGTCGTCGGCCGCATCAAACTGGTTGATCCGCCGGACGCCGATCTGCTGCGGGGACAAGATGGCTTGTTCCGACTCGCCAGTGGCGAACCCGCCGAACAGAGCAACACGGTGAAGATCGCCGCCGGCTATCTCGAAAACAGCAACGTCAACCCGGTCGAACAAATGGTGTCGATGATTTCTCTGGCGCGCCAGTTCGAGATGCAGATGCGCATGATCACCACAGCCGAAGCCAACGACCGCGCCGCCACGCAAGTGCTGGCGCCCCGCTGATAAAGGATGACTGAATGATCCGCTCCCTCTGGATTGCCAGGACCGGCCTCGATGCCCAGCAGACCAATCTCGACGTCATCTCGCACAACCTGGCCAACGTCAGCACCAACGGTTTCAAGCGCCAGCGCGCGGTGTTCGAGGATCTTCTCTATCAGAACATGCGCCAGCCTGGCGCCCAGTCGACGCAGCAGACGCAAATTCCCTCAGGCCTGATGCTTGGCGTTGGGGTCCGACCGGTAGCGACTGAACATATCCATACCCAGGGCAACCTGCAACGCACCGACAACCCGCTCGACATTGCTATCAACGGCCAGGGTTTCTTCCAGATCCAGATGCCTGATGGTACCTTGGCCTTCACCCGCGACGGGGCCTTCCAGCGCGACAGTACCGGCCAGATGGTGACCTCGAGCGGTTATCTGCTTTCGCCGCCGATCACCATTCCCCAGGATGCAGTCAGAATCACGATCAGCCGCGACGGCATTGTCTCGGTGAGTCAGCCAGGAACGACGACGCCCACCCAGGTCGGCAACATTCAACTTGCTACCTTTATCAACAATGGTGGCCTGCAGAGCGTAGGCGAGAATCTATATATCGAAACGGCGTCCAGCGGTGCGCCGACGCCGAACGAGCCGGGCCTCAATGGTTCCGGTCTGCTCAACCAGGGCATGGTCGAAACCTCCAATGTGAATGTCGCCGAGGAACTGGTGACGATGATCCAGACCCAGCGGGCCTACGAACTCAACTCCAAGGCGGTGACCACATCGGATGCGATGCTCGGCCGCCTGACCCAACTGTGAGAGTCATCATGAAACCCCTCCATAGCCTGATCCTGCTTGCTGCCGTCCTGCTGGCTGCTTGCGTGACGACGCCGCCGCCGACGGCGGTGCATCAGCCCATGACCATGCGTCCTGAAGTACGTTCGGCAACGGCACCGGCCAATGGCAGCATCTTCAACGTTGCGACTGCACGACCGCTGTTCGAGGATCGCCGGGCACGCTTTGTCGGTGACACCATCACCATCAACATTGCCGAAAAAACCGCAGCAGCCAAGAAATCCGATACCAAGGCCGAGCGCTCCGATGATCGTACCCTGGGGATTCCAACGATAACCGGATTGCCTTTGAAGAGCTTGCAGGGTGCATCGATGGCCGCCAACAGCGAGACAACCTTCTCGGGCAAGGGCGAGAACAAGTCAGAGAATAACTTCACCGGTACCCTCACTGTTACCGTTATCGAGATCTATCCGAATGGCAATCTGCTGGTATCGGGCGAAAAGCAAATCGGTCTCAAGGAAGGTGAAGAGTTCATCCGCTTCTCCGGCGTGGTCAATCCGAACACCATCACCGCCAGCAATACCGTGCAATCAACCCAGGTGGCCGATGCCCGCATCGAATACAAGGCTAATGGCTTTATCGATACTGCTCAGGTCATGGGCTGGCTTGGCCGCTTCTTCCTGACTTTCCTACCACTTTGACGCGAGACGATCATGAGCGCCGTGCATAAATTCCTCATCGGCATGATGTGGCTGTTCGCAGCCCTTCTGGTCAGCGATGCTGTGCGCGCCGAGCGCATCAAGGAAATCGCTTCGATCGCCGGGGTACGGAGCAACCAACTGGTGGGTTACGGCATCGTTGTCGGCCTGGACGGCACCGGCGAAAACATGCCCTTTACCTCGCAGAGCATGGTCAACATGCTGTCGCGCATGGGTGTCTCGCTTCCCCCAGGTCAGACCATGCAGTTCAAAAATGCCGCTTCCGTGATGGTGACGGCCGAACTGGCCGCCTTTGCTCGCATTGGCCAACCGATCGACGTGACGGTTTCTTCCATCGGTAGCGCCAAGTCCCTGCGTGGGGGTACGCTGGTGATGACCCCGCTCAAGGGTGCGGACGGCAACATCTACGCCATGGCTCAAGGCAACTTGGTGGTGAGTGGAGCAGGGGCTTTGGCGGGTGGCTCGAAAACCACGATCAACCATCTGGCCGTCGGACGTATCGCCAACGGCGCCACGGTGGAACGTGAGGTACCGATGTCGATCGGCGTCAGCGGTAATGCCAGTTTCGAATTGCGCCGTACTGACTTTGGCACGGCCAAGCGTATGGTGGATGCGATCAACAAGGCGATGGGGCAGGGGACCGCGACCGCCGCCGACGGCCGGCAGGTGCAGGTCAGGTTGCCAGCCAATCTGGAAGATCATGTGGCGTTCCTTGGTGCGGTCGAGAATCTGATCGTGACCCCGATGCAGATGCCGGCAAAGGTAATCATCAATGCGCGTACCGGTTCGGTGGTGATGAATCAAGCTGTGACCATTGATGTCTGTGCGGTTGCACATGGCAATCTTTCCGTCTCGGTGACGGCCGATAACCAAGTCAGCCAGCCGGGCGCACTGTCCAGCGGGAAGACGACACGCCTTACCAATGCCGAACTCGCTGTGAATCAGGAAAGCGGTGCGTTAATCAACCTCCCCGCCGGTGTCAGTTTGAGTGACGTGGTCAAGGCACTCAATGCCATCGGTACCAATCCCCAGGATCTCATCGCCATCCTGCAGGCAATGAAGATGTCGGGTTCCCTGCGTGCCGAACTGGAAATCATCTAGCGGCAGAAATCGGCAGGTTTTGCCGCGATAATTCGCGGATCGTCGTCGCAGCAGCAGAGGCAAGCTCCGCGCACATGACTTCAGCTACGCCAATGCCTTCCGTTTTTGACACTCAGTCGCTTGCTAAGCTGAAGGGGGCGTTGCGCAAGGACGATCCCCAGGCGCTAAAGGCTGCCGCCCAGCAATTCGAGGCGGTGTTCCTGCAAATGGTCCTGAAGTCGATGCGCGCAGCCGCGCCGCAAGAAAGCATGATGGACAGCGACCAGTCACGCTTCTATCAGGAGTTGCTCGACTCGCAACTCGCCCAGACCATGGCTGCCAAGGGTGGCACCGGGCTGGCGGCCATCATCGAAAAGCAATTGTCGCGCCCTGAAGTGACTGCACTGGATAACAGCAAAGGTATTCCTCTCGAACCCTTGCTGCGTAGCCTCCCCATCAATCCGGGACAGCGGAGCCTACCCTTGCCGAATCAAAACTTGGCGCCGGGGTTCCCGCTCCAGGGCAGTCCGATGCAGTCAGCAGTACCTGTTTCTGCGGTGGAAAATCAGGCAGAGGCATTTGCGAGCGCAACGCTTCCTTACGCCCTGGCAGCAAGCGAGCAAACCGGGATTCCCGCCGACTTTCTGGTCGCCCACGCCGCACTTGAGAGTGGGTGGGGACGGTCTGAACCCCGTTCTGCGGACGGTGTCCCGAGCTTCAACGTGTTCGGCATCAAGGCCGGTAGCAATTGGTCAGGACGCGTGGTTGAAACAACCACGACTGAGTACGTGAATGGGGTTGCGGAGAAACGCGTCGAGCGTTTCCGCGCCTACGGCTCGTATGCCGAATCCTTCCAAGACTACGCCCAATTGCTGGCGGGCTCGCCCCGCTATGGGGAAGTGCTCGGCAGTCGCGATCCGGGGACTTTCGCCCGAGGTTTGCAGCGGGCTGGCTATGCCACCGATCCGGCCTATGCCTCCAAACTGGAACGCATCATTAGCGGCCCCACCTTGCGCCAGGCCCTGATCGGCTGATCCAAACCCCGAAATTGTCGTCCCACCAGCGCCGACTATTTAAGTTGTGGCACGCGCATTGCTTTTATCCCCTTGAGGTTCAATCCCCGGCAGTACCTGCCGTTAAGTTACACACTCAATTGGGGTTAGCATGGCAAGCGGTTTTTTCAATATTAGCGTTTCCGGCCTCAACACGGCCCAGATGGGTCTCCTGACGACCGGGCACAACATCGCCAATGCATCGACGGAAGGCTATAACCGCCAGTACATCGTCCAGAGCAACAACGCGCCGGTGCTCACCGGGTCAGGTTTCCTGGGCACTGGATCGAATGTCCTCACAGTCCGACGTGTCTACAACGAAGTACTGGCTAACCAGGTAAGGACAGCGGAAACCAATGTTGCCGAACTGGATAACTATAGCAACCAGATTTCCCAGATCGACAACCTGCTAGCCGATTCGACTGCTGGCGTATCCCCGACCTTGCAGGAGTTCTTCTCTGCCATTTCCGATTTGGCTTCGACGCCAAGTTCGATTCCGGCCCGTCAGGCGATGCTGTCTTCTGCTCAGTCACTCGCAGCACGTTTCCAGGCGGTCGACCAGCAACTGACTTCGATGCGGAATGGCGTCAACACTGAAATCATGACCGAGGTGACGACCATCAACTCGATGGTTCAACAGGTTGCCGAAATCAATCAACGCATCATCATTGCTCAAGCGGCGGGTCCTAGCCAGCCGGCCAATGATCTCTATGACCAGCGTGACCAGCTCATCAACGATCTGAGCAAGGAAATCAACATTACTGTCCAGGTCGAAAGCGATGGCAGTTACAACATGTTCTTTGGTACCGGCCAGCCGCTGGTCGTGGGTACGCAAACCTATCAACTGAAGGCACAGGCATCGGCCGAGGATCTCACCCAGATCGAAGTCGGGCTGGTCTCTCCCAATGGGCAGACGATTTCCCTGCCCGAGTCACTGGTCAGTGGGGGCAGTCTTGGCGGGCTCCTGCAATTCCGCTCGGAAACGCTTGATCAGGCACAGAACAGCCTTGGGCGCGTGGCGATGGCGATTGCCAGCACCGTGAACGAGCAACACCGCCTTGGTCAGGATTTGCAAGGTTTGCCAGGGGGGGGCTTTTTCAAGGATATTCAACCTAGTGTGCTCGGGGCTCCCACGAATAACGGTTATGCACGCGTGACCGCGAGCATGATCGAAAGCGATTACCGGCTGGAATGGGATGGCACGCAGTTTAACTTGACGCGGCTTGCCGACAACACGAAAACCAGCTACCAGAGCATGCCGATCACGGTGGATGGGATTGCCATCGATGTGACGGGCGGCAGTTTTGCCGGTACCGCAACGAATCCCGATACCTTCCTCATCAAGCCCAGTGCCGCGCCACAAGATCGCGTGATGGCGCTTAACAACAATCCTGGTTCGGCCATCGTCACTTCCAGCGGCTCCAACTTGCAAACCCAGAATACTAGCGATTACCGGCTGGAGATGGTCGGAGCAAATCAGTTGATGCTGCTGCGCCTTTCCGATGGTGAAAGCTGGACGGGGGTCGGTGCAACCGAGCAACTCGCCCTCGATGACCTGATGAAGCAGGCCGCTCCACAAGGCTTTGATCTGTCAGCAACCGGCGCCATGTCGGTCGGCGACAGTTTTCTGATACGACCGACACGCTATGCCGCCCGCGACCTCGAGCTCGCGATCGCCGACCCGCGTTCGATTGCCGCGGCAATGGCCGTACGGACCAGTGCGGCGAGTACCAATGGGGGGACGGGTGCCATCAGCAACGGTGCGGTCGTTTCCAACAATACCGCTCTGGCGGCACCCTTCACGGTGCGCTATGAGGCATCGAGCAATAGTTTGATCGGTTTCCCGGTAGGCAGTCGTGTCATGGTTGGCACACAGGCTTTCGATATCAGCGGGCCCGATACGCGCGTGCCATTTACGGCAACTGTCAGCTACAGCATTGCCGGCAAGGCCTTCAGTATTTCAGGATCGCCAAATAATGGCGATGTTTTCGTCATCGATACGCGGGATAGCGGTAGCGCGACGCCGAACACGATTTCGAGTCTGCTGGGGTTGCCGACGGCATCGAATACCGCGACGCCTCTGGCAACCGGCAATGCCATGCTAACGGGTAGCATCGTTCTGCCCGGTAGCATTACAACCGCGGCTGGGGGGGTGGCATTTCGCATTGCCGTCGATGGCACAGATTCCGTCAGTGTTTCACTGCCTGCCTCGACAACCTACACTCCCGCCGCATTGGCAGCGGCATTGCAGGCGGCCATCAATGCTGCTACACCTGCGTCACCCAATCCTGCGGATGTGGCTGTCACCATCAACGCCACTGGACAACTCCAGGTTACCTCTGGTCTGGCAGGGGGAGTGACTGCGCTGGCAGCGAGCGAACCGACGGTGACCAGCGCCGCCGTTCTGGAACCTGCCCTTGTGACGCAAAGCACCAGCCTGCCGGTCAAGAATGTCAGCCTTATTTATCGTCAGGCCGATAGCGTGGCAGGTTTGCCCGCAAGGCTGGAAGGTTTCCCCGCAGGCAGTCGCGTGACACTGACCCGACCGGATGGTACGGTCGAAGAGTTTTTAATGGATCCGACGGATGGTTCGGCCAATGATTACGTAGATTTCGTTGCCAACGGTACGCTCGAATTCAATGGGGTGAGTTTTAAAGTGACTGGCGCGCCGGTTGAGGGTGACCGTTTCATGGTCGGGCCGAATCCCTCCGGTGTGGGGGATGCGCGCAATCTGCTAGCCATTGCCTCTTTACAGACCGCCAACACCATGGGTGAAGGAACAGCTACTTTCCAGGCTTCCTACACCCAGATGGTCAGTGAGGTCGGCAACAAGGCGCGTGAAATTTCCGTAACACTGGAAGCGCAGCAAAATCTGGTGACGCAGTGGACGGATGCGATGCAAAGCGCATCGGGAGTCAATCTTGACGAGGAAGCGGCCAACCTGCTGCGCTATCAGCAGGCCTACCAGGCCGCGGCGAAAATGATGACTGTCGCCAGCACCCTCTTTGACGATATTCTGGCGATTGCTCGCTAAGCGCGCGGCCAGGGGAGAGCATCATGCGTGTAAGCACCGGAATGATTTACGACAGCGGCCTGGCCAGCATTCAGAACCGTACCAGTACGCTGTTGCGTACCCAGCAGCAGCTTTCAACCGGCCGGCGCATTCTGGCGCCTTCGGACGATCCGGTTGCGGCAGCCCGGGCACTGGAGGTGACGCAATCGATCGCTTCCAACAAAGCCCAAGAGGTGACTCGCGACAATGTAAAGAGTGCGGTCGGTTTGGCCGAAGCGCAACTCCAATCAGCTACCGATTTACTTGGGCGGGTACGCGAACTGACTGTGCAGGCCGGAGATGCCGCCCTCACGGCGCAGAATCGGCGCAGTGTTGCGCTCGAATTGCGCCAGCGTTTCGATGAGCTACTGGCGATCGCCAATGCCAAGGATGGTATCGGCAACAGCCTGTTTGGCGGTTTCCAGGTTGGCAACAACCCGTTTGCCGGTAGTGTGGAGGATGGCGTCAGCTACATCGGTGACGACGGTTTGCGTGCCTTGCAAGTGTCGAATGCCCGTCAGATGGCGATCAGCCAGTCGGGCAACGACATCTTCATGCGTATCCAGAATGGCAATGGCGTGTTTGCCACAGGTACACAAAATGAAAAGAGTGCCAATGCTGCGCACATCACCTTCGAGGGAACCTCGGCATTGGCAGGCACCCCAACGACGACCGGCAGTTTTAAGCTGAAATTCTGGACGGATACGGCGGGTGGCAATGCGTCAAGTGCGGCACAACGTGCTGGAACTGTAGATCTTTCAGCATTGGTATATCCATATTCTTTTACTGCCGGTGACCAGTTTTCCGTGGCGATTGATGGCGCTGCTCCCGTGACCGTGACGCTCAATCCCCCAGCAAGTTTTGCCGATGCCGATGCAATCGTGACGGCGATCCAGACGGCGATCGGTACGGCCGGGACCGTGAATCTCGATACCCGAGGGCAGTTGAGTTTTACCTCGGCCACTGCCGGAACCGGATCCACGTTGGCATTCTTGAATGTCACCGGAACGCCATTGACTGCCCTGATGGGTGGCGTACCCACAGCGGCGGCAGGCGCAGCCGGCGCAGCCGGTACAACGTATTATGACTTGGTCAATGGCAGCGGCAACAGCCTCTTTACCGGCACGGCATCGAAAACCGGCGGCACGGGCAACACCTATACCCATGCTTATGCCAGCGGTACACCCTTCGTTCTCAATTCGGCAGGCCCACTAGCCTTCGACTATGGTGCCAGCGTTGTCTTCACTGGAATTCCGACGAACGGTGATAGCTTTTCCATCACCCGCGCTGCCTCGGCACTAACTGTTTCGGAGAGCGAGATTGTCGGGAATGGTGCGCGTGCCAGGATTGGTACCGGCGTGGTCTCCGATCCCTTCAAGTGGAGCCAGTCAGCGAACAGCGGCGATCTCGAAATGCGGTTCTGGGTCGATACGCAAGGAACCGTCGCTACGGCCGGGCAGGCGGCTGGCTCCATTTCGCCAACCTTGCCGTTGATGGTGAGTGCAGGAACGGGCGATACCTTCACCATAACGATCGATGGCGGCGCAGCCCAAACCGCAACCATTGCACCAGGAACCTATACGACAACTGCGCAAATACAAACAGCGGTGCAAAATGCCATCGATGGCGCATTGCCGGCTGATCCGGGAACGGCCACCGTTACACTGGATGCCGACGGAAAACTGGTGGTGACGTCGAATTCCACCGGCGCAAGCTCATCGATAGCAATGGGTGCGGGAAATGGCGGGTTGGTCCGTGTTTTCGGTACCCCTGCTGCCACAGCCGGTATCGCCGCCGCCGCAGGTCGAACCTTCTACGATTTGGTCGATGCGACCACGGGCAATAGTCTGTTCACAAATACTGCTTCCGCAACGGGTGGTGCAGGTAATACTTACACGCACAGCTATTCTTCTTCGCCGACGACGATCGACCTTTCCAGCGTGGGTGGTGGTACCGGCCAGGTTGCTTTCGATTTTGGCGCGAACGTCACGATTTCAGGCATTCCCGCTGGCGGTGATACTTTCACCATCAAGGCGAGCCAGGAGTACACCGGCAACGGCTATTTCGTTACTGCGGCGAAAACTGCAACAGCCTATAACACAGGCAGCGGCATCATCGGTGCGGGCGATATCCTTGATCAGGCCAAATGGAATTCCCCGGCGAATTCGCGCAACCTTGAGGTACGCTTCTGGCAGGATCCGAATTCGACTGGCACTCCGAAGACGACTTACTACGACCTTGTCGACGCTGAAACGGAAAAATCGCTCTTCACTGACGGGGCATCGACAGCAGGTGGCACAGGGAATACCTTTACCCACGTATTTACATCCGGCAACGCCATTCCGTTCAGTGGCCTCGCCGTGGACTATGGGGCAGACACGATCACTGATTTTGGCATCAGTGTGACAATTACCGGAACGCCCGCCAGTGGAGACGCATTCAAAGTTCAGGCGAGCCAGAGCCAGAGCATCTTCGAGACTCTGGCCAAAACGATCAAGTTGCTTGAAAGCGGCAAGCCGGTTGAAACGATGGGTAATGTCCATTTTCAGAACGAGTTGGGATCGACCCTTGCCAGTCTGAACCGGGCAGAGGACAGCATTCTTGCCGCGCGTGCAATTTTCGGTACGCACCTGTCTGAAGTGGACAGTCTTGATGCCGTGGGCGAGGACCTAAATATCCAGTTCGAAGATACGCTCTCTCGTCTGCAAGACCTTGACTACGCCGAGGCGATCACCAAGTTGACCCGCCAACAGATGGAACTGGAGGCCGCCCAACAGTCCTTCAGCAAGATATCCCAGCTTAGCCTGTTCGATTACATCGGATGATGCCGTCCCGCCACCACCGACTTTTTGTCCTTGCCATTGCTCTAGCTTTGCTGGCAGGTTGTTCCAGTAGCCCGAACTCGGATACCTATGTTTCCCCCGGCGGGTATACGGAGAAGCTGGTCAATGCGACGATGTACCCGCTGGATAAACCGGTTTACTGGATGGCATGGACGGCCATGGCTTACTTGGTACTTGATCCGTATTCGCCGAACTGGGAAATCCAGGAAGCACGCTTTCCGGAAAACACCATCCATTTTCAACTATCGATGAAGCGCTATTACGCCGGAGGTGCCGGTGAAGCTCGCCAGATTTTTCATCGTCGCGCCAAAGAACTGATGCGCGCCGGCGGCTTCGGTTCCTATGAGGTCGTCGAGTACTCCGAAAGCATGGATTCCTCGGTGATAGGTTCCCAGCGCACCGCTGAGGGCGTGATCAGGCTACTCCGGAAGTCAGGCTGATCAGATTCCGCCGGCTGCCCGCATCACGGTGGCCATGGCTCGGAAAGATTGATAGAACAATTTTTCCATTGCTGCCCCAAAGTAGGGAATCGAAAACATCAACACGACGAACCCGGACATTAGGGTAACCGGGAAGCCGACCGCGAAGATGTTGAGTTGTGGCGCAACGCGTGCCAGTACGCCCATCCCAAGGTTGGCGATCAGCAGCGCTGTGATCAACGGCAGGGCCAATAGTAGTCCGGCCGAGAACAAAGTGGACGACCAGGCCATCAGGCTGGTGAAGCCGCCTGCGCTAAAAGGTGTTGCTACAACTGGTAACAGATGGAAACTATCGGCCAGTACCGAAATGACCAGCAGATGACCATTCATGGCCAGGAAGATCAGCGTGGTGAGCATGCCGAGGAACTCAGAGAGGACGGGGGTCTGACCGGCATTCTGCGGGTCGTAGAGCACGGCGAAAGACAGGCTCATCTGCATGCCGATCAATTCGCCCGCCACGTCGATGGCGGCGAAGACGATGCGTAGCGTGAAACCCAGCAGGACGCCAATCAATATCTGCTGCGCCAGAATTGCCAGACCAACCCATGAGCCTGGCGATACCGCCGGCATCGGCGGCAGTACCGGCACGATAGCGATGGTTATGATCAGCCCGACCAGCAGGCGGATGGTGCGTGGTGTGGCGGCATTGTTGAAGATGGGCGCACTGGCAAACAGCGCCAGAATGCGCGCCATAGGGAAGATGAATGCCGTGATCCAAGCATCGAGCTGTGCGCTGGTGAAGGACAGCATCGGGAGCGATCAGCCGATGATGCCGGGAATCGAACTGTAGAGGCGCTGCATGTAGTCGGTCAGCAGCGTGATCATCCAAGGCCCGGCAACGATCAGGGTAATGAACACGACGATCAACTTGGGCACGAAGGAGAGCGTCGCCTCGTTGATCTGCGTGGCCGCCTGGAAGACCGAGATCAACAGGCCGGTCACCAGCGCGGCGATGAACAGAGGTGCAGATACCAGCAAGGTGACTTCGACGGCCTGGCGGCCGATTTCGATGACGGTGGTGGGGGTCATGGAAGGTATCTCCTCAGGCGAAGCTCGCCACCAGCGAACCGACCACCAGCTGCCAGCCATCGACCAGCACGAAGAGCATGATCTTGAACGGCAGGGCGACGATGACGGGGGACATCATCATCATGCCCATCGACATCAGCACGGAGGCAACTACCATGTCGATGATCAGGAAGGGGATGAAAATGATGAAGCCGATCTGGAAGGCGGTTTTCAGCTCTGAAGTGACAAAGGCGGGAATCAGCACCCGCATCGGTACGTCATCGACTTTTTCCGGCGCTGGCGACTGCGAAATCTTGGTAAACAGGGCGAGATCGGCGTCGCGCGTCTGCTTGAGCATAAAGCCGCGCAACGGGATCGCGCCGCGATCGATCGCCTGCTGGAAACTGATCTTGTTTTCGGTCAGGGGCAAGTAGGCTTCGGTATATATCTTGTCGCCCACCGGCGCCATGATGAAGAAAGTGAGGAACAGGGCCAGACCGACCAACACCTGATTGGGTGGCGAGGTCTGGGTGCCGAGGGCGTGGCGCAGCAGCGAGAACACGATGATGATGCGCGTGAAGCTCGTCATCATCAGGATGATGGCGGGCAGAAAGCTCAGAGAGGTGATCAGCAACAACGTCTGGATAGACAGCGACCATTGTGTGCCTCCGCCTGCGGCAGGCGTGCTGGTAATGGCCGGCATGGCCTGGGCGAGCGCCAAAGTTGGCGCCAGCAAGACACCGCCGGGTAACACCCTACGCATTGCGTCGCAGACGTTCGGCGAACTGGCCGAGGAAATCGCTGGCAGGCGGCGGAGCAGCGAACTCCTGGCGCGGGATTTCGGCCAGCGTGCTGACTTGTCCGGGGGCGACCCCCAGCACCAGCCAGCTGTTGCCGAGTTCAAGGATGACGACGCGTTCGCGTGGCCCGACGGCGACGCCGGCGACAACGCGCATCAGGCCGGCGAGTGATCCGCGCGGCTGGTTGATGCGCTTGAGTAGCCATAAGGCACCAAGCAACAGTGCCAGCACGACGACGAGGCCAAAGACCATCTGCAGGGCGCTGCTGCCCAGATCGGGTGCCATCCCGCCAGCGCCGACTTCTGCGGCCAGTGCGGCTGGAGACATGAGGAGGAGGGCGTGCAAAGCAAGTCGTGGCGACATGACCACGGAGCTTATGCTTCGTCGGGTGCGACGAAGGTTGAATTAAAGGGGAAAAGCGCCGCTAAAGTTACTTATTCAATTTGCGCAAGCGCTCCTGCGGCGTGATGATGTCGGTGAGGCGGATGCCGAACTTGTCATTGACCACCACCACCTCGCCCTGGGCGATCAGGGTGCCGTTGACCAGTACGTCCATCGGCTCGCCGGCGAGGCCGTCGAGTTCGACCACCGAACCATGTGCAAGTTGCAGCAGGTTGCGGATGGAAATTTTCGTGCGCCCCAGTTCTACGGTCAGACTGACCGGAATGTCGAGGATCAGTTCGAAACCCTTGTTGGCATTGGGTGAAGCGGCGTTGCCCGAAAAATTTTCAAACAGCCTGGTGGCCGGCTGGACTTTGGCTTTTTCCGCAGCGGCGTGTTCGCCCATCGCGGCTGCCCAGTCATCCGTGGCACCGCCTTCAGCCGCCGCTTGTTCCCCCATGGCTGCCGCCCAATCGTCGTCTTTTACTTGATCGCTCATGCTGACCTCTAGTCTATGGCCTCTTCAACGGCCACGAATTGTTCAATCTTCAGTGCATATTGCCCATTGTTGATGCCGTAACGACATTCCAGCAGGGGAATGCCATCGACCTTCACCGTTACCTGTTCCCCGATGTCGAGTGGGACGATATCGCCCACCTTTAATTCGGCGACGTGGCCGAGTGTGATTTGCGTGTCGGCCAGCGGGGCGACCAGTTCCACTTCTGCTGCCATCAGCTGACGCCGCAACATGCCGGTCCAGCGCAGATCGCTGCCGGCCTGCTCGCTGTGCATGGTGCTGTAAAGCACGTCGCGGATCGGCTCGACCATCGAGTAGGGGAGGCAGATGTGCATTTCCGCCGAATTGCCCGACAGTTCGATGGTGAAGGTGAAGGCGACGACGATCTCGGAGGGGGTCGCGATGTTGGCGAACTGCGTGTTCATCTCCGAGCGGATGTACTCGAATTCGATCTCGAATACGGGCTTCCAGGCTTTCTCGTACTCGGTGAAGACGACATTCAGCATGCCAGAGATGATGCGCTGCTCGGTCGGGGTGAAGTCGCGGCCCTCGACTCGGGTATGGAAGCGACCGTCGCTGCCGAACATGTTGTCGACCACCAAGAACACCAGGTTCGGATCGAATACCACCAGACCCGTACCGCGTAAGGGCTTCATCTGGATCAGATTGAGGTTGGTCGGCACCACCAGATTGCGGATGAAATCACTATATTTCTGGACGCGGACCGGACCGACCGAGATTTCGGTACTGCGGTGCATGAAATTGAACAGGCCGATGCGGAAATATCGGGCGAAGCGCTCGTTGATGAGTTCCATCGTCGGCATGCGACCGCGTACGATGCGCTCCTGCCGGCCGAGATCGTAAGGCTTGACGCCCCCGGATTCCTCTTCCGAGGGCACTTCGTCGACTTCTCCCGAGACGCCCTTCAGCAGGGCGTCAACTTCTTCCTGGGAGAGAAAATCCTGGCTCATTCAGATCACTGAACGATCAACGAAGAGAAGAACACTGCCTGGACGAGACCTTCCTCGTCCTGGTCCTGCTTTTCCAGAGCGCTATTGGGCGTTTCCTGGGTCAGCGTGGCGTTGATCATGACGCGGATCTGATTGGCCAGGGTCTGCATGCCGGCGGGATTGGTCAGTTCCGAGGCCTTCTTGCCGGCGAGGATCATCAAAGTCTTGTGGCGAATTTCCGGCATGAAGGCCTTGATCTGTTCGGCCACCGGTGCATCCTTCAACTTGAGCTCGGGAACCGCCTGGACATAGGCTTCCTGAGCTTCTGCCTGTAGTTTGACGACAAACGGTTCAAGCTTGGTGAAAACGGGGGGCACAGCATGCTCATCCTTCTTCTTCTTCGCCTTGGCGGTTTTGGCGGGTGGGCCGTCTTCTTCTTCGGCTGCGGCATCTGCGGCACTCTTCTTCATCAGGAAATAGGCTGCGCCTCCACCGCCGAGAACCAGTACCAAGAAGGCCGCGACGATGATGATCAGCAATTTCTTGCTCTTCTTTTTGGGTGCTTCTTCGCCTTCGGCGGGGGTGTCGGTTTTTTTGGCGTCAGCCATGGTTCACTCCAGTACGGTTTGCCTGATAATCAGGAGGTCAGGCAAATACATCGACAAGACCGCGGCTCATCTTGAGCCCGGCAGCCACTGCTACCGTCGCTGATGTGGTGTTGGACCCGTTGCTGTCAGGCTGGACCTTGCGATCAAAGCCAATATTTCCCCTGCTTTTCTCTTGCTGGGCCGATTGCTGGGCGTTCTCGGCGCCGACCTGAGACTGACCCAACTGGATTCCCGCTTCGGCCAGCACCTCGCGCAAGCGCGGCAAGGCGGCTTCAAGCGCTTCCCGCACGGCGGGATTGGCAGAGACGAAATTGGCGGTCGCATGGTCGCCTGTTACCGAGAGGCTAACCTCGACGCGCCCCATCTGCGGAGGGTTTAGAGTCAGTTCAGCGCGGCTTTCGTTGTGGCTGGCCATCCAGACGACGCGGTTGCCGACTTCCTCGCTCCAGCCGGCATCGCCGACCGTCTGTGCTATCGGCAATGTCGGCGTGGTAGCCTGCGCAATGCTGCGTGGAGAGTCACTGGCGATGACTTGCTGCAATGCATTGGCGATGTTACCCGGAGCTTGCTCCTTGCTGCCTTCAATGGCCGCGACCAGTTGTGCAGCAAACTCGCGACCAGCTGGCGTTTCCTTCGCTTGAGCACTGTTGTTCAGGATATTTTGCATGGAAGTGGAAGAAGCATCTTCAGTGCTCACGGGCAGACTGGCGAGCGGGGCAGATTGACTGCCGTTACCCGTGGTGGTGGCGTTCGCGGCAGAAATTGCCGTGGTGTTCGCCACTTCCGGGGTAATGGCAGCAAGCGCAGTCAGCGCCATATCGGACGTTGGCTCGGCAGTGGTTGTTTGTTGCCCCTCGACGGTGAGGGTTTGCGTCTCGTTTTTCGCCAGGCCCAGCGCTTCGAGAAATGGCAGCAGGACATCGAGATCTTCGGCTGTTGCAACCAACTCGCTATCCAATATATTGGGCGGTAGAGCCAGAATGGGCACGTCCGAGTCGGCCAGAGCCTGTTTACCGATCAATTGTTGAAATAGTGTCGAGAAGCTGCCGTCGCTTTTCCCATGGCCGTTGGCATCGGCAGCCAGGGCAATATTGGCGGGGCCGGCAAGTTCATTTACGCCGTTGGTAGGAAGCTGTGTTGCAGCCGCAGTGGATGTGGCAGGGCCGGGAATCGAATTCATTGTGGCGGACATGGGCAATCCTTGCAGTCAGGTAATCTCGCGTATCAATTAAGCAAGGACTGTACCATCACCAGTCAGTTCAATCTTCTTCGTTGGCAACCCCAAGACGCCTGGCAGCATGTTCGTCCGAATTCTTCTGTTCCTGTCGGGCTTCGGCATGGGCAAGGCGTGCTACGTGGCGCTGGGCCAGGGTATCGAAAGCCATGACCTTGCCGCGTTTGTCGAGCCAGGTGCGCTGCCCGACGGCTGTTTGCTGCTTGGAGAGGGCCACCATCGCCTTGGCTTGCTCGATGGCCTGATCCAGTCGGGCGATGAATAACTGGTAGTTGCGCCATGCGTCGGGGCCGAGCCCTTTGCCGGCTGCAGTGAGGAAACGCCCCTGATATTCGTCGCGATACTGCACCAGCAGTTCGAAGCGTTGGTTGGCCTCCTGCTCGCCGGCGATCAGTTTGCCGAGTTGCCGGGTGGCTTCGTCGAGACGGAGATTGGATAGGTCCAGCAGGGGTTGCAGTTGAAACGGCTTGCTCATGTGTCGACTATACGCGTGCCAGGATTACCTGATGTCCGGGAATAGCCCGTTCAGTGCCGCGAGGCTCTGCGCCGTATCGGCGCGCTCGTCGATTTTTTGTTGCAGGAAAAGCTCAAGTTGGGGATATAGCGCGATGGCACGGTCGAGCAGCGGGTCCGAACCCGGGGCATAGGCGCCGACTGCCAGCAGGTCGCGGGCACGCTGGTAACGCGAGTAGAGTTGCTTGAAGCGCCGCACCCGCTCCAGGTGGTCGGCTGGAATGAGGCTGGTCATCGCCCGCGAGATCGACTGTTCGATGTCGATGGCCGGGTAGTGACCCGCATCCGCGAGGCTGCGGCTGAGGACGATATGGCCGTCGAGAATCGCCCGTGCCGCATCCGCGATCGGATCCTGCTGGTCGTCACCTTCAGCAAGCACGGTATAGAACGCAGTGATCGAACCACCGCCCTTGGGGCCATTGCCGGCACGCTCGACCAGTTGCGGCATACGGGCGAATACGCTGGGCGGGTAGCCGCGCGTGACCGGCGGCTCTCCGATCGCCAGCGCGATCTCGCGTTGCGCCATGGCGTAGCGGGTCAGCGAGTCCATAATCAGCAGGACGTGTTTACCTTCCTCGCGAAATTGCTCCGCAATTGAAGTGGCATAAGCGGCGCCCTGCAGGCGCATCAGCGGGCTCACGTCGGCCGGCGCGGCGACGACCACCGAACGCTTGAGTCCCGCACCCCCGAGGTTGAGTTCGATGAATTCCTTGACCTCGCGGCCGCGTTCGCCGATCAGGCCGACAACGATCACGTCGGCAGCCGTATAGCGTGCCATCATGCCCAGCAACACGCTCTTGCCGACGCCGGAACCGGCAAACAGGCCCAGTCGCTGCCCACGGCCGACCGTCAGCAGGGTATTGATGGCGCGGATGCCAACATCGAGCGTGTGGGCAATCGGTTCGCGCTCCAGGGGGTTCATCGGCCGACCGACAAGAGACCGACTCGGCTTATTGGGGATTGGACCGAGACCATCGAGCGGGCGTCCGTTGCCATCGACGACGCGGCCGAGCAACTGACTGCCGACCGGCAAGTGTTTGGCCCGGTCGATCTGACGGCGGTGCTGGCCGCTGGACTGTCCGACCTTCGGTGGTGGCGAGGCAATTTCAAGCGGGAGCACGTGGGCACCGGGGGCAAGGCCGTAAACATCCTCGGTCGGCATCATGTAAAGCCGCTCACCGGCAAACCCGACTACTTCGGCTTCGACCATGCAGCCGTTCGGCGTTTCGATCTGGCAACCCGAACCGAGCGGCAGTTTGAGCCCGGTCGCCTCCATCACCAGTCCATTGATGCGTGTCAGGCGCCCTGCGACGCGAAATGGCTGCGGGTTGGCGATGCGCTGGCGGCAATCGCCAAGAAAGTCGCGGATGCGTTCAGGATTCACTTTGCTCGCCGTCTTTCGTCCCCTCCCGTTCGCCGGACTCAAAAGTCGGCGCTGGCGGGACGGCGGCGGGCTGCCAAGCGGCATCGACCCCCAGACCTTCGATCACGCGCCGCCAGCGCATTGCCAGGGTGGCATCCACCTCGCTGTTACCGGCTTCCAGCATGCAATCGCCTCGGGCGAGCTTGCTGTCTTCATGGATGCGGTGTCCGGCATGGGTCAGTTGATCGCCCATGTACGATCGTAGTAGAGATGCGTCATCGGGGTGGAGGTAAATCGCTGCATGCTGATGGGGCAGGAGGGCCAGAGCCTCACGCACGACTTCCAGCAGGATGTCGGGGCGGGCGGAGATTTCCTGACGGATAACCTCGCGTGCCAGTTCGACGGCAAGAGCCAGCAACTCATCGGCCACCGTGGCATCGAGATCGCTGAGCGATTTATCCAACTTGCCAATCAGATGGGTGAAACGCTGCGCTTCGGCGAGGGCCTTTTTTTGTCCTTCCTTGAAACCGGCCTGCGTGCCATCCTCCTTGCCCTTCAGCCAGCCATCTTCGCGTGCCTGCTGATAGATATGCTCGATTTCCTGGGCAGTGGGAAGATTCACTGCCGGGATTTCATCCTGTGTCGCGGTGGCTGCTTTTTTCTGCTGAGCTTCGTCGAAGCTGACCAGTTCCCAACGTTCCCAGGCGGTCGTCATGGCCGGTGCTTAGACCATCTGGTCGTCGCCACCCTTACCGCCGAGCTGAATCTGCCCTTCGTCGGCCAGGCGGCGTGCGATCTTGAGGATTTCCTTCTGCTCGGCCTCGACTTCCGAGAGGCGCACCGGTCCTTTCGATTCGAGGTCTTCCTTGAGCATCTCGACGGCGCGCTGCGACATATTCTTGAAAATTTTGTCACGCAATTCGGGCGAAGATCCCTTGAGGGCCAAAATCAGGGAGTCTGACTGAATCTCCCGTAGCAGCAACTGAATGCCACGATCATCGACGTCGAGCAGGTTCTCGAAGACGAACATTTCGTCGAGAATCTTCTGGGCCAGGTCGGGATCGTATTCGCGCACGTTATCGACGATGGCGGTCTCGGCCGCCTGCCCGACGAAGTTGAGGATCTCCGCTGCATGACGGATGCCACCCATCGCGGCCTTCTTGACGTTCGACGAAGCACCCGCCAGCAGACGGGTCATCGCTTCGTTGAGTTCGCGCAGGGCATTCGGCTGCACGCCATCCAGGGTGGCGATGCGCAGCAGCACATCGTTGCGCTGGCGCTCGGTGAACATCTTGAGAATTTCGCCGGCGTGGTCGAATTCCAGATGGACGAGGATGGTGGCGATGATCTGCGGGTGCTCGTTCTTGATCAGGTCTGCCACCGTCGCGGCATCCATCCACTTCAGGCTTTCGATGCCGGCCGTGTCGCCGCCTTGCAGGATGCGGCCTATCAGATTGGCGGCCTTGTCATCCCCCAGCGCCTTGGTGAGCATGGCGCGGATCATATTTTCGTCGGCTGACAAGGGCGAACCCTTGGCGGTGTGGCTATCGAGTTCCTCGACAATTTTTTCTACCCGTTCCCGCGGTACCGACTTGATGCTCGCCATAGCGTGACCGAGTTTCTGCACCTCGCGCGGGCTCAGATGCTTGAGCACTTCGGCCGCAGCATCCTCGCCGAGTGTCAGGAGCAGCATGGCGCTCTTTTCGAGTCCTTCCTCAGGTCCCCCCGGCACCCATCCACTCCTTGATCAGTTCGGCAACCAGCTTGGGCTCTTTATGGGCAGTTTCCCGTGCCTGCTTGAGTCGGTCGTCAAATGAAGGTCCAGGATGCGCGTGCCCGGCCGCAGTTTCCCCCGCATATTGGGCGGCTGCCTTCTCTGCGGCGGCGGCACGTTGTGCCGCTGCGGCGAGCATTTCGAAGACGGGCTTGAGCAGTTTGGCCCAGATCAGCCAGGCAATCAGCGCGAAGACGAGGTACTGGGTGGCCTCCTTGGCGAAGGCGATCAGGGCCGGATCCTTCCAAACCGGCAGTTCAGCGATGATCTCTGGTTCCGCAGCGACAAAACTGGCGGTGGCGACATTGATCGAGTCACCGCGCTCCTGGCTGAAACCGACCGCCTCGCGCACGAGGTCATTGATCCGCTTCAGTTCCTCGGCGGTGGGAGGAACCGGCTTGCCGGCCACTCCATCCTTCACCACACCCTTCTTGTGATTGACGGCTACGGCTACCGATATGCGCTTGACCACACCCGGCGTGCCGCGCGTGTGGCGCACGGTCTTGTCGAGTTCGTAATTGATGGTGGTACTGCGCGTGTAACTGCTGTTGGGGTTGCCGCCTGCCGCGCCATCACCAACCTGCGGATTGGTGATGGGGGCCGTGGCCGGTACCGGAGGCTGGTTGGTCAGTGCGCCAGGCACGCCGACAGCCGGTGGGTTGCCATTGCCGGAATCGGCTGCCTGCTGGCTGCGGATGGCCGTCTGCGGGATAGGATTGGGCTTGTAGGTCTCGGCGACCTGATCGATATTCGAGAAATCGATGTCGGTTGTTACTTGGGCGCGGAAATTACTCTTGCCGACCAGCGGTTCAAGGATGGCCTCGACGCGTTTCTGGTACTGCGCTTCGATTTCCTTGACGTATTTGAGTTGGGTCGGGTCAAGTCCGGCATTCTTGAGTGGATCGCGCTGCTGCGAGACCAAGTTGCCATCCTGGTCAATGACGCTGACGCTGGCGGGATTCAATTGCGGTACTGACGATGACACCAGATGGACGATGCCGGCGATTTGGGAGGCTTCCAGGGCGCGACCGGGTTGCAGGCTGACCAGCACCGAGGCCGAGGGCTTGAGTTCGTCGCGCAAGAAAGCGGTTTGTTTCGGAATGGCCAGATGTACGCGCGCCGCGCGCACGGCGCCCAACGTCTGGATCGTGCGGGCCAGTTCGCCTTCGAGCCCACGCTGATAGTTGATCTGCTCGGCGAACTGGCTGATGCCGAGCTTCTGGTTCTCCATGACCTCGAAACCGACCATGCCGCCCTTGGGCAGTCCCTGCGAGGCAAGGCGGAGGCGCACGTCGTGCACCATGCTCACCGGCACGAGGATCGCGCCACCACCCTCGGAATACTTGTAGGGAACATTCTGCTGTTGCAGGGTGGTGACGATCTGGCCACCATCCTGATCCGACAGATTTGAGAACAGTACGCCGTAGGGCGGTTCCTTCGTCCACAACCAGGCGCCGACCAGCAGGGCAATGGCGAGTGCCAACGCCGCCATCATGCCCAGCTTCTGGCGGGCGTTGAGGTTGGAAAGCATCCCGAGATTAATGGGTAGGGCCGGCACTGCCGTTGCCTGTTCTGCCATGTTGCGTTAGCGAGTCTCCGATGAATGGCAAGGATTGTGTCTTGCCCTAGCAAATCGGGTTCCCGCAAGCAGCGGCAAAAATTGCCGCTATTTCGGGTATTGTTGTCGACCGATTCGCCTTACTGTCAGGGTCGACTTCTTGCAAACATCCGGAAATATGAATACTACCAGCCCGCTTGCCTCGATGACTGCCGACATCCCGGTTGATCCGGCCCGTCTGGCCGAGGCGTTCCGCCTCTTCAATCAGGTGTCGGAGGAGTTATCTACCGCCTATGGGGCACTGGAGCGCCAGGTCGAGGCGTTGACAGCCGAACTGGCCGCTGCCAACGGCGCTCTGCGCCAGCAATACCAGGAAAAGGCCGCACTCACCGAACGGCTGACGCGCCTGCTCGAAGCCCTGCCAGCCGGTGTTGCCGTTCTCGATCGCGAAGGTCGGCTTGATGTCGCCAACCCGGCGGCGGACCATCTGCTGGGTACGCCGGCGCTGGGCATGGCCTGGGCGGAAATCGAGAAAAAATGTCTCAAACCGACGGAAACAGCCGGCGAGATGCAGGCCGGGGAATTGCGGGTTGCCGTGACGGTCACCTCGCTTGATGCCGGAGGCGGCCGGATTGTCCTGCTGCATGACATCACCGAAGCGCACCAACTCAAGATGCAGGCCGAGCGCCACGAACGTCTGGCGGCGATGGGGGAGATGGCCGCGCAACTGGCTCACCAATTACGCACGCCGATCGCTGCGGCGCTGCTTTACGCGGGTAATCTGGCCAATCCCGATTTGCCCGAAACGAATCGGGTCAGCATCGCGCAAAAAACCGTCGGACGGCTCAAGCATCTGGAGCGCCTGATTCAGGACATGTTGCTGTTTGCGCGCGGCGAGGTACTCGGCCGGGAGGGTTTTGCCATTGATGAACTGCTGGGCGAACTTGCCCATACCTTTGAACCCTTGGCGCGGGCACGCGGGGTGGAATTCGAGTTGGCGCAGACCGATGCCGGCCTTAGCCTGACCGGCAACCGCAAGGCACTCACCGGTGCATTGACGAACCTGCTTGAAAATGCGCTGCAAGCGGTCTCCAGCGTGGACCGCGGGCGGGTCAGTCTGGGGGTGACAGTGAGCGAAGATCGGCTGGCTTTTTCCGTCAAAGACAACGGTGCGGGTATGTCGCCCGATGTCGTGGCAAGGCTTTTCGAACCGTTCTATACGACCCGGGCCGAGGGTACCGGTTTGGGGCTGGCCATCGCACGCGGCGTGGCACGGGCCCATGGCGGGGGCATCGATGTCAGCTCCAAACTTGGGCATGGCACCGAATTTGTATTGACCGTCAGCCGTGGGGTGGGCGGAGCAGACAGGCAACAAGGGGAGTCGAATTGATGGTAAAAGCCGCCACCATGAACATACTGGTCGTCGAAGACGACGATGCGTTGCGCGATGCGTTGCTGATTACCCTGGAGACGGCCGGCTATCGCGCCAGTGGGGCGGATGGCGGGCCGGCGGCGCTAGGACTGCTGGAACGGACAACTTTCCAGATGGTGGTCTCCGACTTGCGGATGAGCCCGATGGATGGGCTGGAACTGCTTGCCGCGATTCGCGTCAAGAAACCAGGTCTGCCGGTATTGCTGATGACGGCGTTCGGGGATGTGGACAAGGCGGTGGCGGCGATGCGCGGCGGCGCCTGCGATTTCATGCTGAAGCCTTTCGAGCCGAAGGCGCTGCTCAATCAGATCGAACGCTATGCCGTCCCGCCGGCCGCAGAGGGCGTCATTGCCGCCGACCCGAAGACGCGCGACGTGCTGTTGCTCGCTGCGCGCGTGGCGAAGACGGATGCGACCGTGCTGCTGACTGGCGAGTCGGGTACCGGCAAGGAAGTCTTCGCCCGTTATATCCACGATCAGTCGCAACGCAGCAAGGGACCGTTCGTAGCGATCAACTGCGCGGCAATTCCCGATAACCTGCTCGAAGCTACGCTATTCGGCTATGAGAAGGGAGCCTTCACCGGAGCGCAAAATGCGCAGGCCGGCAAGTTCGAGCAGGCGGATGGCGGCACCCTGCTGCTCGACGAGATTTCCGAGATGCCGCTGGGCTTGCAGGCCAAGTTGCTGCGGGTGTTGCAGGAGCGTGAAGTCGAGCGCGTCGGCGGCAAGAAACCGACGCCGATCGACATCCGCGTGCTGGCGACCTCCAACCGCAATATGACCAGCGAAGTTACCGCCGGCCGCTTCCGCGAAGACCTTTATTACCGGCTGAATGTATTTCCCCTTGCCATTCCCTCCTTGCGCGAACGGCCTGGCGATATCGTCCCGCTGGCCAAGCATTTCCTTGGCCTCCATGGTGCGCGTCTTGGACGGGCGGCAAAAATTGGTAGCAGCGCTGCGGCAAAACTTGCTGCACACCCTTGGCCGGGCAATGTACGTGAACTGGAAAACGTCATGCAGCGTGCCCTTATCCTGGCTTCGGCTGACCTTATTGATGCCGAGCATCTGCTCATGGCGAACGAGGGGGTCGCCCGTTTAACCAGTCTCACTCCCTCACCCGCACTGACTCCGTCAGCTTGTGCCGTACCGCCAGCGCCGATTTTTTCAGTTCCACAGCAGGTGCAACCCATTGTTTCTACTTCGAGTCATGCCAATATGAAGGATCTGGAACGCCAACACATCCTCGATACGTTGGCGAAAGTTGGCGGGTCACGCAAGAAAGCCATCGATCTGCTTGGGATTTCGGAGCGCACCCTGCGCTACAAACTCAAGCAGTATCGTGAAGAAGGCTTTTTCAATGACGGTGAGGAGTAGCACTACGGCACGCAGTTTGCTATAAAGTGCACATCATGGCGATTGACACACGCAACCTCGAACAAATGCTCTCCGAGCTGTACGCAGCCAGGGACGTTGCACAAGGCAAGTCGCCTGCCGCCGCGCAAGGTGCCGGGGGAGCCGATTTCGGCTTGGCCCTCAAGTCGGCGATTGATCAGGTCAATGCCGCACAGCAGAGTGCGCAGCAGATGACGCAGGATTTCGCCGCCGGGTCGGATAACGTCAATCTGCAGGATGTCATGATCAACCTGCAGAAAGCCAGCCTGTCATTTCAGCAAATGGTGCAGGTCAGGAACAAACTCGTCACGGCCTATCAGGATGTGATGAATATGCCGGTCTGATCGACCTCAGCCCATTCCGATTTCCCGCGCCTTCCGTTCCCGCTCCACCTTGATGATGTAACGCTGGATCAGTGTGCCCATCGGACCGGGTAGCTTGACGAATTCGCAACCGGCACGTCGTACCCGGGCGCCGCTGCGTAAAATCACCTCGAAGGTGCTGCGGATTCTCACCGTGGCGATCACAAACCCGACTTCAGGCAGTTCGATGCGACAGTTGGGGAACTCCATTTCGGCGGAGAACGGAATGTTATCGGGAGGGGCGGAAGCGCCCATGCCGCCACCGCTGATGTCGAACACACTTGCTTCATGCGCATGGATGTTGCCATCGGGCAGGGGAATCGGCATCGTGCATTTGAGTGGATGGATGATGGGCGTGACCAATCGGTAGAACTCACGCCGTTGCAGGCGCAGGACTTTGTCGGGCAGAGCGCAGAGGAAAGCAGGGCGGCCATCCAGTTCCACTTTGCTGAAGGCGCGCAGGATGAATTGCACTCGTACCTTGTCAAGCATCGTCACGCAAAAATGCTTCTGGGCGTCGAGTGCCTTGCGATTCATCTCGCTACTCGGCCCATAGTCGAGCACCAGATGATCCTCCGTGACTGCGGCCATGGTGGTCAGCAACATGTCCCTGCCTTCGTTGAAGAAGACGGTCATCTGCGACACGTGGTCATACAGGCCACGCAAAACCACTAGGATCTCGGCTGGGGTACGCAGCATGAACTGGCTATATTCTCCCAACTCGAGGACGACAGGAGCTTTGCTGGTGGAGTGTGTTTCGTTGAGCATGTTGGAAGTGGATTCTATTCCAGGGGTAGCTTAAGCTCAGGAAGGGCTGGAGCGTTGCTAACGCCTTTTTGTTCCACTTGGTACAGCCACGCCAGTAACTCGGCGACAGCAATATACAGGGCAGATGGAATCCGGTCATCCAGATCGACCTGAGAGAGCAGCGTCACCAGTTCCGGCGACTCGTGCACGAACACGCCGTGCTCCTTGGCGCGGGCGATGATTTCTTCGGCGATCAGCCCGCGCCCTTTGGCGACCACCTTCGGCGCGCTGTCGCCGGGTGCGTATTTCAGCGCGACGGCGAGCGAGCGGGCACTGGTCCCCTGCTTTTCATCCTTGCCCGGCAGGGTACTCATCTTCGTGTTTCACTTGCAGATTCAGGAGCGGAACGCCCGCAGCCTCGAGCGCCGCAGCCAGCCGGGGTGCTTCGTCGCGCAGGTCGGCTGCGCTGGATCCATACGGTGTCGCCAGCGTGATGCGGACGCCTTGCGTGGTGAGTTGCAGGCTTGCATCCACGCGTCCCAGGCGCGGCGTGGTTAGTGACAGCACAGTATTCCAGCGTTCATCCTCGCGGTTACTACTGTCGGCATTGCGCTCGCCCTGCCATTCGATTTCCCAGTCCAGCGGCTGTTGCGGCCACACTTCGCCGTGCCAGAACATCCGGTTCGTTGCGACCGCTTCGAGTTGCTGCTGCACCAGCGGACGAATTTCCTCCGGCATTTTCTGCGGGGTGGTTGCAGCGGTTGCGGCAGCAGGGGCGGCTTGCCGCAAATTCTCGTTGGACTGCGCGCTGATCGCCGTCCCGCCAGCGTCGACTTTTTCGTTTCGGGCCTGCAAGGCTTGCAGAATGGAATCGGGAGTGACCGGGCGTTCGGAAGTGGAGATTGCTTTGGCGGCGGTTTCGGCGGCTGCCTGCTGGAAGGTGGCCTGGGAGGATAGCTTCCCCTGGGGTTCCTGCAGCAGTTGTTCCAGAGGCAGCTTGCCATTTACCCACTGCGCCTGGTGCGCTTCGTAAAAGAGGCCACTTTGAGTTACCGCTTTCGCTAGCGTCGGCGCCAATTCGGCGGCGGCGCCTGGCGACAGGGGCGGTTGGGCGACCAGCGGCTGGCCGCGATTCAGTTCCGCAACTGGCGGTGGCTTGCCTTCGGCGGGTAGCAACTGGCTGATCATGCGTGCCGCCGGGCTGAACCTGGCAAATTCATAGGGAGTGGTCTCGCCCGTGGTTACCGTGCTGCCCTCGGCCAACTTGGCAATGATCACTTTGGCCGAACGGTCGATCACCACCAGATTGAGCTGGTCGTCTGCCTTCGCACCCTCGGGCAGTTGCAGGGTCAGTTGTTTTCCGGCGACCAGTGCCCTGTAGGTGTTATCGGGCAAAACTTCCTGAATGCGCGCAGAAAACGACTGGCCCGGTCGAAGTTCGAGCACGTCCGAGGGAATTTCGTGCACCGGCGACAGCGGTTGCAGCAAGTTCGCTTCGTTTTGCATCCGCATGCGGATGCCGACATCAGGGGGGATGAGAGCCATGCGTTATTTAACCTCAATGTGCCGACGCATGCGGCAGCGACGGGTTATCCGCCTGCGCCGTATGCCCGGTCGACCTGGCGTTTTTGCGTGCTGCCAGTAAGGAAGCAACGCACGTGTTCCATCCATGGCTCGGTGTGGAGGCGTACCTCGGCATCATCCTTCAGCATGCGCTGGATCAGGTCGCGCTTGCGTTCGGCGACATCGGGTTCGCTGGCAGTATTTTCAGCTTCATTGGTCAGGGTGTTACGCAGCCCAGCCACTGCATGTTCGAGGTCGATCAGGCGACCCCAATCGTTGTCACGCGCTGCTTCCACCATACGGTTGGAAAGCGCACACATTTGTTCATAGATCTCGATCTGGGCAGGCATCAGCGGCATGGTAATGGTCACGCGATGTTTCTGCTGTTGGAAACAACGGCGGGATCGCTGGCTATTTCCTGCCAGGCGCCCTTTAGTTCATTGAGGAGCCCGCCGACCTCATCCAGTATCGCAGGCTTGTTGTACAAATTGGCTTGTAATAGTCGAGTACACATGTATTCGTAGAGCGCCCCCAACTTATCGGCGATATCTCCTCCCGCCTGTGAGTCTAGGCTTGCTTTGAGGCCATTGGTGATGATGTCAATTGCCCTTGATATTTCATGACCTTTATCAGCAATCCTCCCATCCTGCATGGCCTGCCTGGATACCGCGATAGAGAGCAGGGCACCGTCAATCAACATCAGAATGAGCTTGTGCGGATTGGCGGCCATTACATCGGTTTCGACGCCCACTTTGGCATAGGCATCAGTAGGGGAATGGAGTAGGGAAAACATGATTTCCTTATTTCTTAGTTAATTGGAACTGGAAGAACTGCCAGGCAAGTTGGCCAATTGCTGAGTCAGGTATTCACTCGTCTGATTCATGCTCGATATCAGCGAATCAAGTGCGGAAAACTGGGTGCGGTAGCGTTGCTCTATCGATTGAAGGCGCATAGTAAGCGCTTCACGCTGTTTACCGATTGACTTGATCGAGGCATCAATACCATTTAACCGTCCGGCGATCGAGCCGGTAGATCCAACCGCATTGTCCAGCCAGTCATTCAAGCTAACAGCAATACCCGTGTTGTTGCTGGTTGTTTGAGTGAAGAGACTGCTTACGTCTTTCGTGGCGTCGTTCAGAGCGGTGGTCAGCTTGCTGGTAGTGAAGGCCAGCGTGCCATCCTTCTGAACACTGATGCCCACGTCGGATAATCGTGAAAGTCCTCCGGTAATGCCGCTGACCGAAGAATGCACAAGACCGACAAGCTGTGCTTGAACCGATCTTGCAGTTGCATCGCCAGTTAATGTCGAAGCCTTGTTGTTGGCTGAATCATAGGCAGTCGAAGCCTTGAGTTGCTTGACCACGTCGTTATAGGCCTTGACGAAACCGTCGATTGCGGTTGTCGCCTTGCTGGTATTTTTCGCCACCGTGATGGTTGTACTACCAGTTTTGGCAAGGGAAAGCGTCAATCCTTCTACTGCATCAGTAATCGTATTGGCGGAGCGCGTGATCGTCAGGTTGTTAATTGTCAGTTCAGCATCGTCTGCTGCCTGTACTGAAACCAGACTGGCCGAGGCCAATGCGGAAAGTGAATTGTCGCCGCCGATGCCATCATCAGTCACCGCAACAGCAATAGTGCCGTCTGACCCCAAGGTTTTCGAGGTCAGTACGAGACGCTGATAGGTTCCATCATCAACGATGGTGGCTGTTACACCGGCATTGGCATTGTTGATCGCGGTGCGTATGCCGGCCAGGGTATTGTTGCTTGAATCAATATCGATATTGACGGTAGTGCCGGTACCGACTGAGATCGACAGGTTGCCGGTATGAAAACTTGCCGCAGTCGAGGTGTAATTGCCGTTGGAGCGCACCGAGTGATACTTGGCCAGTTTGTTTACGCTGATACTATAAGTGCCATCCGCTGCTGTATTGGTAGCCGACGCCGTTAGCACCGAAGAATCGGAACTGGAGGCGGACATCGAAGCAAATGTATCGGTTTTGGTAAGCGTTGTTACTGCCGTTTGGAGGCTCGACAAGGCCCCTTTCAGGCTGCCGAATGCCGATATCTTTGCCTGATAGCTCGCCTCTTTTGTCGCGAGCGCTGTCAAAGGCTGTTGCTCGACAGCCATCAACTCACTGACGATGCTGTTGATGTCGAGTCCTGAGCCGAGACCTGAGGATGAGAGTCCTGCCATGATAGTTGTCCTTGGTTACCCTTTTTATCGGCCGTAGCCGTCAATTCTGTAGAGCAGGATGCGTTCCATGTTGTTATGCCATGCCGCCCGCGCCGAGATTTCCGCACCGGCTTGGTCGGGCAGTAACGGTTCTCATGGATTTCCCCTTGATATTCGTGGTGGACTGATTATTGGCGAAAGCTCTATCCATGACAAGAAAAAACCCGCGCACAAGCGCGGGCTTGCCTGGAGCAGATGCCTGTTATTGTTGCAGCAGTTGCAATACCTGTTCCGGCAGGGTATTGGCCTGGGCGAGCATTGCAATCCCCGCTTGTTGGAGAATCTGGGCACGGGTCAGTGCGGCAGTTTCCTGGGCGAAGTCGGCATCCTGAATCCGCGAACGGGCGGCGCTGAGGTTTTCCGCACCTGTCGTCAGGTTGGCGATAGTGGAACCAAAACGGTTCTGTACGGCACCTAGGTCGGCGCGGATGCTGTTGATGCGGGCCAGGGCGCCATCCATGATGTCGATGGCTTTGTTCGCGCCTTCGGCTGAACTGATGTCAATTTCGCTAACCTTCTGCTGCATGCTAGCCTGCAGGATATCGGCGTAACCGGAGAACAGCCCACCGTTGAGCTGATCAACACTTGATTTCACGCTGAAATAACCGCTGACAGCCTTGAATTCAACGTTGCCGCCGACCACGGTCGAATCGCGGCTACCGGCGAGGAATCCTGCCGCACCTGCGGCAGTGTCGCCGCCACCGGCCTGCAGTGTGGTCGCGCTGCCGGTATTGCCGGTGATGTTGAGACTAACGACTGTCGGCGCAGTATTGCTGACGACGGCTGCCGAGTGGCTGAAACCCTCAATCTTGATGTCATCACCATTGGCCTGCTCGAGCAGGATCGACGCTTTGTCGACCGAAAGCTTGGCGACGATGCCGGTCTTGCCGGTCTGACTGTTGATGGCGTTGGAGAGTTCGGTGAGGTCGGTCGCATCAGTAATGTTGGCCGAGATGTCTTCACCGGTGGTATTCGAGCCGAACAGCGAGAAAGACACCACACCTGCGGTATCGAGATTGCTGATGGTGGCGAGGGTGCGGGCAGTAGCATTGACACCGGTCTTGTCGGCAACGGCATTGATTCCTGCGGCGATCGTCTTGGCCGAATCATCGGCCTCGACGGTAACGGTGTTGCTGGTCGTGCCGTTGATGGTCAACGTCTGGGCCGCGACGTTGTTACCGCCTGAGACGTCGGCATTGCCATAACCCACCGGGGTGGCGATGCCGTTTGCCAGCGTGAACAACCCGGTCAGGGCGGTTGGTGAGGTGACATTGGTCTTGATGGTGTAGCCAGCAGTCAGGGTCACATCAAGTTGTTGCACGGCAACTGCGGAGTCCGCAGCTCCCTCTGTCAGTGTCTGGCTGTTGAAGGTGATTGTCGTTCCCGTTCCTGTAGTAGCAAATGTGTCGACCGAAATGTCTGAAGCCCATGATGTGATTCTGATGATGTCATTGGCACCGCTATTGACTACGCTTACATCGAATGAGCGAGAGGTGGCTGCGGCATTTGTGGCAAGATCGGCTGCTACGGCAGCGACCAGTGCGTCGCCAGTAAGAGCACCGCCGGTGCTGTTGGTAAATGTATAAGCTGTCGCGGCTGCATTCGTGCCCCCTAAGTTGAAGGTGATAGTATCCGTGTTCGCCAGTGAGAGGTTGCCAAGAACGATGTCAGCGGTGGCCCCCGTCCCGGTTACCGATGCCACTCCGGTCAAGGCACCCAATTGAGTGATCAATCCGGTGGCGCCTAGTGTTAATGCGCCGTTGGCATTGTCTGCCGTGGTCATGTCAAGTGTTACGGCGTTGCCATTAAGATCGGTGACGGTGATGGTTTCTGCGCCAAAGGCCAGGTTGGCGGCACTGTCGGCAGTTCGTGTCAGTGACCGGCTTTGTGCAACCGGGCCGCCGTTGGTAGCGTTTTCGATACCGGTAATCGTGTTGTTGCTGTCGGCCTTGTTGATACCCAGCGAGTCGCTGGTGGCGCCGGACATCGATACCGAAATTGTTTGGTTGGCCTCGGCGCCGACCTGGAAGTTCTGGGCGACGAAGTTGCCATCGAGCAGTTTCAACCCGTTGAACGAAGTGGTATTCGCGATACGGTCGAGTTCCGCAATCAACTGATTGACCTCGGATTGCAGGGCCAGGCGGTCTGAAGCGCTGTTGGTGGCGTTGGCCGACTGGATCGACAACTCGCGAATCCGCTGCAGGATGTTGTTGGTCTCGCCTAGCGCACCTTCAGCCACCTGAGCCAGCGAAATGCCATCGTTGGCGTTACGGGTTGCCTGATTCAGGCCGCGCACCTGAGAACTCATCCGGTCCGCGATGGCGAGGCCCGCGGCATCGTCCTTAGCGCTGTTGATGCGCAGGCCGGAGGAAAGCCGCTGCAACGAGGTTGCCAGCTCGCCTTGCGAACTGCTGAGGTTGCGCTGTGCATTCAGCGAGGCAATGTTGGTATTGATGACTTGTGACATGAGACTCTCCTTGTCGACATGCTGCTGTGTATCGATTTGCCCCGTATTAGCAACAGAAATACAGACTCAAGTTGATTGCTTGAGTGACGATTAGCAGCAAGCGTGCCATCTGGAGTTGATGGCGAAAAGAAAAGGGGAAACGTTCTATTTCAGGCAACTTGACCGGTTTGCCGGCAAGCATGGGCAGGTTGCCGGCAAGGCTTGCCGATGCGGAACGTATTGGCTTAGGTGGTGCCGTCCCGCCAGTGCCGGCTTTTATCATTCCAGCAATGAATAAGCCCGCCTCAGTTTTCGCCGGGCGGGCTTTGCTTTGTTGCCGTGATGCGCTTGTGCTTAAGCTTCCTGTTGCAGCAGTGTTCCTTGCATCATGTGGATCGACCGGGCGATTTCCAGCATTTCCTCGGAGGGGATCTGGCGGATCATTTCGCCCGTTTGTGCATCGGTAATCCTGACGATGGCCTTGCCGGTTGAATCATCGATCGAAAACGAGAGTTTGTTTGGTGCTTTCGTTTCGATCAACTGCTTCAGCGATTCCACCGCCTTTTGCAGTTGCTCGGGTTTGGACTGCTGCTGGGGAGGCTCAGGCACGGCGACCGCCACCTTGACTGCCGGCTGCTGCTGTGGCGCACCTTGTGGGGCGACTGGCAGCGGCGCGGCATTCGCAGTGCCGGAATTGCCGATTGTAATTGCCATGAGCTTTCTCCTTGACCAGTGAGACGGTGGTGTTGCCACCACCGTCAGTCGTTACTCAGCGAGCTCCCTGATTAACTTTGCAGGAGGGTCAGCACGTTGTTCGGCAGCGAATTTGCCTGGGCCAGCATCGCGATCCCCGCTTGTTGCAGGATCTGGGCACGGGTCAGGTTGGCCGTTTCCTGGGCGAAGTCGGCATCCTGAATCCGCGAACGGGCGGCGCTGAGGTTTTCCGACGAAGTCGTCAGGTTGGCCACCGTGGCACTGAACCGGTTCTGTACCGCACCGAGGTTGGCACGCATCGAGTTCACCTGGCTCAGGGCACCGTCGAGGATGTCGATGGCGTTGTTGGCGCCCGTGACTGTCGAGACACTCACCGTGGAGAGGGTTGTCAGGGAAGCAGAGGTAGCACTTAAGCCGGCATATCCGGCTTCAGCACCCGCGATAGTAAAGGCAGTTCCTGAGCTGAGGGTGATCGTGCCGCGCGTAGTAACTCCGTTGCCATCAGCAGCAGCAGTGCCCGCAGTAGTTACAACCGCTGACGCTGTGCCAGCCGAGGTTTCAGAGTAAACGATGTTTGCAGAGCCAAGCTTGTCATCTGTAAGAGTAAGGTTCGTTGCAGAAGCCCCTGATGCGACAACGCTCGTACGACCAGCAGTGTGTTCAGCATTAATTGCAGTTTGCAGGGCAAGGATAGTGGCGGTCGGCGTACTAGCTGCTGCAACGGTTACTGCAACATTACTGCCAGAGACAGTACCATCAGTCGTCAGTTGATATGTCAGGCCCCCGAGAGTGAATGTGTCGCCGGTAGCCAAGGCGGGTGCACCTGAATCCAAGTTACCAGCGCCAAACGTCAGTGTGTTTACCTCGTGCAGGGCGGCATTGGCACCTGCTGATACATCAAGGCCCGTTGCGTTCTGAATTGCCTGAGCACCTGCTGCAGTAGCTGCCGATGAGGTCAGTTCAATATTGCGGCCGTCAGCGGCAGTCAATGTTAGGGCGCCAGTACTGGCGTCGGCAACTGCTGTAACTCCAGTTAAAGATTCCTGGGCATTGATAGCTGTAGCAGCATTATTGCCTTGGGTGACGGCACTCGTGCTGGAAGCAATAGCGCCGATTGAAACTCCATTGATAACCAGCGCGCCACTGGCGAGGCCAGAGCGGGCAATTGGCGCTGTGCCACTGACTGAGTTTGTAGCAGTAGCCGAGACATCTGTTTCGGAGAACTTTGCGTTAATGGCAGCAGTCTTGGCGGCTGCGCTATCTGCTGTTACCAAGTTATTGCCAGCGGAACCTGTCGCAACAGAAACGCCAATAGTGACAGCACTGCCGCCCGAGGGGGTAATCGTGAAATTAGCACCCGTAAATGCTGAACTCGTGACTGCCGTACCAGTTTGCTGGTAGGCACCGATCAGGTTGGTGGTGGCGCCGGAAACGCTGACAGAGATGGTCTGGTTGGCATTGGCACCGACCTGGAACTGCGAGTTCTGAAAGGTACCGTCGAGCAGGTTCAGGCCGTTGAACTGGGTGGTGCTGGCAACGCGGGTTATTTCTGCCATCAGCGACTGCACTTCTAGGTTTAGCGAGGCGCGGTCGGAGGTGGAGTTCGTGCTGTTGGCGGACTGGATTGCCAGTTCGCGCATACGCTGCAGGTTTTCGCCAATGGCGGTTAAACCACCTTCGGTCGTTTGGGCCAGCGAAATGCCGTCGTTGGCGTTACGGGCTGCCTGGTTCAGGCCGCGAACCTGCGAGGTCATCCGGTCCGCAATCGACATGCCGGCGGCGTCGTCTTTTGCGCTGTTGATGCGCAGGCCGGAAGACAGGCGCTGCAGGGAGGTTGCGAGAGACGACTGCGAGGTGGTGAGGTTGCGCTGGGCGTTCAGCGACGAGATGTTGGTGTTGATGACTTGTGCCATTTTTCAGCTCCTTAGAGAGGTTGTCCTCGTCGGCTGCTTCCCTAAACGTTGGCGCCGGCGCCGGTTTGATCGCGGTTTAACCCGCTGACAGGAGCTTTATCGGTGGCATACGGGGAAACTTTAGGAGTTTTTTATTGGTGCATTTCCGCCCAGATTTGTTACAAGTTGCTGGCATGGTAATCGCTTAAGAAAACTGGACATTTCATTGGAGATCACCATGCCTACCTTGCCGAGCGGACGTCGGATAGAGTTTTCCCTGGATCGTTTCCATGCCCTGTTGAATGTCTTGCCACCCGCCCATGCCCGGCGTATCGCCGCGCAACTGGTGGATGCCGACGATTTGCTGTGGGTCATGGATGCGGTTCATTTCAGTCTGGTCGATAGCTCACCTTACTTTGCTGGTTATGTCGCTGCGGACTGGGCGACCTATGTGGCAGACTGGAACACGGCGGACCGGCAATCTTTGCAGACCTGGTTCGTTTCGCCAGAGGCGTGCGAGACCCGTGTCGAGGCGATTGACTACATCAGAGGTCTGGTGCTGGGAGGCGGGGCGGGATGCCTTGCCTATCCCTATCTGGAGCAGGATGCAACGCCGCCCACCGCCTTGGCTGCGTCACCCTTGCGGCAATAAGGCTTCAGACAAATACGTCGACGTTGTTGCCCAGATGTGGCGGGTTATTGATGGTCTGGGTGGTAGCCATGACCAACTGGACGGCTCCCTGACCCTGTAGTTCCATCGCTTTTTTTAGCACGGCAATTTGCGCCGCCTGCTGGGTGCGGGTAGTGGCCATTTCGGTGGCGATGGCGGCGATGGCGAGCGTATCCATGTATAAATCTCCTTGCATGCGTTATTACGGCAAGGTCGCAAAATACTATAGGGAAATTTCGTGCCCCGGCAAGCCTACGTCCGCCCACTCGATCTGAAGCACGGCCGTATCGACCTGAGCCATGGTGCCGGCGGTCGCGCCGGTGCGCAATTGGTCGAGGAACTGTTCGCCCGTCATCTGGACAACGAATGCCTGCGTCAGGGCGATGATGGTGCCGTCCTGCCGGAGCAGAGTTTTGTAGGTCGTATCGTCGTCAGCACCGACTGCCATGTGGTGTCGCCACTGTTCTTTCCCGGTGGAGATATTGGTTGCCTGGCGGTGCATGGCACGCTCAACGACGTGGCGATGATGGGCGCGCGGCCGCTTGCGCTGACGGCGGGCTTCATCATCGAGGAGGGTTTTCCGCTGGCCGATCTGGATCGCATCGTGGTCTCGATTGCCGCCGCTTCACGCGCGGCCGGCGTCCCGGTGGTGGCGGGCGATACCAAGGTAGTGGAGCGGGGCAAGGGTGACGGCGTGTTCATCACGACGACGGGCATCGGCATCGTGCCGCCGGGCGTCGAACTTTCAGGCGCGCGGGCGCGGCCGGGCGATGCGATCCTACTGTCGGGCAGCATCGGCGATCACGGCATGGCGATCATGAGCCAGCGGGAGAATCTTTCATTTGAGGCGCCGATCGTTTCCGATACGGCTGCGCTATATGAATTGGTCGCCGCCATGCTGGCAACCGGCGCGGACTTTCGTTGTCTGCGAGATCCGACGCGCGGCGGCCTGGCGACGACCCTCAACGAAATCTCCAGGCAGTCCGGCGTGGGGATGATGCTCGATGAGGCGAAGATCCCGGTCAAGCCGGCCGTGGCGGCGGCCTGCGAGTTCCTTGGCCTCGATCCCCTCTATGTGGCTAACGAGGGCAAACTGGTGGTCATTTTGGCCGCGGTGGATGCCGAGCGTGTACTCGCCGCCATGCGTGCCCACCCATTGGGCAGAGAGGCCGTGCGCATCGGCACGGTGCATGCCGAAGAACACCACTTCGTCCAGATGATTACCTGCATGGGCGGGCGGCGCATCGTCGATTGGTTGATGGGCGAACAGTTGCCGCGAATCTGTTAGAACGTCCCAGGATATGCCCCGCCATCCAGCAGCCAGTTCTGGCCGGTGATGAATCCCGCCTGGGCGCTGCACAGCCAGGCGCAGGCGGCACCGAACTCCGCAGGGTCGCCGACGCGGGCGACCGGGATGGTGGCGATGCGCTCGGCGAGGGCCTGCTCATAGCTGACGCCCCGAGTTTTGGCCTGCCCGGTGATTACCGTGTGCATGCGGTCGGTGGCGAAGAAGCCCGGCAGCAGGTTGTTGATGGTCACATTATGTTTTGCCGACGGGCGGGCCAGTCCGGCGACGAAACCGGTGAGGCCGGAACGTGCACCGTTGGACAGGCCCAATACGTCGATGGGAGCCTTCACCGCCGCCGAGGTGATGCTCACGATGCGGCCGAATTTGCGTTCGATCATGCCGTCGATGGTGGCCTTGATCAGCTCGATCGGCGCCAACATGTTGGCGTCCAGCGCTTTCAGCCAGTCGTCGCGGTTCCAGTCGCGGAAATCGCCGGGCGGCGGGCCGCCGGCGTTGTTGATGAGGATGTCCGGTTGCGGGCAGGCGGCGAGGGCGGCGGCGCGACCTTCCAGGGTGGTGATGTCGGCGGAAACCATCGTGACTGCCGTCCTGCCAGCGCCGACTTTTTCGAGTTCGCGTGCGGTCGCTTCCAATGCTTCGCGGCCACGGGCGACGATGCTTACCTCGACACCTTCAGCTGCCAGCGCCAGCGCACAGGCGCGGCCCAGTCCCTTGCTGGCGGCGCAGACCAGCGCGCGTTTTCCGCTGATTCCCAGATCCATGATTTCTCCTCCCTGAAGGCGCAATCCTACCGTGGCTTGCGGCTAAACTGACGACTCGATTTCAGGAGTGAGCCGTGGTCAAGTTTCAATGGGACGACCCCCTGCGCCTTGATGCGCAGTTGAGCGAAGAAGAGGCGCTGGTGCGCGATACGGCGCAGCGTTATGCGCAGGACAAATTGATGCCGCGGGTGGTCGAGGCGTTCCGTAATGAGCATACCGACCCGGTGATCTTCCGCGAGATGGGCGCACTCGGCCTCTTGGGCAGCACCCTGCCGCTCGAAGTGGGCGGTGCCGGCCTCAACACGGTGAGCTACGGCTTGATCGCCCGCGAGATCGAACGCGTCGATTCCGGCTATCGCTCGATGCTCTCGGTGCAGTCTTCGCTGGTCATGCTGCCGATCTACGAATTCGGCACGGCCGCGCTCAAGCAGAAGTGCCTGAAAAAACTCGCCAGCGGTGAGTGGATCGGCTGTTTCGGGATTACCGAGCCGGATCATGGTTCCGACCCGGCGGGCATGTTGAGCCGCGCCCGCCAGGCCGATGGCGGCTACCTGCTTTCCGGCACCAAGACCTGGATCACCAATGCGCCGATTGCCGATATTTTCGTCGTCTGGGCGAAGGATGATGAAGGACAGATTCGCGGCTTCGTGCTGGAAAAAGGCATGCATGGGCTGACAGCACCGGTGATCGAAGGCAAGGTCGGCCTGCGCGCCTCGGTGACCGGAGAGATCGTTATGGACGAGGTATTCGTGCCGAAAGAAAACGCTTTCCCCGATATTCGCGGCCTCAAGGGGCCGTTTACCTGCCTCAATGCCGCGAGGTATGGAATAGCCTGGGGCGCGCTCGGCGCGGCGGAGGCCTGCTGGCATACCGCCCGGCGTTATACGCTGGACCGCAACCAGTTCGGTCGACCGCTGGCAGCCAACCAGTTGATCCAGAAGAAGCTGGCCGACATGCAGACCGAGATCGCGCTGGGCTTGCAGGGCTGCCTGCGCCTCGGCCGCCTCAAGGACGAGGGCAACGATGCCCCGGAAATGACCTCGCTGCTCAAACGCAATAATGCCGGCAAGGCGCTCGCCATCGCCCGCGAGGCGCGCGACATGCTGGGCGGTAATGGCATCTCGGACAGCTTCGGCGTGATCCGGCATCTTGTGAATCTCGAGGTGGTGAATACCTACGAGGGCACCCACGACATCCACGCCCTGATTCTCGGCCGCGCCCAGACAGGCATTGCCGTGTTTTGATGGATACAATCGAACACCCGCTTTTCCACCCACTCCGAGGAGCTGCAAACATGAAATTACGTTCATTGTTGGTCGCCGGCCTGCTGGCAGGCAGCGTTTCCGCCAGCCATGCGGCCGAATTCATCAACGTGCTGACTGGCGGCACCAGCGGCGTGTATTACCCGCTCGGCGTCGCGCTGACGCAGATCTACGGCAAGGTGCTCCCTGACGCCAAGACTTCGGTGCAGGCCACCAAGGCCAGCGCGGAAAACCTCAACCTGCTGCAGGCCGGCCGTGGCGAAGTGGCCTTCTCGCTGGGCGATACCTTCAACGAAGCCTGGAAGGGCAACGAGGAAGCCGGCTTCAAGACGCCGCTGAAAAAGTTGCGTACGCTGGCCGCGATCTACCCGAACTACATCCATTTCCTGGCTGCCGCCGATTCCGGCATCAGTTCGCTGGCCGACCTCAAGGGCAAGCGCGTTTCCGTCGGCGCGCCGAAGAGCGGCACCGAGTTGAACAGCCGCGACATCCTCAAGGCGGTCGGTATGAGCTACAAGGACCTCGGCAAGGTCGAATATCTCGGCTATTCCGAATCGGTGGAGCTGATCAAGAACCGCCAGCTCGACGCGACCCTGCTGTCCTCAGGCCTCGGCGTCGCCGCGGTGCGCGACCTGGCGACTTCGGTGAAGATCGTGGTGATCCCGATCCCGGCCGATGTGGTGACCAAGATCGGCGAAGCGGCCTACACTACCGGCGTCATTCCCGCCAACACCTACAACGGCCAGACCGCCGACGTGCCGACCGTGACGGTGCAGAACTATCTGGTCACGCATGAAGGCGTGTCGACCGACACGGTGTACAAGATGACCAAGGGCATGTTCGAGAACCTCGATGCGATGCAGGCCGCGCATGCCGCTGCCAAGGCCATCAACAAGCAGACGGCTGGCATCGGTTCGCCGGTGCCGCTGCATCCGGGCGCCGAGAAGTACTACAAGGAAGCTGGCCTGATCAAGTAAGGCCAGCAACATGACAGCGCCCACCGCCGCCGCCCCCCCCGGCGAGGAAAGCTTCTCCGAGCACGGCGTACAACGCCGGCTCGGCGGCTGGGCGCTGAAAATCCTCATCGCCATCGCGCTGGCCTTCTCCACCTACCAGCTGGTGGTGGCCACCTTCCACCCGCTGTCGAGCATCGCCACGCGCTCGCTGCACGTCGGCTTCCTGCTGACGCTGACTTTCATCCTTTATCCATTCGCCAAGCACGGCAAGCGGCTGACAAAAGTCGGCGCTGGCGACACGGCACTGGCGCTGCTGGCGTTCGCGCTATCGACCTATCACTGGCTGTTCGAGGTCGAGCTGATCGAGCGCTCCGGCGATCCCAACACCATGGACCTGGTGGTCGGCACCGCCATCGTCGTGCTGGTGTTCGAGGCGGCGCGGCGCATCCTCGGCATGGCCCTGCCCGTCGTCAGCGGCCTGTTCCTCGCCTTCGGCCTGTTCGGCCAATACCTGCCCGAGACCATCGCCCACCGTGGCTACGGCTACGACCAGATCGTCAGCCAACTGGCGCTCGGCACCGAAGGCATCCTCGGCATCCCCACGCTGGTGTCGGCGACCTACATCTTCCTGTTCATCCTGTTCGGCGCCTTCCTCGAACATGCCGGCATGATCCGGTTGTTCAACGCGCTGGCGCTCGGCCTGGTCGGCCAGGCGCAGGGCGGGCCGGCCAAGGTGGCGGTGATTTCCAGCGGCATGATGGGCACCATCTCCGGTTCGGGCGTCGCCAACGTGCTGACGGTCGGCCAGTTCACCATCCCGCTGATGAAGCGCTTCGGTTACACCTCGGTGTTTGCCGGGGCGGTCGAAGCCACTGCATCGATGGGTGGCCAGATCATGCCGCCGGTGATGGGTGCCGTGGCCTTCATCATGGCCGAGACGCTCAACCTGCCCTACGCCGAAATCGTCAAGGCTGCGGTCATTCCGGCTGTCCTCTATTACTTCACTGCCTTCTGGATGGTGCATCTGGAAGCGGGGCGTCTCAAGCTGATGGGGCTGCCGAAAGACCAGTGTCCGAATCCCCTGAAGGCATTGAAGGAAAGCTGGTATCTGGTGCTGCCGCTGGCGGCGCTGGTGTGGATGCTGTTCCACGGCTTCACGCCGATGTTCGCCGGCATGACCGGACTGGCGCTGACGGCGATCCTGATCCTCGGCGCAGCCATCGCGGCCCGCATGTCCTCGACCGCTTTCCGTTACGTGTTCTGGCTGGCCACCGGGCTGACGGCCTCGCTGTTCATCAAGTTCGGCATCACTCCCATCCTTGCCCTCATCGCCGCGCTGGTCGCGATCAGTTTTTCGGTCAAGGGCGGCCGCCAGACGTTGCACAACATGAGGCAGGCCCTGGTCGATGGCGCCAAGCAGGCGCTGCCGGTCGGCGTGGCCTGCGCCATCGTCGGCGTCATCATCGGCGTGCTGACACTCACCGGCGCGGCCTCGTCCTTCGCTGGCTTCATCCTCAAGGTCGGCGAACACAGCCTGTTCCTCTCGCTATTCCTGACCATGATCGTCTGCCTGATCCTCGGCATGGGCATCCCGACCATTCCGAACTACATCATCACCAGTTCCATCGCCGCGCCGGCGCTGCTCAAGCTGGGCGTGCCGCTGCTCGTCTCCCACATGTTTGTCTTCTATTTCGGCATCATGGCCGACCTGACGCCGCCAGTGGCGCTGGCCGCCTTTGCCGCCGCCTCGATCGCCAAGGATTCGCCGATGAAGATCGGCTTCAAGGCGACGCAGATCGCCATCGCCGGCTTTGTCGTGCCCTACATGGCCGTGTATACCCCGGCGCTGATGCTGCAAGGCGATGCCGGCTGGGGCGCGGTGGCCTATATCGTCTTCAAGGCGCTGCTGGCGATCTGCCTGTGGGGTGCGGCAGCGGTTGGCTATCTGCGTGCCTCGATCAATGTTTTTGAACGCATCTTTGCCGCCGCCGCGGCCTTTATGTTGGTGGCGGCGATCCCGCTCACCGACGAGATCGGTTTCGCCATGAGTGCGGCCTTTGTTTCCTGGCATTTCTGGCGCACGCGCCGTCCTGCCAGCGCCGACTTTTCAGGTTGATGTCGATCTGCCTGATTGCCGGGCTGCTGATCGCGCCGCTGGGCGAAGCGGTCACGCTACGCTGGACGCATTCGATTGAAAAGACCCTGTGGGAAGAGGATTACCGGCGTGCAGGTGAGTACCTGCTACTGACGGAAGCCCGTATCCGCAGCACCGGTGCCGGCATGGAACCGCCGGAGGGCGCGCGGCTCGACAAGGGCGTCTGGCATTACACGCCGGCCTTGCCGCCGCTTCCCCGGGTTGCCTTGCGGCATTCTCCGCATGTGCCGCCCTACATCATCTGTGCTGCAGAACGCTGTCAGCCGGTCACCGCTTGGCTGCCGGGTCTGCCGGCGGAAGCGGTGATCGAACTGGCGCCCTGTGCGGAAGGAAGCGGCTGACAGCGTTGAGCAGATCGTCGCGGATCGGTTGTTGCCGGGTCGGGTCGGTCGAAGCTGTCGAGGCCGACGTAACCGACGACGCTCGGACTTGCGGCTGCCAGCAGGGTGGCCAGTCCGCCGGCCGAAAAGCCGACCAGCACGATGCGATCCACCGATGGCGCAAGCTTGCCGGCCTGCAACTGGTCGATCAGTTCGACCAGCAGCTTGGCGTTTTCGCGCGAGTCGAAGAAGGTTAGATCCGGCATCACCGCGAGCGCATGAAGCCATGAGCGAGGATGACGGCTCCGCGTGTGGACTGCTCGGAAGCAATAACGTCTGCCTGCACCGTCGTGCCAGCCAGCGTCTGCGTGACCGTTTCGGCGCGGGCCGGTAGCAGCAAGCCGCACAGCAAGGCAATCAGGCAAAGGTTTTGGCTGCGTACGTACTACAATTTCCCCAATATTTCGACCACCGGCCACATGACCGCATCTTCCCTTCCCGCTGGGCTGCCGCAGGACTGGCCTCACCGCGAATTCAGCCGCACGGTGAGCACGGGTCCGATCCGCTGGCATGTCCAGGTGGCGGGGAGCGGACCTGCCATCTTACTGCTGCATGGCACCGGATCGTCGGCGCATTCGTGGGCCGACCTGCTGTCTGACTTGTCGAAGCTGGCGACGGTGGTGGTGCCCGACCTGCCCGGTCATGGTTTTACCGCAGGCGCTGAGTTCGCCGACCTGGCTTTGCCGCAGATCGCCGTGCGCCTGGATGACCTGCTGGCTGCGCTCGAGTTGCCGCCGGTCGCGCTGGTCGTCGGCCATTCGACCGGTGCCGCCCTGGCCCTGCAATGGGCGCTTCGGCAGAGGGAGGACCCACCGCGAGCTATCGTCGGATTCAACCCGTCGCTGGTACCCCCGCCTGATCTCTACACGATGCTGATGGCGCCCTTCGTGAATCCGCTCGCGACATCGCCGCTGTTTACCTCCTGGCTAGCTTCGTTGGGTACTCGTGAAGGACTGGTGAACAGTTTGCTGGATTCGACCCGCTCGAAAATCCCCGTCCTCCAGCGCAAGCGCTATGCACGGTTGTTCGGCGATCCACTGCATGTCCGTGGGGCGATGGGCTTCATGGCCGCGACCAATTTGACTGACCTGCTGACACAAGCGCGTGGCATAACCATTCCGACCACGCTCGTGCGTGGCACCCGAGACCATTGGGTACCGGAGCGACACTTGCGGCGGGTGATTACCCAACACTTTCCCAAGGCAAGCGTCGTGGCCTGGAGGGGCGGGCATGTGCTCCATGAGGAACAGCCGGAACGCGCTGCACGGTTCATCATCGACATGCTGTCACCACCAGCTTCAGGATGAAAGCGCCGATCTGGTTTCGATAAGTAGTATTACGTGCCGAAGGGTTGGTTCAGTTGCACGACCGTCCAGTTGAGAAAGGACGCGAAGGACACCCATGCAAGATAGGGGGCTAAGAGCCAGGCCGCCGTTTTGGAGAAACGCCTGATCACAAGGATCAGGGCGACGATCGACACCCAGAGGAGAGAGACTTCGATCAAAGCCCAGTCGGGACGCTCGCTAGTGAAGAACAGCCAACTCCAAGCGATGTTCAGAAGAGAGTTGACGACAAACAGGACGAGAATTTTGATCCGGTCCCCGCGATAGCGGGAGTCCAGCCAGGCTCGATAGCCAGCGGCTGCAGTAAAGGCGAAAATTACCGTCCAGGCGGGACCGAATAACCAATCGGGAGGCTGCCACCAAGGTTTTTGCAGGTTGTAGTACCACGGGCCCAACTGGGTGAGTGCACCGCCGGTCCCGCCAACGAAAATGGCAAAGAGGGAGGCGACGGTGAGGGCACGCGGGTTACGGATTGACATGATGGCTTCAGGGCTTCAGGAATCCGGCGAGGTGGGCGAGATCCTTGAAGAAGATGCGCAGGTGCGCCATGGGTTTCTTGCGCACCAGTTCCTTGTTCATGTAGGACTCCCAAGTCAGCTTTTGGACATCTTTGTCCTTGCAGATGCTGACGAAGTGCTCGCGCAGCCGGTCGCTCGAATACCAGAAGCGCTGCATGATGCCGAGGATGAAGAACACCCGGCCGTGCACCTTCATGAAACGCTTGCGGGCTTGCCCCAGCGCACTGGCCTGGCCGCTCTTGAGGAATTCGGTGACGGCGTCGGCCGCCAGGCGTCCGCCGAGCAGCGCGTAGTAGATCCCTTCGCCGGAGGCCGGTGCGACCACGCCCGCGGCATCGCCGGCCAGGACGACATCGCGTCCGTTGTCCCAGCACTTGAGCGGTTCCATCGGGATTGGAGCGCCCTCGCAACGCAGGGTCTTGGCGTTTTCGAGGCCGGCAACCTGGCGTAGCAGCGCGGTGGCGCTGCGCAGTTGGAAGCCCTTGATGGCGCTGCCCGTGCCGATGCTGATGGTGTCGCCGTGTGGGAAGATCCAGCCGTAAAAGTCCGGCGAAATACGACCCTGGTAATAAACGTCGCAGCGGGTATGGTCGTAGCTGGCCGGCAGGTTTTCCGGCATGGCGATGATCTCGTGGTAGGCGGCGACGTAGCGCATCTTGTCGAAACCCGGCACAGCCTGTTTGCCCAGATGCGAACGGGCACCATCGGCGCCGATCACGGCGCGTGCGCGCACGCTGCGCAAGGGCGCGTCCTCGGCGGTGTCTTCCTTGGCACGGTAGCGGATCACTGCCGTACCGTCGCTGTCGCGGTCAAATTTTTCGAAGGTGCCGCCACGCAGTTCGGCGCCGGTTTTCACCGCACGCTCGCGCAGCCAGGGATCGAACTGCTTGCGGTCGACCATGCCGACGAAGCCGTTGTCGATCGGCATGTCGACACATTCATTCTTGGGCGAAACCATGCGCGCCGAGGTGATATGGGCGACCAGGATTTCGTCGGGAATGTCGAAGTCGCGAATCGCGCGCGGGGGGATGGCGCCACCGCAGGGCTTGATGCGGCCCAGGCGATCCAGCAGCATCACCTTGTGGCCGCGCTTGGCGAGATCAGTGGCGGCGGTCGTGCCGGCCGGGCCGCCGCCGACAACGACGACGTCGAAGGTTTCCAATGGGTTTTCTGTAGTCAAGATTGGCTTACTCCGACAGCATGCATGGTGGATGGAGCCGCGGCCGCCAGGCCGGCAGGCTCGCCGTTTTTCGTATAGATGCGGGTGGCGAGTCCCGCCGACACGATGAAGAGGATGGCCTGGGCACTGAATACCGTTGCATAAGAGAGTGTCGGCGAGCCTAGAAGGTAGCGGGCCAGGTCACTGGCCACGGTCACGAGCACACCGCCCAGGCCGAAAGCGATGGCTTGGGAAGCACCCCACAGGCCCATGCGCACACCTTCGCGCGATTCACGGCCAGCACCGACGAGCGTCATCATGGTGCTGATGGCGGCGATGGCATAGATACCGTTGGCCACACCCAGGACGAATACCCACGGCCGCAGGGGAAAGTCCTGGCCGATAAAGCCGCCAACCGCCAGGCCGGCGATCATCAGTGCCGAGCCGAGGCAGCCGCCAATCGTCCAGCCGCGCAGCAAAGTGGTCTTGCCACGGCCGATCACGCTGACGGCGATGGCCACCAGGATCATGCCCATGAATACTCCACCGTGCTGGATGCCAGACAGCTTGGTGGATTCGCCCGGCGTCATGCTGAATACCGAACCGGCGAAGGGATCGAGGATCAGTTCCTGCGCGCCGTAGGCGAGCATGGAAACGAAAATGAACACCGTAAATCGCCGTGCGTGCGGTTCATCCCAGACCTGCGACAGCGCCTCGCGAAAGGCGGCTTTGTTTTCTGCGGCGGAGGCAGCTTTCTCGGCGGAGGGTACGGCGGTACCTTCGACGCCCCAGATGGCCGCCAAAGAGACCATGAAGGCGATGACCGAAACGGTGACAGTTACGGTCACCAATCGCGCTGGCGAGAAGGGGTCGAGCAGGTGGCCGGCCGTGCCGGCGGTGACGGCAAAGCCGCCGATCAGCATGATCCACACCACGGTTGCCGCCGCGGCGCGCCTGACGGGATCGACACGTTTTGCCAAGAGGACCAGCAGCGATGTTCCGGCCGATCCCACGCCGAGGCCGATCAGGGTGAAGGCGATCACGGCGAGCGCGATGGCAGGAATGCGGTCCGTGCCCATCCAGGCGGTGGCGATGGCGGCCAGCATGCCACCGACGGCGAGCGTGGCCATGCCGCCGACGATCCAGGGCGTGCGCCGTCCACCAGTGTCAGAGCCGTGCCCGAGGCGCGGCCGCAAAATTTGCAAGGCGTAGTGCAACGCCACCAAAGCACCGGGAAGCATCGCCGGCAGGGCATACTCGACCACCATGACACGGTTCATCGTCGAGGTGGTGAGCACCACGATCGAGCCGAGCGACATCTGCACCAGGCCGAGGCGGAAGATACCGAGCCAGTTGAGGAAGTTCACTGGGCCACCTGCAACAATCCACGTAGGGCGAAGGCGCTGACCATCATGCCACTCACGTAGAGGGTGACGCCGGTGCCGTTGTACCAGGGGGCGAGTTCACGCGGCGATTTGAGCAGGCGCAGCATCAGGAACACCTGCACGACCGTGACTGCGGCGACCGCGGAGGCATGGTAGGGACAGTCCCAGGCAAACAGCAATGCGACCACGATGATCTGGGGAATCAGCATTACAGCGCAGGCTACTTGTCCGGCCAGCTCGACGCCGAGGCGCACCGGCAGGGAACAGACGCCCATGCGTTTGTCGCCTTCCACCGACTTGAAGTCGTTGAGGGTCATGATGCCGTGGGCGCCGAGGCTGTAGAGAAGCGCCAGCAGCAGGATGCGCCAGTCGGGCAGTGCGCCGCCGATCATTACGGCCGCACCGGTGATCCAGGCCAGACCTTCGTAGGAAACGCCGCAAGCGAGGTTGCCCCACCAGCCATTCTGCTTGAGCCGCAATGGTGGTGCGCTGTAAGCCCAGGCGAGAAAGGCGCCCAGCGCACTGGCGCCCAGTACCCAAGGCCCCAGCAGGTTGGCGACGAGCAGGGAAAGCGCGGTCCAGAGGATGGCGATGTAAAGACCCCACTGGCCGGGTATGCGTCCGGAGGGGATGGGGCGATTGGGTTCGTTGATCGCATCGACGTGGCGGTCGTACCAGTCGTTGACCGCTTGGCTCATCGCACACAGCAGGGGACCAGCGAGGAAGATACCCCCGGCGATGAGGAGCCCATTGCCGGCCGCAGGGATGCCCGAGGAAACAGCGCCGCAGCCAAATGCCCACATCGGCGGGAACCAGGTAATGGGTTTAAGCAACTCCAGTACCGCAGAGGGCATGGGAAGCGATGGGCTGCGGGCGGTGGTCGGTTGCGTCATGGGGGCGCAAGGTTATCGTCCCCGCCAACCCGCGTCAACTCGCCTTGCCATGCGCTTCTCGGCTGTCCCCGCCTTGACAGTCGGGGGCTGGCCAGCTACATTTTGCGACCTTTTGCAACGAATCCGAACCCTCAACGTGCCTCAGAACAAGCAGCAACAGTCCTTACGGCTCTATACCGATGAAGAGCGAGTCCGGCGGGATGCGTCGAAGTGGACGCTCGTGCAGGGGATTCTGGCCCCGATCCAGTTCCTCGTCTTCCTGATCAGCCTGGTGCTGGTTCTCCGCTATCTCTACAGCGGTGAGGGACTTGAGGCCGCGACTTATTCGATCGTCGCCAAGACCCTGCTCCTCTACACCATCATGATTACGGGCTCGATCTGGGAGAAGGACGTTTTCGGTTGCTACCTGTTTGCCCGCCCCTTCTTCTGGGAAGATGTGGTCAGCATGCTGGTGCTGGCCTTGCATACGGCTTATCTCTACGTATTTATCACGGGCGCCATTACTCCCCGGGAACAGATGCTTCTTGCCCTCGCCGCTTACGCAACCTATGTTGTCAATGCCGCCCAGTTTTTGCTGAAGCTGCGTGCCGCGCGACTTCAGCGAGCCCGGGAAATCGAAACATCGGGCCGCAGTTTGGCGCTTAGCGAATGAGCCATTCCGAAACAGTCTCAGTTTCAAACGCAGATCCGCTTTGCAAATTCCCGCCCCTGATCAAGGAGCGTGGGCAACGCGAAGTGTTTTGCGGTCTCGCCGGCATCGTCTGGTTGCATCGCAAGATGCAGGATGCCTTCTTCCTGGTGGTTGGCTCGCGCACCTGCGCCCACCTGATGCAGTCGGCAGCGGGCGTGATGATTTTTGCCGAACCCCGCTTTGGTACCGCCATCCTGACCGACCGTGATCTGGCCGGGCTCGCCGATGCTGTCGATGAGCTCGACCGGATTTGCGCGACCCTGCTCGAACGCCGCGCCGACATCAGGACCTTGTTTCTCGTCGGCTCCTGTCCTTCCGAGATCATCAAGATCGATCTGGCCAAGGCGGCCGAGCGCCTCAATGCGCGGTTCCTGCCACAGGTGCGCGTCCTCAGCTACTCCGGTTCGGGCATCGACATGACCTTCACGCAAGGGGAAGATCAGGCGCTGAAATCCATGGTTCCCCTGCTGCCGCAGACCGATGCCAGGCAGCTGATCATCCTGGGTTGCGTTGCCGATATCGTTGAAGATCAGTTCCGGCGTTGCTTCGATCAACTTGGTATCGGCCCCGTGAGTTTCTTTCCTGGTCGGCGTGCGACCGAGTTGCCGGCGGTGGGGCCGAACACTTGCGTCCTGCTGGCTCAGCCCTTCAATGGCGATACCTTGCGTGCCCTGATCGATCGGGGCGCAAAACATCTGGCAGCGCCTTATCCTTTCGGGGCCGAAGGCACGACCGCCTGGTTGGCGGCAGCCGCTGCGCAGTGGAATGTCAGCGACGCGCAGTTTTCCGCCGTCACCACGCCGCTGATCGAGCGCGCCAAAAAGGCCTTGGCCAAGTATCAGCCGCTCCTGTCCGGCAAGCGGCTGTTCATGCTGCCGGATTCGCAACTGGAAATCCCCATCGCGCGTTTCCTGAACCGGGAAATGGGCATGCAGCTGATCGAGGTTGGCACCCCCTATCTGGATCGCGATACCGTGACTGCTGAATTGCCCCTCTTGCCTGCGGAGGTCATGCTTAGCGAAGGGCAGGATGTCGAAAAGCAACTTGATCGGGTGCGTGCCGCCAGGCCGGATATCACCGTGTGCGGCCTTGGGCTGGCCAACCCGCTCGAAGCCGAAGGCTTGACGACGAAGTGGTCGATCGAACTGGTGTTCTCGCCCATACATGGCTATGACCAGGCTGCGGACCTGGCCGAGATTTTTGCCCGGCCCCTTGATCGCCGCAGCCGGCTGAAACTCTAAGAGTGCTGCAATGCAACTGACTTTATGGACTTATGAAGGCCCGCCTCACATGGGGGCGATGCGCATCGCCGCCTCGATGCGCGGTGTACATCTGGTACTGCATGCGCCGCAAGGCGACACTTATGCCGATCTGCTGTTCACGATGATCGAGCGCGGCGATCGTCGGCCCCCCGTGACCTACACGACCTTTCAGGCGCGCGACCTGGGGGGCGATACGGCTGAATTGGTGCGCAATGCGGTCACCAGCGCCTATGAGCGATTCAAGCCACAGGTACTGCTGATCGGCGAATCCTGCACCGCCGAACTTATCCAGGACCAGCCCGGCTCGCTGGCCAGTGGCATGGGCGTTCCGGTTCCAGTCGTGCCGCTCGAACTCACGGCGTACTCCCACAAGGAAAATTGGGGCGCCGCCGAGACCTTGTATCAACTGACGCGCGCCCTGCTGTCCGACCGGATTCCGCAGCCCGGTTCCGTCAAGCCCCGGGATGCGAGCCGTCCGCCGCGGGCCAACATTCTCGGCCCGACCAAGCTCGGATTTCGCTGTCGCGACGATGTGGTGGAGATCACCCGCCTGCTCGCCCAGTTGGGCATCGAAGTCAATGCCGTCATCCCCTTGAACGCCTCGGCCGACGATATTCGCCGTATTCCCAGCGCCGACTTTAATATCGACGTGTACCCGGAAGTTTCGCGCCCGACCGCCGCCTGGCTGAAGCGCAGCTTCGCGATGCCCCATACCACCACGATCCCCATGGGGGTGGCGGCGACCCGCGAATTCATCGCCGAAGTGGCCGGTCTCGCCGGCGTGGATGCGCAGATGGTACTCAGCCGCGAACATCAAGGCCAGGCCTCGCTTGCTTCCTCGCAGTCGCGCCTGCCGTGGTACTCGCGTAGCGTCGATTCGACCTACCTCACCGGCAAGCGCGTGTTCATCTTCGGCGATGCGACCCACGCTCTCGCCGCGGCCCGTGTCGCCAGGGATGAGTTCGGTTTTACCGTGGTCGGACTGGGAACCTACAGCCGTGAATTCGCCCGCGAAGTCCGTGCCATGGCAGCCAGTCTCGGCCTGACCGCCCTGATCACCGATGACTACCTCGAGGTTGAAAAGGCCATTGCCGACGCGACGCCCGAACTGGTGCTGGGCACCCAGATGGAGCGCCACATTTCCAAGCGGCTGGGCATCCCCTGCGCGGTGATTTCAGCCCCCATCCATGTGCAGGATGCGCCGGCGCGTTATAGCCCTGTCTTCGGCTTCGAGGGGGCGAATGTCTCCTTCGATACCTGGGTGCATCCCCTGATGATGGGACTCGAAGAACACTTGTTGCAGATGTTCCGCGGAGATTTCGAGTTCCATGACGATACGCCAGCCCCTAACCCGACAACTGTCGTCAAGGTTGAAGCTCCACCAGTAGCCCCGGTAGCGGAATCATCAACTGACCCTATATCGGAGGTACAATCCGCGCCGACCAAAGACGTTACGCCGGTCTGGACCCCCGAGGGCGAACGCGAGTTGCAGAAGATACCGTTCTTTGTGCGTGGCAAGGCACGACGCAATACCGAGCACTTTGCGCGCGAGCGTGGAGTGGCATTGATCACAGTGGAGACTCTCTACGATGCCAAAGCGCATTTCGGCCGCTGATGTAATCCCCGTGCGGGTGGTCATCGTGACCATGGATACCCATTTGTTTGGCGCTCTTGGCCGGGCACAGGATCGTCTCTCGAAAGAGATTCCCGGCCTGGTCCTCAATGTACATGCAGCCTCCAAGTGGGCTTCTGAAGAAGAAGCGCTTGCGCGTTGCCGGGCCGATATCGCCAACGGCGACATCATCGTCGCTTCCATGCTTTTCATGGAGGATCACTTCCAGCCGATCCTTTCGGCGCTTGAGGAGCGACGGGAAAACTGCGATGCCATGGTTTGCTGCATGTCAGCCGGGGAAGTTGCGCGCATGACCCGGATGGGACGGTTCGACATGAGCGTTCCCAGCAGCGGCCCGCTCGCGCTGCTGAAGCGGCTGCGCGGCAACAAGGACAAGAACAGTACGGCCGGCGCACAGCAGATGAAGATGTTGCGGAGGATTCCGCAACTGCTCCGTTTCATTCCGGGCAAGGCCCAGGATGTTCGTGCCTACTTCCTGACCCTGCAGTACTGGCTAGGTGGCTCCGAGGAGAACGCGGCCAACCTGATTCGCTTCCTTGTCGAGCGCTATGCCGATGGTCCGCGCAAGGCGCTTCGCTCTGTCGCCAAGGCAAGCTCCCCGATTGAGTACCCTGAAGTCGGTGTTTATCACCCCCGCCTCAAGGGACGGATTACCGACAATGTCGCCGCTCTGCCGAAGAAGGGCGACTGTGGGACCGTGGGTTTGCTGCTGTTACGTTCCTATTTACTGGCAGACAATACCGGCCACTACGACGGGGTGATCGATGCTTTGGAAGCACGGGGTCTCAATGTGATGCCCGCCTTCGCGTCCGGACTGGATTCTCGCCCGGCAGTCGATGCTTTCTTTCGTCAGGATGGCCGTACCAAGGTTGATGCGGTTCTTTCCCTGACCGGTTTTTCCTTGGTCGGTGGACCTGCCTACAACGATGCCAAGGCAGCCGAGGAACTCCTCGCCGATCTGGATGTGCCTTACATTGCAGCTCACCCGGTGGAGTTTCAGACCCTCGAACGGTGGAGTGGATCAGAGCGCGGCTTGATGCCGGTCGAAAGCACCATCATGGTTGCCATTCCCGAACTGGATGGAGCCAGCGGATCGATGATATATGGCGGTCGCTCCGATACCTCAACTGGAAAATGCACCAGTTGCGATCGTGACTGCCAATTCCCGGCGGCAGATCAGGGGCGTGACATGCGGGTTTGCCGTGATCGTGCCGAGATGCTTGCGGCGCGCGTTGCAAAATTGGTCACCCTGCGACGTACCGAAAGGTCTATGCGCAAGGTGGCGATCGTGTTGTTCAACTTCCCGCCCAACGCTGGCAATACGGGTACCGCAGCCTATCTATCCGTCTTCGAGTCGCTGTATCGAACCCTGCAGGCAATGCATGAAGAGGGTTACACCGTCAACGTGCCCAATTCGGTTGATGAGTTGCGCAATGGCATCGTTAGCGGCAATGCCGAGCGTTATGGCGCCCACGCCAATGTCCATACCCGCATCCCGGTGAACGATCACGTACGGCGTGAGCGCTGGTTGAGCGAGATTGAGGCCCAGTGGGGGAGTGCTCCCGGTAAGCAGCAAAGCGATGGTAGTTCGATTTTTGTCCTTGGCATGCAGTTGGGTAACGTCTTCGTCGGTATTCAGCCTTCGTTCGGCTATGAGGGCGACCCGATGCGCCTGCTGTTCGAAAAGGGCTTTGCCCCGACTCATGCCTTTTCTGCGTTCTATCGCTGGCTGCGAGAGGATTTTGGTGCCAATGCCGTTTTGCACTTCGGTACGCATGGTGCGCTGGAATTCATGCCCGGCAAGCAGGCCGGACTGTCTGGCGCCTGTTGGCCCGACAGACTGATTGGCGACCTGCCGAATATCTATCTTTATGCGTCGAACAACCCCTCGGAAGGGACGATCGCCAAACGCCGTTCTTCGGCGACACTGGTCAGTTACCTGACCCCCCCCGTCGCCCATGCCGGTCTCTATCGCGGCCTCCTTGATCTGAAGGGGTCGATCGAGCGCTGGCGTAGCATCGATCCGGCCGACCCCAGCTCGGAAAGTGTTCAGTTGGCCGAACTTATCCAGGCCCAGGCCGCGGCGATTGATTTGGCTCCCGCCGAGCCAGTATGGCAACAGGCTGATGCTGCCCACCAGATCGAACGCATGGGCCATGAGATTCTTGAGCTCGAATACACGCTGATTCCGCATGGACTCCACATCGTTGGCGAACCACTGACCATTCAGCAACGCGTTGAAATGTTACAGGCGATTGCCAAGGCCTCACATGACATGAACCCGACCCCGGGCATGCTCGAGGCTCTGGTGCTTGGCGCCAGTCCGGAGAAGGCCGCTGCTGATGCAGGCCTCGCCTCCGATGAAAAGACACTGACGCTGTTGCGTAATCTTGCTTCGACGGATCGCCTGCTTGCCGAGGATAGCGAAATTCAGGCCATATTGCATTGCCTCGATGGCCGCTTCATTCGCCCCGCTCCGGGCGGAGATTTGTTGCGCAATCCAGATATTCTGCCGACGGGACGTAACTTGCATGGCTTCGATCCATTCCGCATCCCGAGTGTCTACGCAGTTGCTGATGGAGCCCATCAGGCGACGCGCTTGATCGAGCGGCATATTCTGGAAGGCAATCCGTTTCCTGAGTCGATCGCGATCGTATTGTGGGGGACAGACAACCTCAAGTCCGAAGGTGGGCCAATGGCCCAGGTGCTGGCCCTGGTCGGTGCCAAACCCCGTTTCGATAGCTATGGCCGTTTGGCTGGTGCTGCGCTGATCCCCCTGGAGGAACTTGGCCGTCCTCGTGTCGATGTCATGGTCACGCTTTCCGGCATTTTCCGGGATTTGCTCCCACTGCAAATCAAGGTACTTGCCGAGGCTTCCTATTTGGCGGCGGCGGCGGACGAGCCGCTGGAGATGAATTTTGTGCGCAAGCATGCGCTTGCTTACCAGCAGGAGCATGCTTGCGATCTTGAAACCGCATCCCTGCGGGTGTATGGCAATGCTGATGGTGCTTACGGTTCCAACGTAAACCACCTGATCGAGAACAGCCGTTGGGATGACGAGGATCAACTGGCGGAAACCTATACGCGCCGCAAGTGTTTTGCGTTTGGTCGCAGTGGTCAGCCTGTACAGCAGGCAGAATTGCTCAAAAGTGTTCTGGCAAATGTCGATCTGGCATATCAGAACCTGGATTCCGTCGAGTTGGGTGTTACCGACATCGACAACTACTTCGATACCCTAGGCGGGATCAGCCGTGCAGTGCGTCGTGCCAAAGGTAAAGATGCAGCCGTCGCGCCCGTCTATATCGGCGATCAGACGACAGGAGACGGAAAGGTCAGAACTCTCTCTGAACAGGTTGCTCTCGAAACGCGGACGCGTATGCTCAACCCCAAGTGGTACGAAGGGATGCTGAAACACGGCTATGAAGGTGTGCGGCAAATTGAGGCGCATGTCACGAATACCATGGGCTGGTCGGCAACGACAGGACAGGTGGCGCCATGGGTTTATGAGCAAATGTCGCAAACCTTCATGCTTGATCCGGAGATGCGTGAACGACTTGCCAAGCTTAATCCTACCGCCTCTGCAAAAGTGGCAAGCCGTTTGCTGGAAGCCCATGAGCGCCGCTACTGGGAGCCTTCCGCCGAAATGCTGGATGCGTTGCGTCAGGCAGGCGAAGAACTGGAAGATCGACTGGAAGGCGTTTACGAGCCGAAAGCGGCGTGATGATGAATAACCAGATGAAAAATGGCAGGCTGCTTCCCGTGGCGGAAGTCAGTCTGTCGGAGTGATGCCTGTGACCCGCACCACCATACCGATCTCAGAAATTGATTTTCATAATGCTCCGCCAGATGGGGAGGGGAGCGTTCAGGTACAGCAGGATCCCAGCCTGAAAATCGGCAATGCGAAGGTTTTTGCAATCTATGGCAAGGGTGGCATTGGCAAGAGCACAACATCGTCAAACCTATCGGTTGCCTTTTCAAAACTGGGCAAGCGAGTATTACAAATCGGCTGTGACCCGAAACACGACTCGACTTTTACCCTGACGAAATGTTTGGTGCCCACGGTCATTGATATATTGGAGACGGTTGATTTCCATGCCGAAGAACTGCGGCCAGAGGATTTTGTATTTACCGGCTACGGTGGCGTGATGTGCGTCGAGGCGGGTGGCCCACCTGCCGGCACGGGTTGCGGCGGTTATGTGGTGGGTCAGACGGTAAAACTGCTCAAGCAACATCATTTGCTCGATGACACCGATGTCGTGGTGTTCGATGTGCTCGGCGATGTCGTGTGCGGAGGTTTCGCTGCCCCGTTGCAGCACGCTGATCGCGCACTGATCGTCTCCGCCAACGATTTCGATTCGATATTCGCCATGAACCGCATCGTGGCAGCGATTCAGGCCAAGGCCAAGAACTACCGCGTGCGTCTTGGTGGCGTGATTGCCAACCGTAGTGCCGAAACCGACCAGATCGACAAGTTCAATGCTGCCATCGGCCTCAAAACCATGGCACATATTCCGGCCTACGACGTTATTCGGCGCAGTCGTTTGAAGAAAGCCACGCTGTTCGAGATGGAGTCATGCCCTGAAGTCGATCAAGTTCAAGCTGAATACTTGCGACTGGCCGCCTCGCTCTGGGCTGGTACCAAGCCGCTAAATGCGCATCCTTTGAAGGATCGCGAAATATTTGATCTTCTTGGGTTCGACTGATGCCGAACACCACCTACGAAAAACGTCGCGGACAACTTGAGACCTATTTTGACCGGACTGCGGCAGATGCCTGGAGCCGTCTCACCTCCGATGCTCCTGTCAGCCCTGTTCGTGCAACCGTGCGCGCCGGTCGGGATGAAATGAGACAGACCCTTTTTGACTGGCTGCCTACCGATCTGACCGGCTTGCGCTTGCTTGATGCCGGCTGTGGTACGGGTGCTCTGGCTGTTGAAGCTGCTCGGCGTGGTGCCCAAGTTATTGCCACGGACATTTCTCCTACACTGATCTCAATTGCTCGTGAGCGGACTCCGACTGATTTAGGTGGGGGCAGCATTGAGTTTGCTGTAGGAGATATGCTCGACCGTTCGCTGGGTAACTTCGATCATGTGGTGGCAATGGATTCCCTGGTCCATTACCCGGCAATGGAGATCGTCAATGTTGTTACAGAGCTTGCCGATAGATGCTCTACGTCGATGGTTTTTACCTTTGCTCCACGAACTGTCGCACTGACCGTGATGCATACGGTAGGGCAGTTGTTCCCGCGCGGTAATCGTTCTCCCGCGATTGAACCTGTGGGCGATAGTACATTGCGGAAACTCCTAAAGGAAAGTCCTTCGCTGGCTGAGTGGGAACCCTGTCGAGGCGTGCGAATTTCCCGAGGTTTCTATATCTCCCAAGCACTGGAACTGGCCCGTCGATGCAAAACTTGAACGACAAGCTTGCACAGGCTTGGAGTCGGGTAGGCACCCAGTTTTTGCCTTTTGCAGATGCGGCGACCGCTGAATTGCCGCTAGGGCGCTTGCTGCGCCTATCCCTGTTTCAGATAACGGTAGGTATGGCTACGGTCTTGCTGGTGGGTACGCTCAACCGGGTCATGATCGTGGAAATGGGTGTTGCCGCCTGGCTGGTTTCCTTGATGGTGTCATTACCCATCCTGTTTGCCCCCTTCAGGGCTTTGGTTGGTTTTCGATCGGATACGCACCGCTCTGTGTTGGGGTGGCGGCGGGTTCCCTTTATCTGGATCGGAACGCTGACCCAGTTTGGTGGCTTGGCCATTATGCCGTTTGCACTCATCCTGCTGTCTGGCGATTCCACTGGTCCGGCCTGGATAGGTCATGCTGGTGCTGCCCTGGCTTTCCTGATGGTCGGTGCGGGCCTGCAAACGACACAGACTGCTGGGCTCGCGCTTGCGACCGATTTGGCGACACCCGAATCCCGCCCACGCGTTGTTGCTCTGATGTATGTCATGTTGCTGATGGGCATGGTCGTAAGTGGATTCGTTTTCGGTGCACTCCTCTCTGATTTCAGCCAATTACGTCTGATCAAAGTGATTCAGGGGGCAGCAGTAATGACCCTGGTTCTGAACATCATCTCTCTTTGGAAGCAGGAAGCGCGGAATCCTGAGCTGACGTCCTTTAGCAAGCCGCGGCAAGCATTTCGCGAATCCTGGGCAATCTTCACTGCCAACGGTAAGGTGACAAGATTCCTTGCCGTGGTGGGACTCGGTACGGCCGCATTCAGTATGCAGGACATTATCCTTGAGCCCTACGGAGCACAGGTTCTTCATCTGTCAGTAGCTGCAACGACGACACTCTCAGCCATGATGGCCTTGGGGGCCATACTCGCCTTTGCGCTCGCAGCAAGGCTGCTCGCCCGCGGTGCGGATTCCCTACGTCTGGCAGCGCATGGCACCTTGATCGGGATTTTTGCATTTGCCGCGCTCATATTTGCTTCACCTCTTGATTCTGTGCTGCTTTTTCGTGTCGGTACAATCATGGTTGGCTTCGGCGGTGGCCTTTTCTCGGTATGTACGCTAACGACTGCGATGGGATTGGACCGGGGGGGGCTTAGCGGCCTAGCCTTGGGTGCTTGGGGTGCTGTTCAGGCCACTTCAGTCGGTATTTCAGTGGCTTTGGGGGGGGCATTACGCGATCTGGTCTCGGAATTAGCTATGCAGGGTCTGCTTGGACCTGCCCTTACCGACCCATTAAGTGGCTATAGTTTGATTTATCAGCTTGAAATTGTCTTGCTTTTCGTTACACTTGTCGCGATCGGCCCTCTTGTCGGAGCGCGGGCCGGATTTTCTTCACGGTCAGTTTCATCGCGGTTTGGGTTGGCCGACTTACCTGGCTGACTAATTCTGTCTAGGGAGGTTTATTATGGAATCAGGCGCAATAACGAGTTACTTCGACGTAGCCCAAGTTACGTTGTATGCATTCTGGGTGTTCTTTCTTGGTTTGATGCTATATCTGAGGCGCGAAGACAAGCGGGAGGGTTATCCGCTTACCTCGGATCGCTCTCCCCATGTCCGTGTTGAAGGCTACCCGGCAACGCCAGAACCCAAGATTTTCAAGCTTGCTCATGGCGGCACTTATGAGGCACCGAATACCCGCCCCGAAGCTGTAAAAATCCTTGCCGAACCGGTATGGAGTTTCCCGGGCGCCCCCCTGCAGCCGACTGGGGATCCGATGAGGGATGCAGTTGGCCCTGCTTCATATGCCAATCGTTCTGACGAACCCGATTTGACCATCGACGGTACACTCAAAATCGTTCCATTGCGTGTGGCCGCACCTGAGTTCAGTCTCGAGTCTCGAGACCCTGATCCACGTGGCATGCAAGCAATTGGCGCCGACGGCAAGTCTGGCGGCACCATTTGTGATGTTTGGATTGATCGCTCCGAACCCCAGGTTCGTTACTTGGAAGTTGTACTGACGGCGGACAAGCGTCACGTACTTTTGCCAATCGGCTTGGCAAAAGTTCATGGTAAAGCGCGTCAGGTTCGCGTCCAGTCGATCCTCGGCCATCACTTTGCCGATGTTCCCATGCTGCGTAATCCTGATCAGGTAACCTTGCTCGAAGAAGACAAGATCTGCGCCTATTATGCTGGCGGTACTCTCTATGCAACACCAGAGCGTCAGGAACCGTTGATCTAAGATGTCTGAACACGAAGTCGAACCTGTACCTGGATTGCCAGAAAGACTGCCAGAGGGTGAGGTTATACTCTGGCAGGGTGGTCCAGGGTGGCGGTCTGTCCTGCGCAACGTGTTTTATGCCAGTTACCTAGCAGGTTATTTCCTTCTCCTGCTACTTTGGCGGGCCGGTGCGATTGTGCACGATGGTGGGTCGGTCATGCAGGCTGCGACGGCCTTGCTGGTGGTTATACCCATCCCGCTCGCAGCACTACTCTTACTGGCGCTGATTTCTTGGTTGGTGCAACGCACCACCCTTTACACGATAACCAATCGCCGTGTTGTCATGCGCGTTGGTATTGCTTTGTCGATTACATTCAACATCCCATACCGTCTGATTCAGACTGTCGGGATGCGCCGTAATGGTGATGGTAGCGGTGACATAGTGCTACAAATGTCAGGGCCTGATCGTATTGCTTACATACATCTTTGGCCTCATACAAGGCCTTGGCATTTTGCTAACCCGCAACCCCAACTGAGGGCTTTGAGAGACCCTACCGGCATCGCTGATCTGATCGCTGGAGCAATCGCCGCCTCAGAAAGTCAGGCCACAGATTCGGTAACAAAATCGTGTGAACGGACAGCGATCTCTGTTCCTAATCAGGCACCGTCCTTGGCGACATCACAATGAGTAAGTATGGTGTCGATGAGTGATCATGGAGATCAGGTTGGTGTTCCTCGGGTTCTCTTGGTTTCCGTAGGGATACTTATTGGTTTGACGCTCTTGATAGTCGGTTTATCGCGTATCACCGGCATTGGTAAGGCTGCCATGCCTGACGCGGGTGCCCTGAGCCAGAGAAGTCTGCGTTATGAGGATGTCGCAGACGGCAGTATCAAGGTTCGGGATGCACAGAATGGTCAGCTTATCTCAGTCATTGGGCCCGGGACGAACGGCTTTCTTCGCAGCACTCTCCGCGGCTTGGCGAAAGAACGCAAGCGTCGTGGTATTGGCCCGGATATGCCGTTTGAACTGATTGGTCGCTCCAATGGTCGCCTGACATTGCTGGATCCTGCGACCGGTCGGCGTATCGATCTTGAGTCCTTTGGCCCAACCAACGCCGAGGTCTTTGCCCGACAACTTAAAGCCAGAGGCGTGGCCGAGTGATTTTCCCTGAACAGGTTACGGTGGCTTCGATTGCCACGACTGTATCAGCAGATCTTGCCGCTGCTTGATCAGCATGACTGAGTACATAGCCCCAATTTCTTTTGCCCTCTTTATCTGGTGGTTCAGTACCGGGGCGATACTTTATATCGACGGTCTTCCCAGGCGCACCTTTCTCTGGAGCATGCTGGGTGCCACGATTGTTCTGGTCATTGGCCTCTGCGGTCTTGCATTTACCCGCAACGACGCGAGCATCATTGGTGCCTATATCGCCTTCACGGCTGCCGTGATGGTTTGGGGCTGGCAGGAGGTCGGTTTCCTGCTTGGCTATATCACTGGCCCGCGGCGCTTGCCATGTCCGAGAGATTGCAGTGGTAAGCGTCGTTTTGTTTACGCCCTTCAAACGATCCTCCACCATGAGCTAGCACTGATTATTCTCGCGATTTGTGCTTACAGCGTGACTATGGACGGAACAAATCAGTTCGGACTATGGACGTTTGTCGTACTTTGGACGATGCGGCAAAGTGCCAAACTGAATTTGTTTCTCGGTGTGAGAAATCTCGGCGAGCAGTTTCTACCTGAACAGTTACGCTACCTCGCCAGCTATTTCACCCGCAAAACGATGAATCCGTTTTTCCCGGTATCGGTCATTGTCTCGCTTGTCTTTGCGATAATGTTCTGGCGGGATGCATTTGCAGCTTCTCCCGGTAGTTTCGAGGCTACTGGCAACGCTTTGGTGGCGACTCTTCTGAGTTTGGCGATCCTGGAACATTTGTTCATGGTGCTGCCATTGCCAACCGATGGATTGTGGCGTTGGGGCCTGCGCTCACACAAAAAATCCACCCCAGTTGATTCGAAGGACACAGGTATCGAGATGACTTCGTGGTCTGCTGCTTTGACGGAGTCTTGTAACTAAGGAAACACTGAATAAGTGTTGATTGGAGTGAACGATTTCATTGTCATGC
>JACDZJ010000026.1_pt1 | contig 74776 bp, 52 predicted proteins | sample 7365721 | NCBI WGS metagenome assembly JACDZJ01 (sample SAMN15143480, study PRJNA637477) | pond metagenome | biome: freshwater wetland ecosystem [ENVO:00000243]; feature: pond [ENVO:00000033]; material: pond water [ENVO:00002228]; isolation source: pond water containing pink berries ... | reverse complement strand
ACCCCGCAACGGCCAACGCCAGCGCCGACCGGTGCCGACGACGCCCGATGTCAGCCGGCGACTGGGTTATGCTTCAGGGCTGCGGGCCGCTACCAGGGCTTGCGCGGCGGCCAGATGCTGACCCTGATCGATGCCCATGCGCCGGGGCTGGTGGTGAAGCCGGACGTGGCGCGTCGGCAGATGGATGCCGAGCGGGCGGCCACTGCGCCGGTGAGTCCTTCCGGGGATTCACTGGGGACCGGACCAAGGGGCGGCAACACCACGGCACCTGGTTCGGCCAGCCCTTGCGAGCCGATCGAAACACCGGCAACCGATCCTCTCGCAGGCGGGCATGGGCTGCGACGTTTGAGCGCCGCGCCGTAACGCGGCCTGCGTCGGACCAGACAGTGATTGGCCGGACTCACGGGCTTCCAACCCCACCTCCGCCCCGCCTGCTCCCCGCCACGCCCGGCAATCGCTCGGCTGGTCCGTAATCCTCGCCCATTTCGCGTTATGCTTGGCGTACTGACGCGCGCGGCGGGCCCCAGAGGGTGGCGACGGCGCGCGCTACTGGTCCTCGCATCCAACGGGAGTTACGCCTTGGACATCGCCGAACTGCTTGCCTTCAGCGTCAAGAACAATGCCTCCGACCTGCATCTGTCGGCCGGCCTGCCGCCGATGATTCGGGTGGACGGGGATATGCGCCGGATTAATGTCGCGGCGCTGGAGCACCGGACCGTGCACTCGTTGGTGTACGACATCATGAACGACAAGCAGCGTAAGGATTACGAGGAGTTTCTGGAGACCGACTTTTCGTTTGAGATTCCCGGCGTGGCGCGTTTCCGCGTTAACGCCTTCAACCAGAAACGTGGTGCCGGGGCGGTATTCCGTACCATCCCGTCCAAGGTCTTGAGCCTGGAGGACCTGAACGCCCCGAAGATCTTCAAGGATATCGTCAATGTCCCACGGGGTCTGGTGCTGGTGACCGGGCCCACGGGTTCAGGCAAGTCGACCACCCTCGCGGCCATGGTGGACCACCTGAACGACAACGAGTATGCCCATATCCTGACGATCGAGGACCCGATCGAGTTCGTGCACACCAGCAAGAAGTGTCTGGTCAACCAGCGCGAGGTGCACAAGGATACCCTGGGTTTCAGCGAGGCCCTGCGCTCCGCCCTGCGCCAGGATCCTGATATCATTCTGGTGGGCGAGATGCGCGACCTGGAGACGATCCGGCTGGCGATGACCGCCGCCGAGACCGGTCATCTGGTCTTCGGCACCCTGCATACGACCTCCGCGGCCAAGACCATCGACCGGATCATCGACGTGTTCCCGGCGGCGGAAAAGGAGATGGTGCGCTCCATGCTCTCGGAGTCGCTCCGCTCGGTCATCGCCCAGACGTTGCTGAAGAAGATCGGCGGCGGGCGGATTGCCGCCCACGAGATCATGATCGGCACGCCGGCGATCCGCAACCTGATCCGCGAGGCCAAGGTCGCACAAATGTACTCGGCCATTCAGACCGGCCAGGCTCACGGGATGCAGACGCTGGATCAGAACCTGAAAGAAATGATGCAAAAAGGCTTGATCACGCGGAAGGACGCCCGCAGTAAGGCGCAGAACAAGGACGACTTTTTATGATCGCAACCGTTGTCCGCGGAGTCGCTCCGCGGTATGCCGGGTGAGCTGAGCCGGCCCAAAGTCGTCAACCCACGATTGAGGTATTGTCCATGGACCTGAGGCAGACGCTGGAGCAATTGCTGGCCACGCTGGTGGATAAGAAAGGCTCTGACCTGTTCATTACCGCGGGCTGGCCGCCGAGTGTGAAGGTCGACGGGGTGATCAATCCGGTCGGCAAGCAGCCGCTGAGTGTGGAACAGGCCCACGACATGGTGCATTCGCTGATGAACGAGCGTCAGCGTGCCGAGTTTCAGGCGACCAACGAGTGTCAGTTCGCGATCGATCGGCCCAAGCTCGGCCGCTTCCGCGTCAGCGCCCTGGTTCAGCGGGACGCCGCCGCCATGGTGCTGCGCCGTATCGAGACCAAGATCCCCACCATCGAGGAACTCAGGCTGCCCTCCGCGCTGCGTGATTTTGCAATGTATAAACGCGGCCTGGTGATCCTGGTCGGCGGCACCGGCACCGGCAAGTCGACCTCGCTGGCCGCTTTGGTGGGCTATCGCAACCGCCATAGTACGGGCCATATCATCACCATCGAAGACCCGATCGAGTACGTGCACGATCATGACGGCTGCATCATCACCCAGCGTGAGGTGGGGGTCGACACCCAGTCTTTCGATGTGGCGTTGAAGAATACGCTGCGACAGGCTCCGGACGTGATCCTCATCGGCGAGATTCGCACCCGCCAGACCATGGAATATGCCATGACCTTCTCCGAGACCGGACACCTGGTGCTGGCCACCTTGCACGCCAACAATGCCAACCAGGCATTGGATCGCATCATCAACTTCTTCCCTGAGGATGCGCGTAACCAGCTCTTACTGGATCTGTCGCTGAATCTCAAGGCTGTCGTTGCCCAGCAGTTGATCGCACGTAAATCGGGTCATGGACGGCGCGCCGTGGTGGAGGTTCTCATCAATACGCCGCTGGCCGCCGACATGATTCGCAAGGGCGAGGTCTACAAGCTCAAGGAACTGATGAAGAAGTCGCAAGAGCAGGGAATGATCACCTTCGATCAGGCGTTGTTCGACCTTTACCAGGAGGGTGAGATCAGCTTCGAAGACGCCCTGCGCCTGGCCGACTCAGCCAACGAGGTCCGGCTCATGATCAAACTTCAGGGCGGTAGTGCGCAGCGCGCGGCGATGGAGCGTTCGATCGAGGGCATCTCGCTGGTCGAGGAGGACGATGACGGGATCATTCGGTTGTAGTTACCGGGAACTACACATCTGAACGCCGATACGGGTGCGCGCTCGCTGCGTGCCGGGGCGCTAGTACTGGCTGCGCAGGGGGTCAAGTTTTGTCTCCAAGTCGCCAGTATGGTCCTGTTGGCGCGGTTGCTCACACCCGCCGACTTCGGACTGGTTGCGATGGTCAGTGCGCTTACCGGGATCATCGGTTTGTTTGCCAATCTGGGTCTGCCGCCGGTCATCATGCAGCGGGAACAGATCACCCTGGCCCAGTTCAGCACCTTGTTCTGGATCAACCTCGGATTTGGGCTACTGGTGACGCTGACGGTGGTGTTGTCGGCGCCACTGATCGCCTGGGTTTATGGCGATCCCCGACTGTCCGAGATCGCGCTCCTGAGTGCCCCGTTGTTCCTGATCGGCGGCTTGGTTGACCACTACCGCGCGCTGCTGCTGCGGCAAATGCAGTTGGGCGTGCTGATGATGATCGACATCGTCGGGCTTGCCCTATCGGTGCTACTGGCGCTGGTAATGGCTTGGTGGGGGCTCGCATATTGGTCCTTGGTGGTCATGCCGATCGCTCAGGCGGCTGTCCAGTTGGTGGGGTTGGTCGTCGTCTCCGACTGGCGGCCAGGGCCGCCGGTGCGCGGCTGTGGGGTACGGCCCATGCTGCGGTTCGGCCGCGATCTGCTCGGGGTGACCCTGTTCGGGTATCTCTCGCGTCAAATCGACAGGATCGGAGTAGGCGTTCTCTATGGGCCTGTGGCACTCGGCTATTACGGTCGCGCTTATCAGTTGTACATGCTGCCAACCTCGCAAATCACCGGGCCGCTTCACGACGTGATCGTGCCCATCCTAAGTCGGCTGAGTGTCGATCAAGCGCGCTACCAGGTCACCTTCAGCCGAATCCTGGCGGTATTGACTTGGTGTAGTGCCGGAATGGCGCTGGCGGTCATGCTATTCACGCCGCAGATCGTCAGTATTGTCTTTGGGCCTCGGTGGGACCCAGTGGTCACGGTGCTGCGCAACCTATCCCCGACCCTGGTGCTGCAGCCTCTGATCGCTTCTGCAGGCTGGCTCTTTATTAGTCACGGCGAAGGCGAGCGCTTTCGCCACTGGGCGCTGGGCAGTGCGGTGATCCAGGGCCTGGCGATTGTTGCCGGCCTGCCGCTGGGGATTGCGGCTGTCGCGTCGTCCATCTCATTGTTTACATGGTGCCTGACCTTGCCATGGACCCTGCATTGTCTGCGCCGTACCAACGCTGACCTTGGGTGGTCGGCGCTCCGGGCGGTTGGCGCGCCGTTGCTGGTTGTGGTCGTGGTGCTGGTTATTGCATTGGGGACCGGATAAGCCCCATGATCTGCATGACCTGGGCCGCGGATGTCAGGCCGGCGACCGGCTTGCCGCTCGTTCAGAATTGGAGGTGAATTCGCGATGTTTTTGGTCCAACGCGCGCGCCGCATGGTCACGGAATTCCCGCGCCACTTCGGGCACTGGGTCAGCGATCATCTGCCGCCGCGGCTGGCCGCCCGGCTGGCGGTTGGGCATTATCGTCGATTACTCGCCGCGCTGGGTCCGGACGCGGAACCGGATCTCCAAGTGTGCCTGGCGCTGCTGCAACCAGGTGACCGGGTGGTCGATGTCGGCGCCCATGTCGGGCTCTATAGTCTGGCCTGCGCCTGCCGGGTCGGGCGCCTCGGTCAGGTTCTGGCCTTGGAGCCAATGCCTTGGACCTATGCCGTGCTGCGGCGGTTGGGCGCCGAGTCAGGCTGCAATAACCTGACGCTGCTGCCGGTCGCGGCGAGCGATGCGGATGGCCAACTGTGGATGTCGGTACCGCGGGATCGGTATGGGCTTGCTAATCACTATCTGGCTCAGGTCACTGCGCAGCCCGACCCCCGCAGCCAGCGGGTGTCGGCCGTGGCTCTCGATGGGCTGCTGCGAACGCTGTCGGTGGCTTTGCTGAAGGTCGATGTGGAAGGCCACGAAATCCCCTGTTTGCAGGGCGGCCTGGAGACCATCCGCCGTTGTCGACCAGCCTTGCTGGTTGAGATCGGCGGACCCGCGGCGGTACCGTCGGCGTCGGAGCGGGCCAGTGTGATCACGCTGCTGGCGGGGCTGGGCTACGGGGTCTTCATGATGGAGGACGGGTGGTTGCGCCCCTGGGCCGAGCACTCAAAGGGGGTAAACCACTGGTTCCTGCAGCCCGGGCATCTGGCGCGCATCGGCAGGCTCTGCCCGGCCTTGCTTGGACCAGGGTGAATTGCAGGTGTCGGTCGCGTTTATCTGTTTTTTCGCTGCGGCGCCGCCGTCGGGGGGGGCCGGAAGTGTCACTTGTGCCCTCGCCGAGGCCCTTCCCGGCTCGCGGCTGCTGGTGCAGCCGGGTCCCGAGGCGCGTTGCTTTCTGACTCCCGGCAGGTTGCCGGTGCGGCAACTGCGTCTGTTCGGCGACCGGGGTTGGCGCAAACTCCTGGGGATACCGGGTTATGCGCGGCGGGTCGTCAGGCTGGTGCAGCAGACCGGGGCCGAGGTGGTCGTGTTGGAGGGGGCTTCCTGGGTGCTTTACCACTGGTGGCTACTATCGCGGCTGCGCCGCCACTGCCCGCGGCTGATCGTGCTCTATCATGCCCATAACGTAGAGTACGAACTGCGCCGACAACGCCATGGGCGGCTTGCGCAGTGGCTTACCCGCTGGGCCGAAGGGCGAGTGTTGCGCGGCGTTGCGCAGTCCTTTGCGGTATCGGAGCGGGACCGCGACGCCTTTCAGCGGCTCTATGGCGTGGTGCCATTGTTGTTGCCCAACGGCGTCGATAGTCGGCGCTTCGCCAGGGACGCCGATGGCGCGAGCGCCGCTGGTCGCCGCCCGCATAGGTTGGGGCAAGACGTGATCCTGTTCATGGGCTCCTATGCCTATCCACCGAACCGGGAGGCGATCGACTTCCTGGTGACTGCCGTTCTACCGCGGGTCTTGGCACAGTATCCCACCGCGGAATTGGCCGTCACCGGCGGCCCGGTACCCTATCGGCGTCCATGGCTGCGGGTGGCCGGGCTGCTCCCGGACGATCAGGTGCCCGCGTTCATTCGGGGTTGCGCGATCAGCGTAGCGCCGGTCTTTTCCGGCTCCGGGACGCGGCTGAAGATCTTGGAGTCCCTGGCGAGTGGTGTGCCGGTGGTAGCAACCCGTAAGGGCGCCGAGGGTCTGGTGTTGGAGCCCGGTATCGAGATCCTGCTGGCGGAGGGTGCGGCGGACTTTGCCTCAACTCTAATAGAGTTGCTGCGGAACACCGACCGGCGGCGGCAACTGGGGGCCTGCGGTCAGCGCCAGGTCGTCAGCCGCTACGACTGGGCCGTGCTGGTGCCGGAGCTGTCGCGTGTGATCGCCGCCCTCAAGCAGCGGGGGTCAGCTTGAAAGACCGCTTGAGGTGCTGACGGAGTAAACGCTATGTTAATCCTGAATCTGGGTTGTGGTACCAAGACCAGCACCCATCCGGCGGTGGTCAACCTGGATCGCTCGATCTACCTCCGTATCCGTTGCCATCCGCTCCTGCGCCGACTCGGCCCGCTGTTGGCGCGGGGTAGCCGACGTGTCAATCTAGACTTGTTGCCGGATAACATCCGGGTACACGACATCTCCCGCGGCTTACCCTATGGGACGGCCAGTGTGGATGTAGTTTACCATTCACACCTGCTGGAGCATTTGGACCGGGATGCCGCCTTGGATCTGCTGCGAGAGGGGCGGCGGGTGCTGCGGTCCGGTGGGGTGCTGCGGATCGTGGTGCCGGACCTGGAGCGGCTCTGTCGACAGTATCTTGCCAGCCTCGAATATTGTTTGCTCCAGTCAGTGGCGAGCGCCGGACATGTGCAACGGATTGCCGACCTGCTCGAACAGTCGGTGCGGCGCGAGTCGTTCGGCAGTTCCCGGCAGGTACCCTGGCGTCGCTGGCTTGAAGGGCTGCTGCTCGGCGACGCCCGGCGCCGCGGGGAGACCCATCAGTGGATGTACGATCGCGTGACTCTGCCCCACTTACTGTCGGAATTAGAGTTTCAGGAGGTGAGCGTGCAGCGTTTCGATACCAGTTGGATCCCGTCCTGGCGGGACTACGGGCTGGACTTGAATGGTGACGGCGGCGAATATCGCCCCGGTTCGCTTTATGTTGAGGCGCGCCGGTGAGGGACCGGGCATGACCACGCGCCACTTCGACCTGCCGCAGCGACTCGTGCGCCGGGAGGACTATCTGCTCGCGCACTGTGCCGGTCAGCGGGTCCTGCATGTGGGCTGCGTTGACTTCTCCACCACCGGCGATTGGTCACCGGGGGTGGTGGCCGGTACCTGGCTGCATGGTCGGCTGCAGGCGGTGGCGGCCGAACTGGTGGGGGTGGATAATGCCGCCGCTGCCATCGACCGGTTGCGCGCGCAGTTCGGCTCCAGCGATTTGCACTTGGCCGATGCACAAAGGCTGGCGCTGCCCGGAATCGAACCCTTCGACGTCATCGTCGCCGCCGAGTTGATTGAGCATCTGCCGAGCCCCGGGGCCTTCCTCGCCGCGGCACAACCACTGCTGCGCCCCGCCGGGCTGCTGCTCGTTACTACCACCAACGCCTATTGCCTGCGCCGACTGCTGCGGGTAGCGACCGGGGTCGAGAGTGTGCACGAGGACCATGTGGCTTACTATTCCCATCGTACTCTGGCCCGGCTTGTCGAATTGAGCGGCTACGCGGTGGTGGAGCAACTGAACTACCGCTTGCCAAACCGGCGTCCGCTGTTGCCCTACTTGGTGGAGGCACTAGCCTGCACCTTCAGTCCCAACCTTGGCGAAGGCATCATCGCCGCGCTCCGCCTGCCCGCGACACCCGCCCGGTGCTGCTGAGGGGCCTAACGCCATGCGAGTGCTGTTGGTTCACAATGCCTACGGGCGGCCGAGCGGCGAAGAGGCCGTGGTCGCGGCGACGCGCGATCTCCTCGCCGGCCATGGTCATGCGGTCGCCTCGTTTATCCGCGAAAGCAGCACCGTCGAGACGATGACCCTGGGGCGGGTGCGGGCTTTCGCTGCCGGCATCTACTCGGTGTCGGCGCGGCGCGCGTTCCGGCACGTGGTGCAAGAGTTCCGACCGGACCTGATACATTTACACAATCTATATCCACTGATCTCACCGGCAGTGATCGATGAGGCCAGGACACTCTGCGTGCCGACGGTCATGACGCTGCACAACTATCGGATGCTGTGTCCCAACGGGAGGTTGTCGTCCCACGGGGAAATTTGCCATCGTTGCGTAACCGGCAACGAACTGTGGTGTATTCGGCGCAATTGCGAGGAAAACCTGCCGAAGAGCGTCGGTTATGCCTGCCGCAATGCGGTGGCGCGTTGGCGGCGGGTGTTCGAGCAAGTCGATCGTTTTGTCGCGCTGACCGGGTTCCAGCGGGATCTGCTGGCGACGCGGTTGCCGGCCGAGCGCATTCGCGTGATCGGTAACTCGGTGACGATCCCACCGCCGCCGCTGTCCGGGCCGACTTCATATGTCGGCTTCGTCGGCCGAATCAGCCCGGAGAAGGGGGTTGCGTTGCTGTTCGAGGTGGCGCGTCGCTGTCCTGACCTCGAGTTCCGCTTCGCCGGGGAGACCGTGCGGATGGCTGCCGCAGTAGCCGCCGCGCCGCCCAACTGCCGTTTTCTGGGGCACCTGGCTGCGGCGCGCCTACCGGAGTTCTATGCCGGTGCCCGCCTGCTGGTGCTGCCAAGTACCTGGCATGAGGTCCTTCCTCTGTCGCTGCTGGAGGCGATGGCACACGCGAAGCCGGTCCTCTGTGCCGATGTCGGTGCCCTGCCGCAGATTCTCGACGATGGCCGCTGCGGCTTTCTGTTCCGGCGGGGGGATGCCGATGACCTGAGCGCCCGGCTGCGCCGGATCTGGGGGTGTGAAGAGGATCTTGCCGCGGTTGGCGCACGCGCCCGCAAGCGGGTGATCGCCGGCTACGCCCCAGCAGTGCTCTATCGCAAGCTGATGGCCCTGTACCGGGAGCTGGTGCCCTGAGCGCCGTGGCGTCCCGGCCGCCGGCGGTGAACCCGCCCACCGGATCCGCGCCGCGGGTTCTGGTGTGTGCCTATGCCTGCAACCCGACCCTGGGTTCCGAGAGCGCGGTGGGTTGGAACTGGGTGCTGGCGATTGCCCGGTACCATGACACCTGGGTTCTGACCGACCAGATGAACGAGCCGGCGATCCTGGCCGGCCTGCGCCAAGCTCCGGAATTGGCTACGCGGCTGCACTTCTGCTATGTGCCACATCACCCCTGGCACTACGACTATCGCCGCCGCTTCTGGCGCTGGGCGGAGCTGTCGCCGCTACGGCCCCTGGTACACCTGTCCTACCTGCATTGGCAGCGGGCCGCTGTCGCCATCGCCCGGCCGCTGCTGGCGGAACTGTCGCCGCAACTCGTGCATCAACTGACGCTGGTCGGGTTCCGCTTTCCCGGGCACCTGTGGCGACTCGGGCTCCCCTTTGTCTGGGGTCCGATCGGGGGTCTGGAAGACACTCCGCCGGCACTACTCGGGGCCATGGGCTGGCGTGGCGCTCTTTATTTCGGGCTGCGCAATCTGATAAACGGCCTGCAGCGGCGCTGGTCGGGCGCACCGCGGCAGGCGGCGCGGGGCGCCGCCGCGCTGCTGGCCGCCACCAGCAGCAATGCGGCACTGCTGCGTGATTGCTACGGGGTGCAGGCCCAGGTGCTGTGCGAGGTGACGGCACCACCCATCGCCGTTGCGATTTCGTTGCGTGCTCCTGATGAACCGCTGCGGCTTGCCTGGAGTGGAGCACACATCCCCGGCAAGGGCCTGCCGCTGTTGCTGCAAGCGCTCGCCGGATTGGACGGCGCGTTCGACTGGCGGCTGGATATCTATGGTAGTGGCCCCCGAAGCGCGGCCTGGCGTCGACAGGCGCTGCGGTTTGGCCTTGCGTCGCGCTGCACCTGGCACGGTCAAGTGACTCGGGCAGAGGCGATCGGCGGACTGCGCCGGGCCCACTTGTTCGTCATCACCAGTCTGAAAGACCTGACCTCGACGGTGTTGCTGGAGGCGATGAGTCAGGGGCTGCCGGTGCTCTGCCCCGACCATTGCGGCTTTCCCGACGTGGTGACGCCGGCCGCCGGGATGCGGCTGCCGATCGACCGTCCGGCGGTCTTTGTCGCCGCGCTACAGGCGGCATTGTGCCGGATCGCGGCAGATGAACCCGGACGCCGACAGCTCGCCGTCGGCGCCCAGGCGCGGGCCGGAGACTTCGATCTTGCAGCCAAGGCCGGGGCGTTGCGGGAGTTGTATCAACGGGTGCTTGCTGTCCCGGCCAGCAAGGGTCGCCCGTATTGCGAGTCAGGAGGGCCGGATGGACTGGTCACACCGCACGGCTGACCGGGCCAGGCCGGCCCTAGGCGCGCGCGTGCTGCCGCTGCTGAGTTGGCTCGTCTTATGGGCGGCCATCAACGCCGGTCCCTGGTATCTGGAACAGGAGCCGCAGACCTTGGTTTCCTGGATGAATGCGTTGCGCGCCCTTGGCTGCCTGTTGCCATTGGTCCTGTGGCCAATCTTGTTACCCCTGCGCCGACAGCTTACCCGGGTGCCGACGCTGGCGGAGGGGATGTGGATCGGCTATGGCGTGCTCTCGCTCAATGCCGCGCTGCTGGCGGGTGCTGACTTTTCTGTCTGGTATTGGGCGCTCGCCTATCTCGGCGTCTTCCTGGTCATTGACTGGTCCATCGGCGACATCGATCCATTACCGCGGGCGATCGCGACCAACCGCCTCATGTGGTTGATGGCGACCCTGTTGTTCGTCTGGATGCTGTTCGCCGCGCGTGATGTCCTGCTGGTGCAGGGGGAGGGAGGGCTGACCGCCCATGGGTTGGTCGATCGTGCGGATCTCGGCACTTTGGGGCCGATTTCACGTTCCACCGGCATGGCGCGCCTGGCTATACTCCCCGCGGTGATTGGTTTGGTCATGGCGCTGGGCGGGCACGGCGTCAGGCGCCTGCTCTGGGCGGCACTCAGTCTGCTGTCGCTGCTGGCGATCTGGTCGTTTCAGTCCCGCCAGGGTCTCGTCGGGGCCGCTTTTGCGCTGGGGCTCGTGGTCTGGCTGTTCGGCGGCCGGACCCGCCTGGTGGGCATCCTGACGATGCTGGTGGCCGGCTTGGCGTTGTCCGGCGGGCTGTTTCCGCAGGATTGGTTACGCGACTTGACCGCGTATGCAACCCGCGGTGAGGGGCTCTCGGAGTTGCAATCAATGACCGGTCGCGACCTGATCTGGCGCCTTGGCTGGCGGGTGGTGGAGGAGGCGCCGTGGCACGGTTTCGGCCCTCAGGCGGATCGCCGCCTGATTGGTCTGAATGCGCAGAACGGACTGCTGTACGCCGCGCTGGCCGCCGGCTATCCGGGCGCCGTTCTCTATCTCGGCGGGCTGTTGTGGGGCTGGGTGTTGTTCGCCCGAGCGGTGCTGCGCGGCTATGCGCGCGACCATGCGCAGTGGCTGTTTCTGCTCCAAGTTGGCGGTATCATGGCATATCTGACGATCCGCAACATCCCCGAAAATACCGCCGCCCTGTACAGTGTCGATCTGCTGCTGCATGCGCCGTTGCTCGCCTATCTCGGTACCCTCGAACGGGTGCGCGGGCCGGAGTGGCGACGCGCGCGGCTGGCGCAGTTCATCGCCGGCCTCGGTCAGCGCGGTCCGCTGGGAGCGCGACAGTCGCGCGGGTCTGACGGTGTGAGGTTTCAGCGAGGAAGAGCATGAGCAAGCGTTGGGTTTTGGTTGGTGGCGTCGATCGCGCCCTAGCAGTCGCGGGGATGCCGGAGGTCCTGGTATGAGCAATCATCTGGCGCTGGTCTGCGGTGCCGGCGGATTTATCGGCGCGCACCTGGTGCGACGCCTCAAGGCCGAGGGCCGGCACGTTCGCGGTGTGGATCTGAAGCTGCCGCCCTTCGCGCCTAGCGCGGCGGACGAATTTGTTCTCGGTGACCTGCGCGACCCCGACCTGGTGGCCCGCGTCGTGGCCGGCAGCGCCGAGGTCTATCAACTCGCCGCCGACATGGGGGGCGCCGGCTTCACCTTCACCGGCGATCACGATGCCGAGATCATGCACAATTCGGCCCTGATCAATCTTAACGTGGTGGAGGCCTGCCGCCGGGCCGGCGTCGAGCGGGTGTTCTACTCCTCGTCGGCCTGCGTCTATCCGCGCCACAATCAGTGCGATCCCGAGGAGCCGACTACGGTCGAAGCTTCGGTCTATCCCGCCGACCCGGACAGCGACTATGGCTGGGAGAAACTCTTCAGCGAGCGCCTGTACTTCGCCTACGCCAGGAACCACGGGTTGCAGGTGCGAGTCGCGCGCTTCCACAATGTCTTCGGCCCTGAGGGCAGTTGGAACGATGGCCGTGAGAAGGCTCCCGCGGCGCTCTGCCGTAAGGTCGCCGCGGCGCCACCGGGAGGCAGTATCGAGGTTTGGGGCGATGGGGAACAGACGCGCTCCTTCCTGGCCATTGATGAATGCCTGGAGGGGGTCCTGCGCTTCATGGCGTCGGACTTCGCCGGCCCACTGAATATCGGTTCGACCGAGATGGTCTCGATCAATCAGTTCGCGCGGATGATCATGGAGATTGCAGACAAGCCGCTGACCATCGAGCATATTGCCGGTCCTTTAGGCGTGCGTGGGCGCAACTCGGACAACCGGCTGATCCGCGCCCGGCTTGGCTGGGAACCGAGTCGGCCGCTGCGCGAGGGTTTGGCGGCGACCTACACCTGGATCGCGGGTCAGGTCGCGGCGGCGGAGGCCGCGCGATGAGCGCCAGCGCCGGTTCCGGGCTGCCGCAGGCCAGGCCGCGCGCGCAGGTGACGATCCTGGGGGCGCAGATCGATCGCGTGGGGACCGATGATGCGGTCGCCCGCATTGAGGGGTGGATCGCCGAACGTCCCCGACGGCCGCACCATGTTGTGGCGACCGGTTTCCACGGCATCTGGACCGGTTATCGGGACCCCGCCTTCCGCACCATCCTGAACCGCGCTGACCTGTTCTGTCCGGATGGCATCGCGCCCATTTGGCTTGCGCGTTTGCGCGGCCAGCCCCTGCCGGAGCGGGTGCCGGGTGCCGAGTTGATGCAGCGGCTGCTGCTGGCTGCCGATGCCCGTGGCTATTCCAGCTTCTTCTATGGCGATACCGAGGCGACCCTGGACGCCCTGAGTCGGCGCCTCGTCAATGACTATCCGGGCCATCGCATTGCCGGCGTTCGATCGCCGCCGTTCCGGCCCCTGACCCCCGCGGAGGTCGACGCCGATCTTGGCCTGATCAATGCGTCGGGAGCCGATCTGTTATGGGTCGGACTGGGTTTGCCGCGGCAGGAGCGCTGGATCGATGCTTACCGCGAGCGCCTGCGGGTGCCGGTGGCTATCGGTGTCGGTGCCGCCTTCGGGTTCCTGAGCGGAAAGGTGACACGGGTGCCGGCCTGGCTGGGGGATGCGGGTTTCGAGTGGCTCTGGCGCTTGGCCATGGAGCCGCGCAAGCTCTGGCAGCGCGACCTGATCGATGGCCCACAGTTTCTCTATCACGGGTTGCGCGAGAGTATCGCTTACCGGCTGAGGCGTGGTGATGATACTGAAACGAGCGGTCAGTAACGATTCAGAAGCAAGTTAAACCACGCATACAATCGTTCCTCAGCCGCCTTCCGCTGCGACCGGCCATAGTCCGCTGATGGCAGCGATGCCTTGGGCGCCATGGCGGATCGCCGTTTCCAGATCCGCCGGGCCGAGTCCGCCCAGGGCGTAGACGGGTAGGGGGATCGGCTCAATCAGTTCCTGGAAGCGGCCCCAGCCCAATGGTCGCGCATCCGGATGGGTCCCGGTAGGTTTGACCGGGGAGAGCAGCGCATAGTCCAGCCCCAAGGCGGCGGCGCGCGTCAGTTCCGCGGCCGTGTGGCAGGAGGCGCTCACCCAGTCGCCGCTGACGCCAGGACGTTGATCCAGGGCGGCCAGGGTCTGGGCGCGCAGATGCAGCCCGTGACGCGGACACGAGGCAACGGCCGCCGGGTCGCGATTCAGGATGAGCCGCGCGCCCGCCGCGGCACAGAGCGGATAGGCTTGGGCGGCGAGTTCACGGTAGGCCCGGTCATCCAGTGCATGGGCGCGCAGTTGAATTAGGCGGATGCTGTCCTGGATGGCGCGGCGCAGTCGTGCCAGGAGATTCGCCGGGTCCCGCGGGTCCGCCCCGGTGATCAGCAGGAGCGGGGGCAGGCGCAGGGCGCTGATGATCGGCCGGTCGGCCGCCGGGAAGCGCGCGGGGTCCATGACGTCCGGTGCCAGCCAGGCCAGGGGCTGGCCTTCCATGCCGACGGGGAGTCCGGAGTAGGTCTCGACCCGGTACACGTCGAGCAGAATATGGCGGTCGCCATAATCGTGGTGGACGCGGATCAGTGGTCGGCTGGTGCCGATGCTGATCCCCAGTTCCTCTGCCAATTCGCGGGCGAGTCCCTGCTCCGGGGTTTCGCCGGGCTCCAGTTTGCCGCCGGGAAACTCCCAGCGCCCGCCCTGGTGAACATGATCCGGGCGGCGCGTGACCAAAACCCGGCCCTGATCGTCGAGGATGGCTCCCGCCATGACGTGGATCTGTTGCCGGGTCACATTGCTCAGCCGTGAAGAAGGGGCGACTGTAGGGGCGGCTTTAGTCGCCCCTCCACTGCGGTCGATCCTCTCCCGGAAATCACCTAAGACCGATACTCCGCATTGATCCGCACATAGTCATAGGAGAGGTCGCAGGTCAGGATCTCCGCGGCCGCCGTGCCGCGACCCAGGGCCACGCGGATCAGGATCTCCGGGGCTTGCATGACGATAGCGCCCGCGTTCTCGGTGTAGCAGAGGGCGCGGCCCCCGCTGTCGACGATCAGCACGTCACCGAGCCAGACCCGCACGCCGCTGATGTCCAGGTCGTGGAGCCCGGCGCGCCCCACCGCGGCGAGGATGCGGCCCCAGTTGGGGTCGGAGGCGAAGAGCGCGGTCTTGACCAGCGGCGAGTGGGCGATGGTGTAACCGACCTGGCGTGCCTCCGCGTGACTGGCGGCACCTTCGACACGAACCGTCACCAACTTGGTGGCGCCCTCCGCGTCGCGCACAATGGCTGTGGCCAGTTCCACGCAGACCGACTCCAGGGCGCTCTGGAACGAGGCGAAGTCCGGGCTGTCGGCCGCGCTGATGGGGTCGTTGCCCAGGAGGCCGGTGGCGGCCAGGACGCAGGCGTCGTTGGTGGAGGTGTCGCCGTCCACGGTGATGGCGTTGAACGAGCGCTCCACCGCAGCGTTCAGGCAGCTGGCGAGCAGGTCGGGCGTGATCGCGGCATCGGTGGCCAGAAACGCGAGCATGGTCGCCATGTCGGGGCAGATCATGCCTGCGCCTTTGGCGATGCCGGTCACGGTCGCGGTGTGTCCAGCAAGGTCAAACTGCCTGGAGACGAGCTTGGGCACCGTATCCGTGGTCATGATAGCGCGGGCGGCAGCGGGCCAGTTGGCGCCGTTCAGCCGTCCCACGAGCCCCGGCAGGGCGGCGGCGAAGCGGTCGACCGGCAGGTGCTCGCCGATGACCCCGGTCGAAAAGGGCAGTACCCGCTCGGCGGGTGCCCCGGTCAGTTCAGCGAGTGCCTGACAGGTGGCGGCAGCGTCCAGCAGGCCGCGGGCGCCGGTGCCGGCGTTGGCGTTACCGGCATTGATGAGCCACCAGCGTGGGGCACCCGCGTTCAGGTGGGCGCGCGCGAGGTTGACTGGTGCGGCGCAAAATGCGTTGCGGGTGAACACCGCGGCGCACTCGGATCCTTCAGCTAACTCGAAGAGGACCAGATCATTGCGGTCACGATAGCGGATGCCTGCCGCGGTTGCGGCCATACGGACCCCGGATACCGGGAGGAAATGCAGTTCGGGTTGCTCGCTCATGGTGCGGACTCAACCGACCCTGCCATGGCAGTGCTTGAACTTCTTGCCCGAACCGCAGGGACAAGGCTCGTTGCGGCCGGTCTTATGGCCATCGCGTACGAAGGGTTGGGCAGGCGCGGCGCCCGTGTCCCCACGCTTGGGAGCGTCATCCGGTGTCTCATCGCCGTCGAAGCCCCGGAATTCCTCGTGCGTGAACGCGAACTCATGCGCCGGCGCCGGGTGCGGGGCCAGGGCGAGCGACTCCTCCTCGGGTTCTACCCGGAGCTTCGCCAGGGTGCCGATGACCTCCTGTTTGATCTCCTCCAGCATGGCGGAGAACATCTCGAAGGCTTCGCGTTTGTACTCCTGCTTGGGGTTCTTTTGCGCATAGCCGCGCAGATGGATACCCTGACGCAGGTAGTCCATGGCCGCCAGGTGGTCCTTCCAGTGGGTGTCCAGGGTCTGGAGCATGACCGCCTTTTCGATCTGGCGCAGGGTTGCGGTGCCGATGAGCTGTTCTTTCTCCGCGTAGCGCTCGGCCAGGGTGGCGCCGACCCGCTCACGCAGGGTTTCCTCGTGCAACTGGTCGTCGGCCTCGAGCCAGCGGCGGATGGGCCAGTCACCGCCGAAGGTGTCCGCCAGCGCGCTTTCCAGACCGGCGGTATCCCACTGCTCTTCCAGGCTCTGCGGCGGGATGCAGCTCTCGATCACGCGTTCCAGGATATCCGCGCGCATCGCCGCGATGGTCTCGGAGACGTCGGTGGTGTCCATCAACTCGCGGCGCTGCCCATAGGTGACCTTGCGCTGGTCGTTGGCGACGTCGTCGTATTCCAGGAGTTGCTTGCGAATGTCGAAGTTGCGGCCCTCGACCTTGCGCTGGGCGTTCGCGATGGCCTTGGTGACCCAGGGGTGCTCGATCGCCTCACCCTGCTGCATGCCGAGTTTCTGCATCATGCCCGCCACCCGCTCGGAGGCGAAGATGCGCATCAGGTTGTCTTCCAGCGACAGATAGAAGCGGCTGGAACCGGGATCGCCCTGGCGCCCGGAGCGGCCGCGCAACTGATTGTCGATGCGTCGGGACTCGTGGCGTTCAGTGCCGACCACATGGAGTCCGCCGGCGGCGATGACGGCCTCATGGCGCTGCTTCCAGGCGATGCGGATGGCGTCCTGGTCGGCGTGCGGGCCGGCCTGCTCCAGTTCGGCATCGAGGTTGCCGCCCAGTACGATGTCGGTGCCGCGGCCGGCCATGTTGGTGGCGATGGTGACGGCGCCGGGGCGGCCGGCCTGGGCGATGATTCCGGCCTCACGTTCGTGCTGCTTGGCATTCAGCACCTCGTGCGGGATCTTGGCCTCGGTCAGGAGCTTAGAGACCAGTTCCGAGGTTTCGATGGAGGCCGTGCCGACCAGGACCGGCTGACCGCGGGTCACGCAGTCGCGGATGTCCTCGGTGACCGCATCGTATTTCTCCTTTTGGGTCAGATAGACCAGGTCGCCGTGGTCCTTGCGGATCATCGGCTGGTTGGTGGGGATGACCGCCACCTCGAGCCCATAGATCTGCTGGAATTCATAGGCTTCGGTATCCGCCGTGCCGGTCATACCGGCCAGTTTCGGGTAGAGCCGGAACAGATTCTGGAAGGTGATGGAGGCCATCGTCTGGTTTTCCGGCTGGATCGGCACCCGCTCCTTGGCCTCGACCGCCTGATGCAGACCCTCGGACCAGCGCCGGCCGGGCATGGTGCGTCCGGTGAACTCGTCGACGATGATGATCTGACCGTCGCGCACGATGTACTCGACGTTCTTCTGAAACAGGGCGTGGGCGCGCAGGGCCGCATAGACATGGTGCATCAGCACGATGTTGCCGGGGTCGTAGAGACTGTCGCCTTCGCGTAAGACCCCGATTTCCACCAGCATGTCCTCGACTTTCTGGTGACCATCCTCGCTCAGGAAAACCTGGCGGGCTTTTTCATCTACCGAGAAGTCGCCGGGGCCGAAGTCGGGCTTGCCTTCCTCGTTGGTGATCGGATCCTGGCGGGTCAGCCGCGGGATCAGAGCATCGATTTGGCGATAGAGGTCGGTATTGCCCTCGGAGGGACCGGAGATAATCAGCGGCGTGCGCGCTTCGTCGATGAGGATGGAGTCCACCTCGTCGACGATGGCGTAGAAAGGTACGCGTTGCGTGCGCTGTTCGGCGGTGAAGGCCATGTTGTCGCGCAAATAGTCGAAACCATACTCGTTGTTGGTTCCGTAGGTGATGTCCGCGGCATAGGTCTCCTTGCGGCTCACCGGGCGCAGGTGGCGGTAGCCCCCGCCCGCTGGTGCCTCGAATCCGGGATCATAGAGATAGGATGCCGTATCCGGCCCCATTCCGCCCGAAGAGTTGATCACCCCGACGGAGAGATCCAGCGCGTGGTAGATGCGGCCCATCCAGGTGGCGTCGCGGCGGGCCAGATAGTCGTTGACAGTGATGACATGGACGCCCTTGCCCGGTAAGGCATTGAGGTAGGCGGCCAGGGTGGCGACCAGGGTTTTGCCCTCGCCGGTTCGCATCTCGGCGATTTTGCCTTGATGCAGCACCATGCCGCCGACCATCTGGACATCGAAGTGGCGCATCCCGAGCACGCGCCGACCGGTCTCGCGGACCACGGCGAAAGCTTCGGGGAGCAGGCTTTCCAAGTCCTCGCCGGCCGCGAGCCGCCCGCGGAATTCTTGGGTCTTGGCCGCGAGCGCCGCATCGGAGAGCAACTGGACCTCGGGCTCCAGCGCGTTGATCCGGCTGACGGACTTGAGCAGCTTCTTGACCAGCCGCTCGTTGCGGCTGCCGAAGAGCTTCTTGAGCAGGTGACTGACCATCGATGGGAAGAGATGCCGTGAGGAAAGTGCCGGAATGATACCGGAATTCGGCGATGCCCGCTGCGCCGGGGTCAGCCGAAGGGCCTTGTCGAATCCGCGTTTCAGCGTGCCGGACGCAAGAAAGGCCGCCGGCCCGTCGGGCTGGCGGCCCCTGCGACTGGCCGCTGGGCCGTTAGCGTCGGGGTCTAGCTCGGATTGTCCGGGTTCGCCGCGACCAGCATCGCTGGTGACTGTCGGCCGGCAAATTGCATCGGGTTCAGATGCTCCCCGTTCTTCAGCACCTCAAAGTGGACATGGGGGCCGGTCGCGGTGCCGGTGGCTCCGACTGCGCCGATCTTTTGTCCCTGACGCACCTGCTGTCCTTCCTGCACCAGATTGGCCTGATTGTGAGCATAGCGAGTCGTGTAGCCATCCACATGGCGTAACTCGATCATGTTTCCGTAGCCGCTGCGTCGCCCACTGAAGGTCACGAGTCCGTCAGCCACGGCCACGACCGGCGAACCAGAGGGCGCGGCAAAGTCGACGCCCTGATGGAATAGGCGACGGCCCTTGATCGGATGGATACGGAAGCCATAGCTCGACGTGATGTATCCCGCGCGAACCGGCCAACCCGACGGCACGGACTTTGCTGTAAGATCCCGTTCCATGATCGCCTCTTCGAGAATCTCCAGCTTGCGCTTGCGATCCTTGAGCAGGCCGACCACGCTTCCCAACTCGCTTGCGATCTCTCTGATGGTGTAGTCCCTGGCCAGCCCTTCTTCAGGCCCGCCTTGGGGTGGGGGATTCTGAAAATCGAATTCTTCGGCACTCAGGCCGGCCATCTCGACCAGTCGTTCCCCGAGCGCGTCGAGCCGCATGAGTTCGGCCTGCATGTTTCCCAGGCTGGCGGTGATGGCGTCGACATCCGGCGCGTGCGTGTCACCATTCGCCATGTTGTGGTCCGCCATCGTTGGCAGGGTCCGGGAACTGACGGTGAGTTTGCTGGTCAGGGCTGGGATATCGGCGTATCTACCGAGCCAAAATCCGACGCCACCCCCGGCGACAGCGAACAACAGGACCGCCAGGAGTGCAACAACGACCTGGCCGCGAACGGTTTTTCTACGATCGAGGTGATACATCATTTGACCTCTGCTTGTTGGTGAATCGACATAGAGCCGGGTTTATACTACAGATGAGCTGACGGGGCGACCGTCGAGATGTGCTTAATGGTTGCGCTGGATCAATCATTTAAATTATTTAGGAGATCAATACTCTGGACTGCAATGGCTGCTAAACGCCCGGTGCGACTTCGTTCCGTGCCTGTTCGGGATCTGCTTACCGGCAGTCCGGCGGTCATCTGCGCCCTGGAGTGCCAGCGCCGGGATGACGGTTTGCTGGCGCGGGTGCGTGACTTGCTCAACCCTGGGGCACGGCCTCATTGCCTCCAGGCGATAGCCAGCGAGGGCACGCTGACCGTGACCGTGGATGCGGCCGTATGGGCGACCCGTCTTCGCTATCTGGCGCCTGAGTTGTCGCAGGGATTGGCATCGGCGGGGATCACCAGGGTGAAGATTCGGGCGCGTCCGCGCGACACACAAAGTGCGCGACAGACCACGGGGCGGGTTGCCAGGCTGTCCCCCGCGGTCGTCGCTCACCTGACGACCAGCGCCGAGCATATGACCGATCCGGGGCTTGCCGAAGTCTTTCGGCGCCTGGCGTCCCGCCAAAGCGCTCTCCCGATCGATCCGGTCACAAGCGAACCCGACCGCTAGGCGATTGCCGGAAAATCCTGTGCCGGAAATCGCCTAAGCGAGAGCCAGCGGCTGGGCGTAGCTGATCGGAGCCCGTGCCCCGTCTTTGAACACTGCTTCTTCCCACGCCTCCGAGTCTGCGACCAGCGCACGCAAGAGTTCGTTGTTCAGGGCATGTCCCGACTTGTAGCCCTTGAAAGCGCCGATCAGGGTGTGACCAAGGAGATACAGGTCGCCAATCGCGTCCAGGATCTTGTGCTTGACGAACTCGTCCTCGTAGCGCAGTCCTTCCTCGTTCAGGACCCGGAACTCGTCGACGACAACGGCGTTGTCGAGACTGCCGCCCAGCGCGAGATTCTGCGCCCGCAACGCCTCAATGTCGCGCAGGAACCCGAAGGTGCGGGCCCGGCTGACTTCCTTGACGAAAGATGAGGTCGAGAAGTCGATGTTGGCGCGCTTGGCCCTGGCGTTGAAGGCCGGATGGTCAAAATCGATTGTGAACTCCACGCTGAAGCCATCATAGGGCTCGAACCGTGCGTACTTGTCGCCATCACGCACCTCAATCGGGCGCTTGATGCGGATAAAGCGCTTCGCGCGATTCTGTTCTTCCACCCCGGCGGATTGGATCAGGAACACGAAGGGGCCGGCGCTGCCGTCCATGATCGGTACCTCCGGGGCGCTGACGTCGACGTAAGCGTTGTCGATCCCCAAGCCCGCGAAGGCAGACAGGAGGTGCTCGACCGTGGAGATGCGGACATCGCCGTTGACGAGTGTCGTCGACAGTCGGGTGTCCCCGACATTGTGCGGACAGGCGCGAATCTCGACGGGCTGGTCCAGATCGACCCGCCGGAAGATGATCCCGGTATCAGGGGCAGCCGGACGCAATGTCAGGTAAACCTTGTCGCCTGTGTGCAGTCCCACGCCTGTTGCGCGGATCACGTTTTTCAGCGTACGTTGCTTTACCATATTGAGTCTCCCGCATCCTCGACCCCAGGGCCTGCAGTTGCGCCGAGGATTGGCGTCATCGCAGCACCATGACCTGCCCGAGTCTGGTCGGGCTTGCGGCGAATCTTAGGGTTTTCCCGGAACAATATCAAGTCCGAAATGCGAAGCGCTGCAACATTTATGATTTCATTGAAAAAACAATTAAAGGGATTTCCCTGGATTCGGTGTCTGGCGTGGCCCTTTACCGCGCGTTACGGTCGCCGAGCCTGTTGGCTCGCGGACATCCGGCTTTGATCATGTGCCGACGTCGCTACCGGGGCTGCTACCGTGTTGCTTGGCACGAATCTTTCACGCTTAATTCGCGACAGCCGCTTGTCGCCGCCTCGATCCGATGTCAGGCGCGCTCACCGGAAGGGCGGCCCCGACTGCCGACGGCGGTCTTGGCGGAGGGCAAGCGGGTACCGGCAACGCGATGCCTTAATCAGCGTGAAACACCGTGGCGACTGGCGTTTTGCTAGAATCCGCGGGAACGCGGGTCGGTCGCGTGCGGCCGGTCAATCGACACCGACCCCCTTTCAAGACCTTGTCCGAGAAACGCAAACGTGAGAGTGCTGCTGGCCAACAAGTTTTTCTTCCGCAACGGCGGATCCGAAGCCGTCATGTTCCAGGAGCGCGCATTCCTGCGCGAGGCGGGGGTGGATGTCATTGACTTCTCAATGCAGGACCCGCGCAATTTGCCAAGCGCTCAGTCCGCCGATTTCGTGGAACGCCAGTCTTACGAAACCGCCGAAGGTCGGGGCGCACGGATGCGCGCGGCCCTCAAACTGGTCCATTCGCGCGAGGCGGTGCGCAAAATCGCGCGGCTGATCGATCGCACACGGCCGGACATCCTACACTGCCATAACATTTACCACCAGCTTACCCCATCCATTATCGGTGCGGCGAAACGGCGGGGGCTGCCGGTCGTGCTGACGTTGCACGATTACAAGCCGGTTTGTCCGGTCTACACGCGCTTACAGCATGGACAGGTCTGCTCCGCCTGTCTTGGCAACCAATTCACCAATGTTCTCAAGCACCGCTGCGCGGATGGGTCGCTCGGCAAGAGCGCGCTGCTGTTCGTCGAGGCGCAGGTTCAGCGCCTGCTCGGAAGCTACGAAAAAGTTGACCGATTCGTGGCGCCAAGCGAGTTCATGCGTCAGTCGGTCACGCAGCATCGGTTCGCGCCTGACCGGGTTGAGGTCATTTACAACGGCATCGCGTGCAGCGCGTCTTCGCCGACACCGGAAGATCAGGGATATGCCCTTTATCTCGGACGGCTGTCGCCGGAAAAAGGAATCGAAACGCTCCTGTCGGCCCAGGATGCAATTGCCGAGCAGGTCCCGTTGATGGTCGCTGGAACCGGCCCGCTGGAGCAGTCGGTTCGTGAGCGGTATCCCAAGGCCCGCTATCTTGGTCATCTCTCGGGTAGTGCTTTGGAGAGTACGATTCGTCAGGCGTCGCTGATTGTCGTCCCCTCGGAATGGTACGAGAATTGTCCGATGTCAGTGCTTGAGGCCATGGCGTTGGGCAAGCCGGTGGTGGCCAGCGATATCGGCGGCATTCCGGAACTGGTGATGCATGGGGAAACCGGATTGCTTTTTCCGCCCGGCGACCGCGACGCCTTGAAGAATTGCCTGAGTCGCCTCATGAACGACAGCGAGCTTAGGCGCGGCTATGGTGCGGCGGCGCACCGCAGGGCCAACGAACGGTTTTCTTTGGAACAACACAATGACGCGCTGCTGCGTCTCTATCGGACCTTGGTTGATCAGACCGACATCCGGGCAGCGCGCCATCCATCCTCTGACACGACGACGCCACAGGAGTAAACGACCGTGGACTTAACGATTATCTCGACCTTCCGGTGTAATTCACGGTGCCAGATGTGCTACATCTGGAAAAATCCAACGGAGCCAAAGGAAGAAGTCTCCATTGAGACGCTTTCGAAACTTCCTGGCGGATTCGATAACCTCAATGTCTCCGGCGGTGAGCCGACGCTGCGCCGGGACCTCGCGGAGATTGTCGAGGAGCTATATCCCAAGGCAAGAATTCTGGAAATCAGCTCCAACGGCTTGAATCCAGAGCGATTGGTGCCGATCATCAAGCGTCATCCCAACATCAAGGTACGATTCAGTCTGGAAGGCGACGCGGCCACCAGCAACGCGATCCGGGGTGAGAAAGACGGCTATCAGATCAAGTTGAAGGGCATCAGGATGCTGCGTGAGGCCGGCGGGACCGATCTCGGATTCGCCATGGTGATTCAGGACGAGAACGCCGATCAACTGGTCAAAGTCTACGAACTCGCGCGTTCCGAAGGCATCGAGTTGGCGACTTCCACCCTGCACAACGCCTGGCAGTTTTACAAGAACGACAACTACTTCTACAATCGGGCGAAGACCGCGAAAGAGGTTGAAGGTCTGATCACCGCGATGCTGAAGACCAACAAGGTTAAGAACTGGTTCCGGGCCTACCTGAACCTCGGGCTGATCGAGAAGATCCTTGGCCACGATCGGTTGATTCCCTGCACCGCGGGTAGCGATTTTGCGTTCGTCGATCCTTGGTCCGACGTCTGGGCGTGCAACGTTCGTTCCGACTTGCCCTTAGGTAATCTGGCGCGCCAGGATTGGAGCGAGATTATGAACAGCGAACAGGCCCGCTCGTCCCTCGGCAAGGTGAGTGCCTGCACGCAGAACTGCTGGATGGTGACCACCGCGCGTACCGCGATGCGTTCGCGCCTGGTACCGCAGTTACCGAAGCTCTCGCCGATGGCCTGGGTGATCTACAACAAGCTCAAGGTCACCATGGGCGGCAAAGTCGATTTTGCCTCCTACATTGATTATGACAAGGTTTTGGAGACGCCATTGGTCCCGCGAACATCCAATCTGGGCCGCAGTGTCAAGGCGGAGATCAAAGTCCAGCGGGGACTGATGACCAAGGAAGAGCACTATCCGCTCGCCGAGTTCATCAACCGCTGACAGGAGTCGCAGCCGTGCGCGTTATGGTACTGGGGCTACGCGGTTTTCCCGGCATCCAGGGCGGCGTCGAGACCCATGCCGAGCACCTCTACCCGAGGTTGCGCGACATGGGTTGTGACGTCGAAGTGATCGTTCGCTCGCCCTATTGGGACGCCGCGGCCGTGGCGCGGGCGACCCCGGGCATCCGTTTCACCTCACTGTGGAGTCCGTCTACAAGCGGTGCCGAGGCGTTCTTGCACTCCTTTCTTGGTGTGTTGTATGCCGGATGGCGGCGGCCGGACGTGCTGCACATCCACGCCATTGGTCCTGCCCTGTTTGCGCCGCTCGCGAAACTGCTTGGGCTGCGGGTCGTGATGACGCACCATGGACCGGACTACGACCGAGAGAAATGGAACAGGGCGGCAAAGGCGTTGTTGCGAGCGGGCGAACGCTTGGGAGTCCTTTTTTCCGATGCGCGCATCGTGATTTCCCGTGTCATTGGCGATCTGGTGCAGCGAAAATATCACCGGAGCTCGGACTGCATTCCGAATGGAGTCGACATCCCGCCGGACATTGCGCCTGGCGAGACCCTGGCCGCATTCGGTTTGGAGCCCGGACGCTACGTCCTCAACGTGAGCCGCATGGTGCCCGAGAAGCGTCATTTGGACCTCATCGACGCCTTCCCGCAAGCAGGGCTGACCGGGTGGAAACTCGTCTTGGTCGGCGGCCTCAGTGAGCAAGACGCCTATGTTGGGCGAGTCCGATCCGCCGCCGAGCGCTCACCGGACGTGGTACTCACCGGGTTTCAGACTGGTCGAGCATTGGCCGAACTCTATGGCAACGCGGGGGTCTTTGCGCTTCCTTCGACTCATGAAGGTCTGCCGATCGCCCTTTTGGAGGCGCTCAGTCATGGTCTTCCCTCTATCGCCAGTGACATCCCAGCCAATCAGGAAGTAGATCTGTCACCAGAACACTATTTTCATGTCGGTCAGGTCGAAGACCTAGCGCGCTGTCTGCATGATATTGCTACGAAAACGCGAGATGCGGATGACCGGGATCGGACCAAGTTATGGGTGCGCAGCAAATATGACTGGCATTCCATTGCAGTTGATACCTTGGAGCTTTACAAACGTGTGTGTCGGCGGAGTTAGCGCGTGTGGAAATCAATGCCGTACTGACCTCTTGATCGATCGCCGCTGATCCTGTTGCGTGTTACGTTTAGCAAGACGGCTGCTCCATTGCTGTGCTGCCGCAAGTCGTGCTGTCCAATTGTCTTCATGGTATCCTAATCGGACTGTGTAGCGTACACCATGCACCTGGCTTGCACCTAATTTTATGAACTCTCGCCTCCTCTCGCGCTGCTCGCCCAGTGGATGCAGGCTGCTCGTCGTTGCGGTACCCTTGATAGCCTTGATGTGGACTCAGACGGCGACGGCAGAGACATCGATACCACTGGAGACGGTCAAAGGACTTCGTCCGTACGCGACCGTGGCGGTTGCCTACGACTCCAACCCGCTGCGTCGAGCTGAGGAGGAGGCGGTGATTGTACGTGATCTGTATGGCGGCGAGTCAGACGTTTACGCTACGCTGGAGGGCGGGTTTTCCACGGTACTTGATTTCAGTCGCCAGCGGCTGCTCATCGGTGGACGGATCTATCGTGTCAGTTATGATAGGTTCGACCAGTTTGATCATACCGGCGGAGACGCTCGATTACTATGGAAGTGGGTTCGCGGCAGCCTTTGGGAGGGTGACTTCGGCTACACCTATGTCCGGAAGCAGCGAGACTTCGCCAACGAAAGCGTTCCCACCAACGATATGCTTGATCGCAACCGTGTCTACGCGACTGTGAATCGCTGGCTGACGACCCGCTGGCGTATCGGCGGGTTGGCAAATCTAGCCACCACCTCCTTCGACGTCAGTCGTGATTTGAACCAGACGGTCGTCGGTGCCGGGGCAAAACTCGAATATGTCAGTTCTGCTGGGAGTGTTTTCGGGATCAATGCGCTTTATTCGAATGGACAGTATTGGAATCTGGCTGAGCGCGATTACACTCAAATGAGCATCGGTCCCGCGGCGGAATGGAAACCGTCCGCTAAAACCGAGGTCGAGGCGAACATCGCTTACGAGGCAATGACTCACGATCAGCAGCCCGAACGGGACTTTGATGGTCTGGTCGGTCGCGTGGCAGCGACTTGGACGCCTACCGGAAAAACCTCGGTGGCGGGTGCCATATCGCGCGAGTTTAGCAATCTACAGGACGAGAGCGCAAACTTCGCAATTATTGATGGTGTAAGCATTGAGTCGGCTTGGAACATCACTTCCAAGACGACGATGCGTGCATTGGTCAGTTTTCAGCGGCAGGATTATCAGACCTTCCAGGGTGACAGCAGATTAGTGGCGAGCGACGATCGCGTCGAGGATATCGCCTCATTGGGATTATGGTTCGATTGGCAACTGCGATCCAATGTTTCAGTTTCGCTCGGTTATACCACAGGATCTCGAGAATCGACACGTGTGTTGCGAGACTACGACTTCCAGAGCGTCCAAATAGCATTTACCCTTGGTCTATAGCATACCTCCATCCGCGGTTAGGCGTCAGGAACCGTTGGGCAGCATATCGCCTGTCTGTCACCAACGTCCAGAGCAGGCGCGTTTATCTGGCGAGAAAAGATGTGCTGGTTGCTTACGCTAATGAACATTCAAGATCGATCCGGCAATGCCGATTCCTCTTGATGCAAAAGCGTTTACGAGTCCCTGAATGCTGCGATCACGCGTTCTGTTTTTTCTGACGATGATCAGCGCATTGCCGGCAGCACCCGCGATTAGCTCGGCGTCGGAGAAGTTGGAGGCAGCGGGTGTGTCGACGAGAACAATGTCGTAGTATTCGCGCGCTTTCTCCAAAAACACGGCAAGGTCACTTCTGCTAAGAAGTTCAGAAGGATTGGGGGATAATGGGCCGGAGGTGACTAACGAGAGGCGATTGAGGTAGGGTATGCGCCGCACGACCTCATCCGGCGCAAAGCCACAAAGCAGCCTGCTCAGCCCCGGATGTTGCGGCGAGTCAAAATTGATGTGCTGCCTTGGTTTGCGAAAATCCGCGTCGATCAAGAGCGTACGCCACCCAGCCTGATCCAGGCTGATGGCGAGATTGGCCGCGACATGACTACGTCCCTCGCCTACCTCGGCGCTGGTGATCGCCAACACATTCCGACCCGGCTTGACCCAAGCCGACATCAGTCGGCCGCCGATCGAGCGCAGAGCATCGGCGTAGCGCCCCAGCGGGTTTGAGATCACCACCAGATCTTTGCCGAAGTTGAATGACTTAGATGCCGGGCTAAGCAACCCGAATTGCCACGCGAGCGCCTGAGATAAGCCCTCGTCATCAATGAGCTTCAATCTTAGGCAGCACTGACCGAACGGCAGGTCCAATTGCGGCTGCTGTTCCAGAACGGTGTCTCTGTCATGGCTGCTCAAAAGTTCGAGCATCACCATGATATCACCAAGTTTTTGTTGCAAAAAGCGTCCTGGAGCCAGGGCGTTTTCCCGGTCCGGCCAGCGCACTTCAGCTAGCCAGTCACCGCCCCTGACCTCGTTTTTTTTAGCAACGGTGGTCGCCCGTGTTGGGATCTCAGTCGGTGGGGTGTCAGAAGAGGCTTTCATTGACGTAAATCACATCGCTGGCCTGGATGCGCTGCGTCAATGTCGCAGCAAACTCTCGCTCAACACCGTCGTTGATCTTGCGTCTTATCTTGATCCCGCGTTCTGTACCCTTGTCCGTTAGTCCGCTGGCGACCGATAATGCTTGCATGATAGTCATTCCGCGTTCAAGGCGGTAGGCGCCTGGTTTGTTGACCTGCCCATAAATGTAAAACTGTTCCATCCTCGGGACGTAGATCCGGTCCCCATTTTCTACCTTGGGCTCAGGCGTGCTGGTCCGACCTTCCAAGAGCGAGACCAGATCAATCACGCGCGCTTGGTTAGGCGCTTCGTCTTTACGGGTCAAAATAGCGACCTCACCAGCCTCTTCTTTAAGCCCTCCTGCTTCCGAGATCAAGTCCATCAGCGTACTGCCGCGGGTGATCGCGTACATCCCTGGGCGCGCGACTTCTCCGAGTACCGATACACGCTGGCTCTCGTACTTGTCGACGATCAGCGTAACCTGAGGTGATTTTACTATTTTCTGTTCAGTCAATAGCGTCTGGAGCTTGACCTCGGCCTCCCGGCCGGTCAATCCGCCTAAGGATACCTCACCGATGATAGGAAATGTCACGCCGCCATTCTCGGTTACTCGGGCGGTCGTACTCAAGTCCGGATGCCCGTAGACGGTGACCCGAACCACATCGTTAGGTCCGAGCCGGTACGATTGGTCGGCACGCACGCCGAGCGTCCAGCCGATGATGAAAATCGCAAGTATCAGAATCAGGTCGTTGCGCCGCATAACATTCTCCCGTCTCTGCAGAGTCAAGACGCCAAGGGATTGCTGGCTTGTCTGTCGTCGCCTTCACGCCTTCGGCAGTGCGCCTAGACAGCCGACGTCTCCAAGCCCTGAAACCGCTTCCTTGCCCCGGACTCGACGATCGACAATCTCCCAGAGCAATGCCAGCCCTAGGGCGAATACCAGCCCCCCAACAAAGGCGCTCACGACCTTAAATGCCACATTTGCCGGCGGAGGCTGCACGGGTACCTGTGCCGATTTGAGGACGGAAATGTTGGTTTGGCTCAGCTCACCATGCATCGCATATTCGCTGTAGACTTGAAGTGCTCGATCATAGTTGCCTCTGGCGCTTTCCACTTCCCGCAGCAACGGTTGCAGGCCGTCTCGTACGTGCTTGAAGTTGATGACTTTCTGGCGTTGCGCTTCTTCGGCTTGCCGAGCGGCTTCCGAGAGTCGCCGCGCGCGAGCCGCCTCGTTGCGCGTCGCCGCTACAATCTTATCCGATTCGGCCGCCAGCTTTTCCCGCATGGTTGCAATCTCGGCCCGGAGCTTCTGCATCGTTGGATGACGTTCGCCTAGCGATGTAGCAAGATCGGCGAGTTCCCCTTCTTTGCGTGCAAGATCAACCTGCAAACTCTTGATCAGCTCATTACCGAGGACTTCCGAAGAAGCCTGCCCGGCACGCCTCCCGGCATCGCCCTCCGCGGGTGCTTCCTGCAACCGACTCTCCGCTGCCCGAAGGCCCGCATCGGCTGCCAGCCTCTCACGCATCAACTCGTTGAGGTGCTCAGTCTCGACATCGAGGCGCTCCTCAGTTGCTATGATCCCCATCCGTTCCTGATAATCGCTGACACGGCTTTCCGCCTGCTCGAGGTCGTTCCGTAATTTCGACAGCAGCTTTTCCGCCGACTGTGCTGTTTCTAACGCCGGTGTTCCGCCAAGCTGCTGAATCATGTGGCGATAAGCGTCAACGTAGGCATTGGTGATCTTGGCCGCCATCTCGGCATTGGCGTCTTGGAACCAGATGTCGATCAGACGTGTCTCAGTGCCGACCGTGACCAGTAGATTCTCCATCAGTTTCCCGATCAACCAGCCACTGAAATTCTCGGGCTCGTCTTCGGTACTTGTGAATCGCTCTAGCCAAAGCGGCGAATGGGTCAAATCGAGTTCCGCCGCGACACGTTCGGCAACAGGGCGGCTCTTGATGATATCGACCTGCGTGGAAAGGTAGCTAGACTGCATCCCCACCGGAAGTAGCTCGCCTGCCAATTCACCTTCCAGCGGCTTTCTGTAGTCGAGCAGGATCGTCGCGTTAGCCGAGTAGATCGGCTCATTTAGCTTGCTGACAATCAGGGCGACGCCTGCCGCGCCAAACGACAGCAACAGAATAAGCCAGAGGCGGCTCTTGAAGATTTCCAACAGGATGCCGAGCGTCATGTGTTACTCACTACCGGACGTGCAATTTGGCAATGACTCGCAGAAAGCGCCTCTAATCCGCGTGTCAAATGCGCGGTCCGCTGCCGATCTGCGGCACCGCGAACCAATGCGCGAACGATCTTCCGAATCGCTCGCTCAAAAACGCGGCTTGAGGGGCGTAATACTCCTCCAGGGCGCCTCTGACTTCTCCCGGGATGTCGTCCTCGGGCACGTCGTTGACCCGCGTGGCGTGGCCCGCGGCACGATTGATCGGGCCCGAGTCCAGCCCTAGAAAATCGCAAACGCTGCCGAGGGCATCGACTGGGTTCTCCAGAATATCGTCGAAGAAAAGATAAAGTATCTGACCCCGATAATGTGTCTCCCACCGCTTGATTGCAGACATGTAGTCGCCACGTGCCAATAGACCGGGACGCATCGCCATGCGTACGAGCGCGGCGGCGTCGGTAACATCTCGTGGATGCATATGGAACCGCCACCAGAGTTCCTTTCTGATACTGGACCAAGCGCGCGCGACCGGATTGCGCATGGAGTATATCAATTTCAGGTTCGGAAGATGTGTTTTAATGATTCCGATGCGTTGTACGCTCAATAACGAATAGTCGGGTGTCAACTCTCCGGTCAGTTTGCTTCCACAATGGCCGAAGTGACTGCGGTACCAACGCCAGTGATGCGGATTGTCAAGATCCAGAGTGAGGGGCGGGCGCCGCGTATCCGGACCATAGCCCCATCGCTCTTTAACGTCTGTTTCGTCGAAAAAATGTATTTCTTTTTTCTTGGAAAGGCAGACGTCGGGATGCAGAGCCAGACGGCCATAAAGCCAAGTCGATGCCGCCCGGGGGGCACCGATTCCGATGAAGTCAGGGTCACGTACGGGCAACCCAACAGCAAACCTGGCGTAGGTCAGTTCAACCTGTCTTCTCAGGTCATGGTAGCCGACTCGGGTTCTCCAGCGCGCATATTGTGCGAGCCTGGCAACTGTCCAGTCCATTTTTGCGTCCTAAAGTCAATTGAATGAGGTGTGAAGCTCGCCATCGGTCGTGATCGCTGTTCGTGCCGTCGCGGAACCTGATCGCCACTGGGGCAGAGGGCGTCTGGTGATCTGCTCGACCAAACGAATCTCATCTTCCAGTAAGAACCGCAGCCGCTCTCGGGTCGCGGCCGATACCGGGGGAATCCTCGCGTCAGGAGGACGCCGGTTTACCAGGCGATAAAGTCTCTGAAGGCCGACTTTCTGGCCAGCGCGCCAAAGTCCGTCCACTCCGAGGAAGCGAACGACTTGGCGCGCGGCTTTACGCGTGTGCTCGATTACGCGAAACTTATAGACATGGCTTTCGTTGGATCGCTGTTCGATCGCGCGCGACACGTGATCGGGGTCGATATCGAGAAATCGATACACATCTTCTGCAACAGCGAGCGGGTCGCTGTCAATGTCTTCCTGAAACAGGATCAGCATTCTGGATTCCGGAATCACCTTCAGCCAGCGCTGAAGATGCGTTCCGTAGCGGCTCTGTTCCAGATAAAGTGGATTATTGGCAAGTCCCGATTCAAACGACAAATCGTCCCCATGAAAATGTCCTAATCGCACCTCATGACGGTGGTTGGAGATGGCCCGCTCCAACGGGTCGCGCAGCGAAACCAGAATCTTGACGTCGGGCGCGTAGGTTTTCACGCGTTCCGGTACAGCTGGATCAATAAAGTAAGAGGGAGATAGTTCGCCGTTGATACGATTCGCTGAATCAGCCGGAAACTGATCCTGGTACCATTGGTATCCCCGACCATAATGATAAGAAAAAAAGTCGACTTCTTTACGTTTGCTCAACGCGAGATGTGGGTGGTCAACCAAAATGTCATAAAGCCAGGTCGTGGCACATTTCTGCACGCCAACACCCAGAAACAACTGTCTTTTCACGGTCTGAATTCCGCCTTTTGAAGCGAGTTGTAGAGCAGTCTTGGAACACTCCCAGCAGGACGATCCTTACGAAAAGTCGTCGCTAGCCGGACACGGTACGGATTTTCTGGTCCAAGTGCCGCACTCGCCGCGACTAGGCAAAAAACGCGCCTGAACCAGTCCGGCTGACCCTTGATGCTCCAAACGGACCTCGCGGTGACTAAAGTTTAGCATGACTGGCCGGGTCAAGGTGTCCGTCTGGTGTCAGGCTGTCCGCCTGGTATCGTTGCTGTGCTGCCGGACACTAGTCCGAACCGATCTGGTCAACCCGTCGTTCTCAGGTCGCGTGCTTTCCTAACAGCAACTCCGGGGGCGGAGATCTAGAAAACCGCGTGCGTTGCCGGAGGATGCCAGCCGTATTCACAAAGCGGGTCGCGATCGAGACCTTGCTGGCCACCGCACGGCGCGACTCGACCGTGCCCATCATGTTCATGGCCGCCCACAGGGCGCTGCGTGGCACCCCCGAACAATCACCCAAGGGGCGGTAGCGACGGGTTTCCAGACGGCCATGACCCCGCTCGACGGTCTCGAGAAACGCCGAAGCGACCCCGGCATCGCCTTGGGCATCGGCCTCGATGAAGGCCTCCTCGACCTCGGCGGCCAGCGTTTCCTGGTTGCCTTTGATGGCCAGGACGTCGTCACCCCGTGATCGATGTGATCTGCTCGGCAATCTTGGTTTGACAGCCCATGGCGGCAATGGTGACGATGCATCCTTTCAACTGCAGCCACTCCAGCAGCCGCGGAATCGCCGTGATCTCTTTGGATTTGGCCTCCGTGGTCACTTGCCCGAGCACCACCCGGTTGGCCGTCGCCCAGGCACCGACCAAGTGCAACGCGGCTAACCCGTTGCCGCGGTTGTGCGAGCGGCGCAAAGTCTTACCATCCACCGCAATGATCTCATCGGGAAGCAGCGTGGCGACCGCTGCGCTCCACTGCCGAAAACAGGCCGCGAACTGCGTCGCATTGATCCGCAGCGCAGCAAAATGACGCGCAATGGATCGCTCGATACCCGAGTCGCACACTGGTCAGATCTCCCCAAAACGAAACAAGCGCGAATCATGGGGGTGGCCGAGTCGGTTATCCAGCAGTATCCGCTAATATGTTGATGCGATAACCCTGAGCAACTATTTTCATCTTGATCGCATCTTCTCCCCGAAATCCTGGAGAACCTGCGATCTTTTGAAAATCATCAAAATATCAAGAGGCTACCGCATTGGTTAGAGTGGATCTCCGGACTAAGGTAGCGTACAAGAGCCGAAGTTCGGCAAGCTCACCGCGTTGCCGACCGATACCCGATTGAGTCCCGCTAGAACCCTCGTACCAACGGGAGAGGTTAGGGTTAGGCAACCCAAGGTTCCCGCCGGGATATTGAAGTCGAACCCGTCCTGACCATCCCTGTTCACATTAAGGGCAAAGCGTGGTAGCGACAGGACGTCATTTGCCTCAATGGAGAAACCGGTCTTGTCAGTGAAAGACCGGCTGCCGGTGAGGCTACCCGTGTACTTCATTTTGCTGACATTGCCGCCAGCGGTCACCCGCACATGCCAGCGGTTTGTATCACAATCATTCCACAGAAAAACCTCGGACTCGGCGGCTTTGTCGTACTCGGGTTGGCCGCAGGTAGGCCGAGGACCGCCCGCGGTTCCTGTACCCTCAACCAGGCGAACGATCTGATTGGCTTGTAACCCGGAAAAGTGATCTGCTGTTCCACTGGGCCAGAAGATATCAAGGTCGACCGTGGTGTTGATCGCCAGACCGAAATGGGTTTGCACATAATTCTGAACGTATCGATGCACACCGTTGTGTTGCTCGCGCATTTGCATCTTGCCGTCCGGAGTGGTTGCGTAGATGACAGCGCCGACACCGTCGCGATTGGACGCGACACCCTCCAGATCGATCAATATCCAACCATTACTGTTTCCCTGATTGCGGAACAACTGCTGCTGGCCGGCGTCCGCTACGGGTGCGGGATATCGTCCCTGGGTTACGAAGAGGTCGAGGAACCCATCCTGATCGTAATCGACCAAGGTGACGGTGTCTGTCCTTCCAACCGTGTCACCGGCCGCCCCGCCGCCGTTGTGGACTAGACGGAAGGTCCCGTTCCCCAGGTTCTCGAATAGTTGGTTCGGCACGTTCGCCACCCTACCGCTTGATCCGATATAAACGTCCAAATCCATGTCGTTGTCAAAGTCGCCGGTTACGAGCGAGCGGGCGTAGGTCCGGATGGTTGACGCGGGATTGAGGAAGGCATCTGCGGTATCGCGCTTCACCAGTGCACCCGCCTCGTTCAGGAACAGGACAGGCGCTGCGGCCTCGCCCTGGTCGAGCCTGACGGCACCGATTGCGGTAGGAGCGGAAATCCCACTTGCGTGAGCAACAAGATTCACTTCGGCGCCGGCTCTGACGACCCGCACCTGCCAGGCGCCGCCCACGTAACCGATATAGATACCGGCCGGGCGGCTCGCCGGAAGCCCAGCGTAGGCAACATTGGCGGTCGATAACGTCAACCTGACATGATGGGGATAGCGGTTGGGTCCGTTCAGCCCCGAGTCGGCATCTGCCGACGGTGACACGCCATTGGCGCCAAGGTGAATATCCGACAGATCGGTGTCCCAACCAAACTCGATCTGGACTTCGGCGGGCGCGGTGAAAGTGAAGCCTTGCTCGGCCGAGTTCGACGACAGGTAGGCTTGTAGCCGATCGTTGGTTGGCCCAACCCGCATGACCGCGGCGAGATTGGGTGCCGTGACGCCTCCAAATATGTCAGGAGTCAGATCGCCATTGAAATCCCCAATCGCTACATCGAACAGTTGAGCGTTGAACAAAGCAGTGCCAATCACGGACTGCAGGTCGACGAAAGGAGTGGACAACATGTCAAAGGCGCGCGTGATCCTCGAAGTATCGCCGCAGAGCAGCACGGGTTCTCCAGCAGGCCCCAAATGCGATACCATCACGGAATGGCAACTGCCGGCATCGAATCCGGTTTCCAGGCCGGCGTCGACAAAGCCGCCGCCGCCGACCTGTCTGAAAACGGTGGACGGGTATTGATCAGGGGCCGTTTGCAGCGCAGCGATCACGAGATCCAGATGTCCATCGCGGTCGATGTCAACCCACAGCGGCGTGCGCGAGCGGGCGCGTGGGTTATCGAGACCGTAGCTTTGCGCTTGTTCGCTTAACTGCCCACTGTCGTTGATGAACAGATTGTTCCGCCAGTTGTTGCGGATCGGCGAAGAGCCGGCGGACGCGCCCGCGCCGCCCCCGCAGACTTCGATGAGGTCCTGGTCGCCGTCGTTATCCATGTCCGCCCAGGCAACGCCGTGGGTATCGTCCATGTAATGTGCGGCAGCGTCGGTCACCGCGGAGTTGATGACGTTCGTGAAGCGCCCGTTGCAGTTGTTTCGATAAAGGGCGGTCGGCAAATACTGGTGCATACCCAGCCAGAGGTCCGGGCAGCCGTCGTTGTTGAGATCGCCCCAAGCGGCACCCCAAGTTTCTCCTGGGCTGTCGATCAGTGGAGCACCGGCGGCATTCCTGGCCTCCTGGAATTGGTTGTCATCAATCGCAGCGAACGTCACAACCGGCGGTAAGAAAAATACGAGGCAGCTTGCGGTGAGGAGTGCTCGCCGGACAAGACACGCCTCGGGCGCTCTGTCCGTGGCGTTCTCTGACCGAGTCGATGTTTGCACTGTTGTCGAAACGCTCATAAGTCTACTCCTGATTGCAAAAAAAGCACTGATGCGCAACCGCTCCATGGCCAAGTGGATCGTCTGGACCGCCCCATGAACGGGCGAACGGGTAATCGCGAATACCTCATCGACGGCAGTCAGCGGCTGGCCATTGAGGACGGCCCGAATCGCTTCCGGTTGCGCGACGGTTAGCGACGAAAGGCGATTACTGTCAAATCCCATACCACCTCGCTCCTCTGTTCGCCCACCTTCCGCGTCGGATCGACAGGAGCATAGCCCGGCTATGCTCCTGTCGGTGCGTTTTGAAGGCAGACGAAAATCCTTCGCGATCTGGTGCAGGATTCTCCGGCAATTGCCTACGGCGAGATGGCGCAGGACTCAAGCGTCAGCAGATTGAAGGATGCCGGCATCAAGGTGCGCGCTACACCCAGATACACAGGTATTTCTGCCGGTGCATCAACCGCAAAACAGAGGTTTGCACTCGCGGGCGCGGAGAAGTTAACGCCATCCTGGCTGCCGGAATCGCCTCGCATGAGGTACGTAATGCGACTGGGGTCAGTCGTGAAGTCCAGGGTGTCGACCGCTTCGATGTTGAAACCGGTGACGTTGAGAAAACCTAGGTCCGAACTGATTTTCCCCTGGTAAATAATCGAACTGCCACCGGCCGTCATGCGGGCGCTCCAAGCACCTGAGGTGCAGTTCTTCCATACGAACACGGCCCGGTCGGTCGTCGGGCTGTAGGTCGGCTGGCCGCAGGGCGAAGCCTCATCATCCGTGATCGTCACCGTCGCTTCCGTCCTGTTCAAGTCGGCGTTCACCGGGTTGCTTAAGGCGACGGTAAAGGTCTCGTCACCTTCGGCTAAGCTGTCGTCATTGACACCTACAACCAGGCTGCGGCTGATCTCACCGGCGGAGAACGTGACGGTCGTCACGGCGACCTCTGTGTAATCGGCTGGGGCGATCGCAGTGCCGTTCGCCGTCGCGACGTCCACCGAGACCTCGGTCGGCATCGCCTTTGACAGCGATAGCATGAGCTCGGCTGCACCACTTGGATCGTTTTCCATCAGGGCCACATCGGCGATCGATAGGGTTGGCGGCAACACGGCGCCGCAGGTCCCCAGGGTGGCAAGGTCGAAGGGCGCTTGGACCAGTGTCCGCGCGGCACCAACGTAGATCGGAACGCCGCCGGGTGCAGCGACCGTAAAGCAGACGCTGGCGCCCTCAGTCACTGAGAAGTCGACACCGTCCTGGCTGCCTGCCGAGCCGGTCATCTGGTAGGTGATGCGGTTGCGGTCCGACGTGACATCCAGCGTATCGACTGCCTCGATACTGAAACCAGTTGGGTTGACAAATGGCTGGTCGGCGAGCAGTGCACCGCGATGGGTCACCTTGCGCGTTCCCGTGGTCATGCGTGCACGCCAGCGGCCGTCGCTGCAGTTTTTCCACAAGAAGATGCCGCGTTCGGTTGCCGGAGCATAGGTCGGCGCTCCGCACGGCGAGGGCTCATTGTCGGTGATCGTTACCTTCGCCGTCGTGGTGGCAAGCGTCGCATTGACCGGGTTACTCAGCACGATCAGAACGTCCTCCGGACCTTCTGCCAGCGCATCGTCCTGAATGGCGACGCTCACTTGCTGACTGGTCTCGCCAGGGGCAAAGGTGATGACCGTCGAGGGCACTGCGGTGTAGTCGTTCGGTGCCTTTGCCGTGCCATCAGCACTGCTCACCGACACAGTCACCGGTGCTGTGCTTGCTTTGGACAAACTGACGGTCACTGCCGCCATGCCGGTCGGCTCATTTTCCTGCGCAGTGATATCGACAACCGAAATTTGCGGCGGCAGATTGGTGCAGGGACCAAACGTAGTCAAGTCGAATGGCGGGTAGATCGGCGTCCGTGCGTAGCCGAGATAGACCGGACTATCGGCAGGTAAGGTCGACGTGAAGCAGGCCGTGCCCGAAGCCGGGAGCCTGAAGTCGAAACCGTCTTCCTGGCCGCTGACTTGCAGTGTGTAGTCGATGCGGCTCGGATCGGTGCTGAAGTCCAGGACGTCGTTGCTCTCAATGCTGACGCCGGTAACTGAGTCGAACGCCTGCGTTGCCACCAGGCTCCCTTGGTGTGTCAAAGATCGACCGCCGGGGGACGCGCGCACCTGCCAGGTTCCAGCATTGCAGTCTTTCCAGAGGAATACGGCGGACTCGGTCGCCTTATTGTAGGTTGGTTTCGTGCACGGGGACGGCGGGACAGTGGCCGTCGGCGTGATTTCCTCCACGAGACCGCCCTCCGTGATCCGGTACAGCCGATCAGCCGACAGACCGGTAAACATGTCTACTCGGTTGCTGGGCTTTGGCCAATGCACTTCAATGTCGACAGTCGCGTTGGCACCCAAACCGAAGTGGACCCGCTGGTGATTCTGCGCCCACCGATGGTATCCGCCGTTTTGCTCACGGAACTGCGTGACGATACCGCTTTCGGCACTGCCTGCTGTCGCGTACACCCTGGCCCCGACGGCATCGCGATTCGCCGTGGTGCCGACCAGATCGAGCTCAACCCAGTGGTTCGCGTTACCCAGGTTGCGGAACATGTTGTCGGTACCGCCGTTATTGACGAATTTGACCTCGGGATAAAGCGCCAGGCCATTGGTCACGAAGAGATCAAGGAACCCGTCTACGTCGTAATCAGCGACCACGACATTCTCACCCAGGCCGACGCCGCGCCCGACCGGGCCTTCAGCGCCAGTGATCTCGCTGATAAGCCCGAAGGTACCGTCGCCATGATTTTCATAGAGCCGGTTACTCAGGTTACTGATCGCGCCGCGGCATACGAGGTAGAGATCGAGATCCATGTCGTTGTCGAAGTCCCCGGCAGCACCGCTGACGCAGGAAATCGGGGGCCCGAACCCGGCCGCGCTGGTGCGGTTCGTGAGGACGCCGCCCTCATTGAAAAAAAACGCGGGCGTGATTGGCCGGTCGCCAACCTGAAGGCCGATGAAGTTGAGATCTGCGATGGTCGCGGTGCTATTCACAAAGAAGTACGCATAGTTCCATTTGCTGCCCGGTGAGACCATGACCTTCCACACTTGAGACTCGGGATCGTAGCCGATGTAAACCCCTTGATTGCGCGCCGGGTCGTGCGACATCAAACCGATGTTGCCGGGGTCCGCGGGAGAGAGGTTGGCGACGAGCATTCCATTATCTTGCACCGCCAGGCGATAGCCCTCCGAGCCGACAAAGACCTTGGTCGGGTTGCCGTTGTTCCAGGAAATGGTAATCCTGATGTCGCCTTGAGTGCTGAATGTAAAGCCATTTTCGTTTGCCTTGCCGGAAACGACGCTGGCTTCGATGCCGTCGTTATTCTGCCCGGTGAGTTGCGCACCGCTCGGGCGCTGGAAGCCCCGAACCACAAACAGATCGGTTTGCAAGTTTCCGTCGAAATCGCCGACGAACGAATCAACGGCTTGAGTCACCGTTGGTACGATGGCGGTGATATCGGTGAAGCTGGGTGTGGTCATGCTGTAGACCTTATCGGGGAAAATATCCTGCCCCGGACAGATCAGGTCCAAGTCGCCATCCGCGTTCAAGTCCGCCAGTTGGAGATACTGAAGCTGCTTACACTTTTGACCAGTTGCGGCATTCATGCGCGTGAACGTCAGCGCGGTCGGTTGTTCGGGAACTTGGCCAAACAGGGCCGGCGTGCTGCGGAGAATTGCGAGCCCCCAATCGAGTGAACCGTCGCCGGTGAAATCCACCCAAACCGGTAGGCGACCACCGACATTGTAGGTACTGAAGCCGTACTCAGCGGTCTTGTCCGTGAGGATTTCGCCATTGTTTACAAGAAATTGGAGCGTGGTCCCAAAACCGGCCGAAACGATCAAGTCCTGGTCGCCATCGTTGTCGAAATCCGCCCAGGACGCCCCGTGCTGGTCGGCCCCGGGTTCCGCTCGCCAGCGGTCGACCTCGAACCAGCGATCCTCAAAACCGCCGTCGCCCTGATTGATAAACAGGCTCGGACGGGCCCGATGATGATTGACAAAGAGATCCGGCCAACCGTCGCCGTTCGAGTCTCCCCAGGATGCCCCGTAAGATTCCCCCTTGTAGTTCGTCATGGTCTGCTGAGAAACGTCTTCGAACTGCATTTGCGCACCCGCGTTGGCGGCATTCAGTAAGGCGATAACGATCAGCGAGGTAAACGCCATGAAGCGTCGTTGCCAGGTTGCTCGTCTTGGACTTGTGATCATGATATAGGTGCTTCCTGTGAGTAGAGTGAACAGAAGTTAAGAATACATAGAGCGCTGGCGTCCGGTGATTGCACAATGTTTCGTGACGCTGTCGCGAACCTGCAATTAGGCTTCCGGGCTGGCGTTTAGTTCATTGCCGGTCGCCGGGTTTCCGAGGACAGGCGCTGTGGGCATGGGTGCGCTCTGTGCTGCCTCGCTACCCCCGACTGAAGGTCGCTCGAACACGTTTAATTGATAAAGAACGAACCGCGATTCGTCGAGTGGCTTGTTACGTTTCTTTAGCCAGAATCGTGCCAAGGGCAATTTTGTCGGCGCGTGTGGTCCAGTCAGCACGAGGAGCACCTGGCAGGACACGGTCATTTCAGTAAATGTGTGTCGTATCCGAAACGCCACGACTTAGGCGAAAGGTTACGCAGTGTCTCCGATGCGCGGTGTGTGATCCAGACGGTGCTCACCCAATTCGATCGTCGAGGGAAGATTGCTTGGGCTATGGTGCTACCTGACCGAGCATCAGTTGAGTCCGCCCGACCGCATCCGCAACCCAACACCGAGCGGTGGCGACCGGCAGAGCGGCGCGAGTCCGTCAACGGGCTGATGGTCGCCAACGTGCCGGCGCACCAACGGGGTTTGCCCGACGCCTCGACACGCCGACAGCCACCTATGGCGGATCGTCAGGCGCACGAATGGCGTGTTTTTCTGCCTTCACCGTGCTGCTCCTCATCAGTGTTTTGATCATGCGCTCCGGCTGAGACCGCCTTACCACAGCGCTTTTCTCTCGTCGAAACAAGCAGTCCTTATCAGCAGTGCAAACGCCGTCACGGTACACACCGACCGCAAGAGAAAGCGGAAGCGGATCACAGCCCGCCTTCGCTGGTGTCCCTACACTCTCTCCCAAGGGTTGATGGCTACACAGTTTCTTGCTCACGCGGCAAGCATCGGCGGCCCGGAACGACCGACTATCTCCTATCTATTTGCCCGCGGGGCACCACAATGAAAATCCAGTATTCCACGATCGCCAACTCAACTGGAAACCTGCTGCGTGCGTCACAGCATACGAAGGTTTTTAACGCTATCAGGCGGTTGCTGGTTGCTGGCGTCATGGTTGGTACCAACGGCTTGCTCAGCGCAAACGCTGCGGCTGCAGTCGACGCCTGCGGCGAGCCGCCCGCATCAGGAAGTTATGAGCCGACCGTCCTGCTCTGGCGGGATTGCGTGAATGATACTTGGAACATGTCCGTTCACGGAGGCGGTAGCGCCGAGATGCTCACCTATGTCGGATCGGTGACGAGCCCTCAGTCAGCCGATCAAGTGGTTGGGTCGTATCTTGAATTGAACGATATTGTGGACAACAGCGACCCCGCGAAAGTCAACTTCACATTATATGCCAACAATCAAGGCAAAGATGCTTTCAAGTTCGCGTTTCCGCCCGGCGCGCCGGTCTGCGTGAGCCTCACTTCGCCCGCTAACCGACTGCTGGTCGGTCCGAACCGAACCCCGGTCAGTTCCCCTGTGGATCTGCGCACCATGGACCCTTGTGGCCATTCCTATCTGGAAGACGCGGACACGACTGACAGCGTTGAGTTGGTCACCGACTCTGATCTGGGTGAAAGACCATTCCCGCGTATCACGACCGGCTCTATAAAGCAAATCGGCTCGGCCGAGCAGTTCTCCAAGTATAACATGATCGCACTTAAGCCGATGAGATTTCAATGGCTAAGCGAAGTCCAGGCGATTAACCCCGGAACGATGGGCCTGCGCATCCATTCTGCGCTTGCTTATCAAGGCTTTGTGGAAAAGGACCCATGCGGACAGGGAAACGGAATGCCCTTCGCAGAGACCGGGCCAGCCACAGCGGGGTGCCAGGTCTTCGCGGGTCACTGGCTGTATGCACCGGGGACCAGGCTAATCAGCGCCATCGCTGCCAACACCACAACCTTGATGGTGGCTGATGCGTCGCGGTTCACCGTCGGGCGCGACCTTGTCATCTACGATGGCGGAGCAGGGGCGTTCGTCAATGCCGAGCACGCAAAAGTCATCGCCCGGGACACCACTAAGAAAACTCTGACCCTAGAGCGCAGAGGCTTCAAGTCGACGGCGATGCCCCATCCGGCGGGCGCAATCGTCGCTGAACATGTAATTGGCAATGGTGATGCCCTGGAACCTGAGATCTGGGTCTACAATCAGAGTACGACTTGTCCAAGAGACTCCAACGGGCGTCGGCTCAATGAGGTGATGGCCGACTGGTTGGCTGCGAATTACATGAAGGATCATAATGGAGTTCCTTCGCAAGTCAAGCTGGAGGGGATTCTCTTCGATTCCGATTTTCATTTCCTTTCGGATTCAGGCCACGGTAAAACCCCGGATGTCGATAATGATCTCGTGCGAGACGACGGGATCTCATCTACCGGTGAGAACTTATGGGGCGAAGGGCTCAATGCCTTCTACGAGATGGTACGTGAGCGACTGCCGAACCTGGTCGTAGTAGGCGGCGTTGGTGAAAGCCGAGGCTATACCACGTTGAATGGAACTCAGTTGGAAGGTTGGCCCCAATTCAATCTGGAACCGGGTCCTACTCCAGATTACCAGGTTATTAACGCCAACATGTCGGCCTACAGCGTTCATATGCACCGAGGTCTCGTTGGCCCACGTTACTCTGAGGGGCTCAATAAGATGCCGACCAAGCTCTATCCGAGCGTCACCGAGGCGCCTCCGGATAACTCGAGGTTCCGCTTCGGATACGGCCTGATGTTGATGGGTGACGGCTACTACGGTCAGATGAACTGGCATGTCGTCGACCCTTGGTGGGATGAGTATGCGGTCGATGTCGTACCTGGATCTTCAACCTTCGGGCAGGCGATCACATCAAACCCGCAGGACGAGTCTTCGATCCGTAGTCATAGCGGTTGGATGGGTTTTCCGTTAGGGCCGCGCTATCGCGTCTACGACCCGGTTGCCTTTGCTCCGGAGCGCAGTCTGCTGCCAAACGGTACCTTCGACTCAGGCATAACGGGTTGGAGCGGCGTCAACCTCTCGGTGCGTGGCGACACTGCTGAAGCCAACCGCCTGGACGGCGCTGGGGCGCTGTACATCAGCAGGCACCTGCAGTATACGAAAGCGAAGAGTGGCGCCATTGCCAAGAGTGCGAACATCAGTGTGGTCGCCGGCAGGCAGTACACCTTGGCCTTCAGCGTGAAGTCCAGCGTTATCCGTGAACTTCAAGTATCCATAGGTGCAGCGAGCCAGGAATTTACGGTTCCTGATACGTGGAGTAGGCAAGTGTTCACCTTTACCGCCTCGACTACAGGAAATTTTCCGGTCCGGTTCCTTGTCGGTCGGGAAAACACCGAAATCTGGGTTGACTCCGTGTACGTGTTCGAGGGTAATGCTGACGTATTCCGGCGCGATTTCGATCATGCGGTTGTGATCGTTAATGCGACTCCGAACGTTCGTACCGTCGATCTGGGGGGTAGGTTCAAGCGTATCCAGGGCACCCAGGACCCAATCAACGACGGAGCCACGGTTTCCGAAGTCACGGTGCCGCGCTATGATTCGATTGTTCTGGTGCGCCCTTGATCGCGCTTAACGTTGCGGTTCACTCACGGCGGACTCCCACAACCTAGGTCGAATCCCCGTGGTGATTTGTCGAACGTCCTCGCCCCGGCGACGACCATAGGTAGGTCGGTTACGGTGTCGCGCAAGAATCGATATCCGGTATGCCCACCGAAGTGCCGAGACTCACACGATTGGACCCCGCGATGACTTCGGTGTTGGCAGGTGCGCTCATCCTTAAGCATACCTGGGCATTGTCGGCGATGGTGAAATCGATTCCGTCTTGTCTCGAGTTGGTGACGTTCATGACGAAATCGGGCGGGAGTCGGTCCGTTGCTTCAAAAGAAGACCCGGTCAAACTCAAGAATGGCGCGTCAGATGTCAAGCTACCGCGGTAGGTTACCGAATGGTCGCCCGCGGTCGCTCGGATATGCCACTGATTGGTGCCGCAGTCTTTCCAAAGGAAGACGCCGGCTTCGGTGGCTTGATTATAGTCCGGTTTATTGCACGCAGGTTGGGTGGCCCCGCTGCGATCCCCGCTGCCTTCAACAAGATTAAGAACTTGATCAGCATTCAACCCTGCGAAGGTGTCGACAGTTCCACTGGGCCAGAAGACATCCAGGTCGACCTTCGCGTTTCCGGCAAGACCAAAATGCGTCTGGACATGGTTTTGGACGTATCGATGTACGCCATTGCTCTGCTCGCGCATTTGGATCTTGCCGTCCGGGGTAGTTGCATAGATTACGGCGCCAATCCCGTCCCGATTGGACTCGATTCCCTCCAGGTTGATAAGAATCCAATGGTTTTCATTTCCGCGATTGCGAAATAATTGATGCTGTCCGACGTAGGAAAATGGACCGGGGTACCGCCCTTGGGTTACGAATAAATCAAGAAAACCATCTTGATCATAGTCCACCGTGGTCACTGAGTCGGTTCGGCCCAGCAGGTCGCCGGCTGCACCACCAGCGCTTGGAGCCAAACTGAAGGTCCCCTTACCCTGGTTGTCGAACAGCAAATTTGTGACGTTGGCTACGCGGCCGCTGGACCCGACGTAGAGGTCCAGGTCCATGTCGTTGTCGAAGTCACCGGCGACGAGCGACCGGGCGTATGTTTGGACCGCAGACTGCGTCTCGCTGAAGGTGTCGGCTGCACTCCGCTTCACAAGCGAGCCATGTTGGTTTTCGAAGAAAATCGGTGCAGCCATTCCGCCCTGAGTGAGGCCAACAGCGCCGATGGCAGCGGGCTGCGATATCCTATCCGCCTGCACAATGATATTCAGTTCCGAGCCGGCGTTGATGGCGCGTATTTGCCAGCTTCCGTTGACATAGCCAACAAAAATCCCATTAGTTCGGTTCAGACGTATCCCTTGCAAATCGGGATTCGAGCTAGAAAGCGTGAACTTGACGTGATGGGGATAGCGGTTTGGGCCATTTAAACCCACATCAGAATCGCTAGGCGCCCTGACGCCGGCGGCGCCAAGGTAAATGTCCGAAAGCAGGGTACTCGACCCGAACTCCATCTCTACGTCCCCCGGTGCCGAAAATGTAAATCCTTGTTCTGCCCTGGCCGAATTAAGTAATGCATGAATGCGGTCATTATTTGGCCCGGTCCTCACCGCCATGGCCGAGTTCGGCGGGGCGACGCCGCCGAAGACATCGGGTGTCAAGTCACCGTTAAAGTCGCCGATTGCCAGATCAAAAAGCCCGGACGCAAAGATGGCAGGGCCAATAATCGGTGTCAGGTCAAGAAAGTGACCTGTCGAAACATCGTAGATCTTGCTCACATTGGAGGTGTCGCTGCAAATCAGTGCTTGCTCTCCGAGCGAACCCAGATGAGATATCATGACAGACTGGCAACTGCCGGCATCGAATCCGGTTTCGGCGTTGACCTCCAGAAAACCGCCCGAGACCTGGCGGAAGACCGCAGAAGGTTGCTGTTTGGTGTTTGTCTGCAGAGCACCGATCGCGATATCCAGCAAACCGTTGTTGTCGAAATCCACCCATACCGGTGTTCGTGAGCGTGCGCGGGGGTTGTCGATGCCCCAGGCTTCCGCCTCCTCACGCAGGAGTCCGCCGTAGTTGATGAATAAGTTATTACGCCATTGCGGCAGCACTTTGTCCGAACCAGCCGCAGTTCCGGCGCCACCGCCGCTGACCTCGATAAGATCGTCGTCGCCATCGTTGTCTATGTCCGCCCAAGCGACTCCGTGCGTGTCGTCACGGTAATGCTCTGCGGCATCGACCACCGCGGAGTTGATCACGTTTGTGAAACCGCCTCGACAGTTGTTACGGAACAGTCCTGTCGGTGAAAACTGGTGCATACCTAGCCAGAGGTCCGGGCACCCGTCATTATCCAGGTCGCCCCACGCGGCGCCCCAGGTTTCACCAGGAAAATCGATGACGGGGTTGCCCGTCGTGCCCCTGACCTCTTGGAATTGGTTAGCGTCAACCTGTGCGTGCACTTCCACCGTCATCTGGGACGAGATCATAGCCGCTACGGCTACAATCGCTTTCAGCCTGTAGCGCTCAGTGCCAAGGTGATGGTCGATCTGAGGAGGGCGCAGAAATTGTAGGTCCATGATGTTTTTCATGCTGTGTTATCAAGATGCCGTTGAAGTTGTGGAACCTGAGTGACGCGGCAGGTCCCCAACCGCGCAAGCGCCCTCGGGCAACGACGACGCGACCGGGAATTCTGAAAGCGATCACCTGTCCGCACCGCACGTGCAGATATTAACGCAGGTTCCGAACGATCAACTAGGGTTCACGTTTATCGCCGCTTACGAGCAAGAAGCGTGCTAGAAGTCTCTGGCCCAGGGGCGCGGTTCAGTGTCGCTGCGCCGGCTATTTCGCCCATTCAAGCCTGGTAAATGTTTCAAAAAGTGCTATTGTGACCTAGCGGAACCGTATATCTGTAACAAAAAATTTACAGAACTCGCAGGTAAATTTCCGTCAGGACTGTTGAAAATATGCCCTGTTCGCACGGGACCGCGCTGACATCAGGCCGAGGGCGCATCCGGCGACTGGCGCAATGTGCGACTGCCATCGGCGATTCTCGACGTACTGTGTTTACTCCGGAAACAATAGTATGTCGCAAACCGAGTCGAAGGCCGCTATGGCGCGGACGGGGTCTTCGACACGATCATCAAGGGCAGCGACACCTTAAGGATGCTGCGGGAGGCGCGATATCGGCGTGTGTCACCGAGATGAACAGGTGGCCGTCGACCTGCGCCTTGATGGGCAGTAGACCCCGGGGTGGGTCACGTGGTCCCGGCGACCGGCTAACGTTCCCAGCAGATCGCCGTAGCGAACTGACCCGTGCATCCGCATCGATCTCAATGCAGTCGGTTGGCCTATCCCGTGACTCTTGGCCTTCAGGCGCCCGATGCGCTCCCAGAGCTATCGATTTGCGTGGTGGTCCGCGGCCGCGCCAAGCCCTCATGCTGGGCTTGCAAGGCGGTTTGGAAGCGCTGGGCGAAACGCTCGGCGATCCCCTTATCCTTGCCGGCTCGGCATTCGGAAAAGCACTACAGCCACACCTCCTCAGCATGGGTGTCGACCACCCGCTGGATGGTCAACGCCTCGTTACTGGCCGTCGTCAGCGCCGTGGCCTCGAGGGCATCGAGCTGCCGCTGGCGCTCGCGGCTGACCACCAAGTAGCGGTAACCCTGAGTACGCAGCCAAAGAATCTGGTCGGCGGTCGCGATCCCGGCATCCATTACCACCAGGGCGCCGCGCGGCGCCCCCAAGCCCTGCAGCATGCCTTACAAGGTCGTGCCCTCGGTCACCGCGCCGTCGAAGGTCTGGGGGCGGCGCACAAAGCCGCTGCCATCCAGCACCAGCACCAGCCCCAGGGTGATCAGTGGGCAGTCGTTGCGCTGCTCCTTGGAGTGTCTGCGCTGGGCCTTGGGGTTGCCACGCGCCGCCCCCTCAAAGAAGGTGTTGGTCAGATCATTGAGGGTGACCGTCCAGTCCAATCCAAACAGGTCACTGGCGCGCGTAAAGACTGTCTGCTCGATCACCGCCCGGGCCGCATCAGTAGGCCTCGACGCTAACCGAATTGCACCCACTTCCGCTAACCGGAAGGGCCCCACCGAGTGCGCAATGGATGACCGCTGGGGTAACCGTTCAGGCCCCTTCGCCGACACCCGACCGTCGCAATGGTGGATCAGGAACTGACGAGCGGACCGAAAACGCCGGGAGCGGCACGCGTCCCTGCCGGGAGGCGTTGGTGAGGAGTGCCGCAGCGCGCCGTCGCGCAGCGGCGGAGCGCGACGGCCGCCGGCGCGCGGTCAGGGATCAGCGCGGCGTGGGGCTTGCGGCGGGCGCTGCCGGGGCGCGCAAGGACGTTCCGGTGAGGCGCAGGGTGATGCAGTGGTGTTGCAGACGGTCGAGCAGGGCATCGACCAGGGGCTTATTGCGGAACAGGTCATACCACTGATCGAAGTCGAGGTTGGTGGTGATGACCGTGCTCTTGCGGGCATAGCGCTGTTCCAAGAGTTGGAACAGCGCGTTGGCGTGCTCGGGCTTGAGGTTCATGTAGCCCAGTTCATCAATCACCAACGCGTCATAAGCGGCCAAGCGCTTGAGCAGGCGCGTGGTGGAGTGATCGGCGAGCGAGGCGTACAGTTCCTCAATGAGGTCTTGGGCGTTGTAGACCATGGGGGCGGCGATCACCGTCCCGGGGCCACTGCCGGCGGCCACCAGGACGCTGGTATTGAGTGCGGGCGCGTTCGCGACTGGCGGCCTGCTGCGCGGGGGTCGCGCTGCGCCCTGCGCCAGCACCCGGCGCACCGTGCGGGGCGTGTGCCCCAGGGTGCGGCTGATGTGGCGGACGCTCAGGCCTCGATCTGCGCGGTGTCGCGGCCCAGCCGGGTGAGCGCGGTCCAGCGCTGGTACCCATTGATCAAGACGAACCCCGCGCCGTCCGCCACCACCAGTAACGGCACCCGCCGGCCGTTGGCGTCGATGGAGGTCATCAGGCGGCGCACCTGCTGCGGGCGCTGCACCCGGGTCTGGGCAAAGGGCGTCGCCAGCCGATGCAGGTCCCGTTCAGGGGTGAGGCGTTCATGGCCCCTACGCTAGCCCCAACCCCCGGCCAACACCAGCGAGTCCTCTCTTTGCAATCACCCGCCAACCCGCCTAGGGCGTTGCTACAGCGCTGAGTATGAAAAGGTTTCCGGCGTTGACACGTCCCCATTTGCAGTCCGCCCCAGACCACGGCTCGACGCGGTAAGTGCCTGCTAGCAAAATGCTCTTAGGCGTTGACGCGTCCTCTTTTGCAATTCCCCCCACGGCCCGGCGCCGCGCGTTGCGCGCCCCCTGCGCCCGGCGGTTGCGCGCGACATACGCGGGGTGCTGCTCCCGCCAGGCGCGCCAGTACTGCGGGTGCTCCCGCGCCCAGGCCTGCTGCGCGGCGTGGTCGTTGGCCCGGTAGTCCGGATCACTGGCGCGCTGGCGACGCTGCCAGTCGTGCTTACGCACCCGCTGGCAGGCCGGCTGCGAACAGTAGGTCTGGGTCGGATTCTGCGGACGCGGCTGAAAGGCCTGGCCGCAACCGCGGCAGCGGGACGTATGGCTCATCTCTTCCACCGATCGGCAAGGTGCCTGACGGTGGAAGTGTGCTCCGGCACCCGCACCGGCCGGAGCGCCGGTGGTGCTCTAGTGCTGAGCGCAAAGCCTTACGCGCCAAAGGATGGAGCCCTTTCGTTAGCAGAAGGTGGGTCGTTTTCGATTAGCGTTGAGGGCAGGTCCGCCGCGCGGCGGAACCGTGCCTGGGGGAGGGTCGCGAAGTCGACCTCCAGCAATTCCCCCAACGCACTTTGCTCACCCAGCCAGCGGTGGGTCGCCCGTTCCGAGCCCGGCGCGGCCATGCGCCCAACCACCGCCCCGACGATCAGCGCCCGTTGTCGGCCGCTCAGCTCCAAGCCCTGGAGCGGCGCGACAAACTTCACCTCCGACGCGGCGCGGGCGGCTCAGTTCCAGGGAGTCGACGTCGATCGCCTGCATATCGCCACCCTCAGGGTCCCCGATCGGCGGGGCCACGCCCTGGCGCGCCAACAGCCGGGCGAACCGCCGCTGCGCCTCCCGTTCGACGGGCGCGACGCCGGCGAGCAAGGCGCCCTGGCCGCTAAGCAGCTCCTCCAGCCGCGCACAGCGTGCCGGCCACTCCGCCTGGGGCAGCGTGAACTGGCGGCCAAAGTTCGGCAGGTTGACCTGGCGCACCCGGCCGCCCACGCGCGAGGACTGCACCAGGCGGTGGGTGGCGTAGCGCTCCCCGGTGGCGCTGTTCGTGGTATGGGTGGGACGGATGGGCATCCAGGTACCTTACGACACCCGGCCCCCGCTTTACTCGATCTCTATTGAATAACTTGGCACTACATTGCGATCTTGGCAGGAGTGTACATAAGGATCAGAGAGTTAGATGCCAGTTGAGGGTCTTTATCAATGGGGTCATTTTAAAGATGGACTAGCGCAATCCGATAATGCTGAGGTACCATCCCTTTAAGCGAGAAAGGCGGTTGCGTCTGGCCGCCGATGCAGTGTCGCGCGGCCGATCAAGATGAGGTGTGGATTTCTCAGAACATCGCCGCTTTTTCGCAGCGCAGATGAGCCGATGGTCACCTGCAATAGTCGGTGAGTCACCCCCGTATAACGTTTGGTGGTTGTAAATGTCAGACAATGAAAACTTGCCGGTAGTTTTTCTTATCGGAGCAGGTCGATCGGGTACGACATTATTGTACAAGACGGTCGCTTTGCATAAGGATGTGGCCTATCTCAGCAATCACCATAATAGATACTCGTCGGTTCTCGTGGCGTCGAGCATTGAGCGATTGGTAAACGGCCGCCCGGAACTGAAACGGAAATGCTGGTTTAGAGACGACGGAAGCGCTAATTTCAACAGAGCGCGTGAGTTTTATTTTAAGTTCATCCCTCAGCCAGCGGAATGCGAAGCGGTCTACGGTCGGTGCGGTGTCCCATTCACTCTGGCGGATGTTCAGGTACCAAGCGAGGAATCGCGAAGGTGCTTGCGGCGCACATTCAAGGAGATATTGCGGTACACGGGGGGTCTTGTGCTGTTGTCCAAGCGTACCGCCAATAATCGGCGAATCGACTACCTGAGATCAGTTTTTCCTGAAGCGAAATTTGTCCATCTGGTCCGTGACGGGCGTGCCGTTGCCTACTCCTTGTTACGTGTCCGATGGTGGGCAGATCACCTGCTATTCTGGTCGGGCAAAAGCCCCGCGGAGATGGGCGCTTTGGGTCACGAGCAATTGGAGCTTGCTGCGAGAAACTGGGTCGAGGAAATGACATTCATCGCGAACGGCTTGGCTGGTATCGATGCTAATCAGGTCTATGAACTTCGTTACGAGGATTTTTTGTCGCAACCGCTTGACGAGTTGAGTGGTTTGCTCAAATTTTTAGGCGTCACCGCAACCGACGAGGAATTCTCGGCATCTGTTTCCGCGCTCGCGCTCAAGCCTGAGAATATGTCCTGGATGAAGGCATGGAGCGATGATCAGCAGAGAAAAGTGCTTACGATCCAGGAGCATTTGCTAAAACAAGCCGGATATATCAAGTGACCGATCGTTAGGTTGTCGATATCCCGGTCGCCTTCCCGGCGGCGTAAATAAAGGTACCCATACCTCGGGATTCGGAGCACTGGTTCCCTGCTGCCCGTAATCATCCCAAGTATCGGCGGTCTGTCATTCGCTCAGCTGCCCTGTTCGTGCGCTTCTATGCATCGCTGCACACGCCGACGTCTCGGTTGACCGCGCCCGGATGTCACTTCCGATCTGTGGTGGCGTGGACCGCAACGCACTCCGCCTTCACCCGCCGGTTGGGCGCACTCCGCCTCCCCCACTGCGGGTGGTTCCCCAAAAATATTACAGCGCCGGGTCGTGGCGTGCTTTTTTGGACACCAACGCCCAGAAACAACCGTCTTTTCACGGTCTGACTTCCGCCTTTTGAAGCGAGCCGTAAAGCAGCCCTCGAACAGTCCCGGCAGGGCGGCCCTCTGATATGAGCTGATCGGCACCGGCTGGGCAGGGAACGAAGGCGACGGTTCGAGTCGCGCACCCGTCGTACTCGTCACGGTGAGGCCAAAAGCCGTGCCTGAATCCATCTGGCCAACTACCGGCGCCCTTGCCCTGTGCAGAAGCTTAGCATGACTGTGTCGGTCGAGGTGTACTTTGTCGACAAATTTGCAAACTCGGTCGCAATTCGCCTGAGAGCACCCAAAACGCGGAACCTGGTCACAACTCCACACTGTCTGCTTTCCTATAGTTCACCCCAAGAGTCAGTGGTGACTAAATGAGTCGGGTTAGATTTCGAGTGTCACCGACTCGGGAAGGGAGTTATTGAACCATTGCGATTTAATCGCTTTCCGGACACCTTTATGAATACTCAACGCGCCATCACCAAGCCAGATTCAGCTTCGCACCATGCGCCACAGCATACGAGGATCTTCAATGCCATCGAGATGCTGATGGTCGCTGGGGCGCTGGTTGGCGGTTCCAGTTGGCCCATTGCACAAGCGATGGCCGCAGTGGAGACCTGTGGTCGGCCGGCCGTCTCAGGAGTCGCGGGTGCGGCCGTGACCCTGTGGGAAAACTGCGACAACGGTTCATGGAATATCTCCATCACCGGCGGACGTAGTACGGCGGCAATTGAGTATGTCGGGTCGATAAAAGGATCTCAGCCCGCCGATATGGTGGTCGGATCGTCTATCGAATCCAACGATGTCTTGGATGCCAGCGACCCTTCCGGGATTGCGTTTCGGCTGTTTGCCGCCGGTGTCGGTATAGACAGCGTCGCCTTCGCATTCCCATCGGGTACCCCGGTGTGCCTGAATCTGACGGCACCTATCGATACCGTGCTGGTCGGACCGAACCGTACCCCGGTGAAGACGCCTTTCGACCTGCGTACCATGGGGCCTTGCGGCCATGCGTATCTTGATGACGCAGAAACCACCGACAGCGTGACGACGGTCTCTGATACGACGCTGGCGGACCGGCCGTTCCCGCGCATCACCACGGGTCCTCTGAAAAAAATCGACACGCCGGAACGGTTCTCGAAGTACAGTATGATCGCCGTCAAGCCGAGTCGCTTTGACTGGCTGAAACAAGTACAGGAGATCAATCCGGAAACCATGGGTCTGCGTATTTTTGCACCATTTGGTTATCAGGGTTTTAATGATACGAATCCGTGCACACTCGCAAGCGGTATGCCGTTCGGTGAGACAGGCGATGCCACCACGGGTTGCAGCGTCTATGCGGGTCATTGGCTTTATTCTCCAGGATCAATTCTCGCAACTGCGATCACCGCGAGCACCACGAGTCTGCGCGTGACCGATGCAAGCCGCTTCATCGCTGATCGGTATATTGTCATCTACGATGGTGCACCGGGTGCTTTTGTCAACGCCGAGCATGCCAAGGTCACCGCGGTCAATACGGCTACCAATACCTTGACGCTGACCAGTCGCGGCCTCAAGTCGACTGCGCGCTTCCATCCCGCGGGTGCGATTGTCGCCACGCATGTGATCGGCAACGGCGACACCAGTGAGCCCGAGCTGTGGGTCTACAATCTCAGTACGACCTGCCCACGCGACGCCAACGGACGTCAGTTCAACGAAGTCATGGCGAGCTGGATCTCCGAGAACTATTCAAGAGATCCATCCGGCAGGCTTACATCGGCTAAACTGGAGGGTATCCTTTACGATTCTGATTTCCACTTCATCGACGACGCCGGGAATGACAAGAGCGCGGATGTGAACAACGATCTCGTGTTGGACAATGGTGTCTCTCCAACCGGCGATAACTACTGGGGTAACGGCCTGAGTGCCTTTTACGATATGGTGCGGGAGCGGCTGCCGAATGCGGTCATCGTCGGCGGCGTTATCGAGGCCCGCGGCTATACTACCAATAACGGTACCCAATTGGAAGGATGGCCCCAGCGCAATATCACGCCCAGCGCTACCCCGGATTACCGAGAAATCAATGGACGCATGACGGCATACTCTGTGCAGATGCGTCACGGGCAGGTTGGTCCACGTTACTGTGAAGGTATCAACAAGATGCCGACCAAACTCTATCCAAGCGCAGCCGACCCGAACCCACCGAACAATACCGGATTCCGCTTCGGCTTCGGTCTGATGCTACTTGATGACGGTTACTACGGACAGCAGAATTGGCATGTGATCGATCCATGGTGGGACGAGTATGCGGTAGACGTGGTGCGGGGATCGCCAACCTTCGGTCATGCGATCGCATCAACCCCAGAGAACGAATCGTTGATCCGCAGCCATAGCGGTTGGATGGGTTTTCCGTTAGGGCCGCGTTATCGTGTTTATGACCCGGTGGCGTTTGCGCCGGAACGCAGTCTGCTTACGAACGGAACCTTTGACGTCGACCTGTCCGGATGGACCGGCAGCAATGTCACGGTGACGATAGACACGGAAGCCGACAATCGTCAGGATGGCAGCGGTGCGCTGCGGATCAGCCAGCACCTGAGCTATGCACCTACCTATGCCCGCGCCTTCGTGCGGGGACCCAATGTGTCGCTCATCAGCGGCAGGCAATACACCCTGGCCTTCAGTGTTCGGTCCAGCGCCATTCGGACTATTCAGGTAGCGGTGGGCGACCAGACGGAGGTGTTAACCATCCCCGACATATGGAGTCGACAGGTTTTCACCTTTACCGCGGAGCGGACCGGACAACATCCGCTAAGACTTAATGTTGGCCGCGAAAACACCGACCTTTTGGTAGACTCAATGTACCTGCTTGAAGGTAATGCCGATGTCTTCCGGCGCGACTTCGATAACGCTGTAGTCGTTGTCAATGCCACTCCGTCCGTCCGTACTGTGGATCTCGGCGGAACCTTCATGCACATTCAGGGAACCGGCCAGGACCCCATCAATAATGGGGCGGACGTTACCCAAGTGACGCTCGATCCTTATGATTCTACTGTCCTGATCCGGCCCTAAACAGGCCGGTTGAAAACCTGCGGCGGATCCGACAAACTGGGTTCGCCGCGGGTCGTTCAGAACCCCCTTTTTTTCGTTTCGGCCGGTCTGCCGCGATAGTCAATCCGCTAGCGGCGGACAACCGAATAGCAGAGTTGGGCTATTCTCCTTGGGGCGTTGCTCTCTCTGTATCACCAGAAAGCGACATCGTTCCGGCGGAGTGCCGGAACGATGCCGCCCCGGATGTTGCCCCGCAACGGGTACGGCCTGCAAGATAAGACGCTAGGCCCTACTGGAGCGCTTCAGTGTGATCGGCTCCTTCGGTCAAAGTATGGAGGCGATCGACACCCACGTCATTGAAGTGGTCTACGATGCCGCTAGGCCAGCGTACTTCAAGATTCAACGTGGTGTTGCGGCCCAACCCAAAATGCAGCCGCCGGTGGTTCTGCCCATCCCGATGCATCCCGTTGTCCTGTTCGCGAACTTGGACCTTACCGTCAGGTGTTGACGCGAAGACCCGTGCACCGATTCCATTACGATTGGTCGTCACGCCCCGCAAATCGACCTCGACCCAATGATGATCGTTGTTGCTTACATTGCGGAAAAGCTGCTGACGCCCGGCGATACTATAAGGTCGGAATGCCCGTCCGTTGGTGACAAACAGGTCCAATCGGCCATCCTGATCGTAGTCTGCCGTGATGACGGTGTCGGTTCGCCCATAAAGATCACCCCGTGCCTTACCCAATTTGCTACCGGTGATGGCTGTAAAGTTGCCGAGACCATCATTCTCGTAAAGAATGTTGTCCAGATTCGCAATTTCGCCGCTGCACCCGGTAAATACGTCGAGATCGCCGTCATTGTCAAAATCACCGGCGACCGCGGATATACAAGAACTCTGCGGTCCGAGGATGCTATTTGAGTGATTGACGAGTTGATGCGCGGCATTCTGGAGTAACAGGGCCGGCAGCGTGTTCGCACGTTGACCAATGACCAGTCCGCCCTCGGTAAGCAGGTTGGAAATAGCACCGCTCGCCTGAATGACCAACTGTTTTGGCCAGCTGCTCCGGTGGTTGACGAAGCGAACAACCCATCGACCGTCGACGTATCCGATATAGTAACCGGGCGCCCTGTCCAACCCGATGCCTTGGTTCCGGGCATCGGTGGGCGATAGGGTGAGACGCACGTAGTTATTCCATCCATTGTAGACGGACAGGTTAGCACTAGATGGTGGGTTGGCACGTGATGCGCCGATGAAGACGTCATCGGTATCCGTCCACCAATCGAAATCGATAACCAGTGAACCCTCGGCAGCGAAGGAGAGCTTTGCCGGCTCCGCTGTCTTTGTCACGAATCTAGCATGAACGTTTCTGGTCCCAACCAGTTGAGCGACGTCCGCACTGATCGCTGGACGTACCACGAAAATGTCGGGAAGCAAATCGCCGTTGAAGTCCCCAACCGCGAAGTCGGCCGGTCTACTGCGGTAAAGGTCCGGACCGAGGCGTCCGCGCAAACTGAGAAACGGCAATTGGCTGGTATCCCAGACTTCACTGACCTTGGCGCTATCCGCACAGATCAAGTCCAGCCGATCGTCCCCGGACAATTCCGCCAAGACACCGAAACGGCAGAATGCAGCGTTGTCATAGTCGACCCCCGTCTCTTTCGCATAAACAAAAGACTTTGCCCCATCGGGTTTCGTGGTTTGCCTGAAAATCGCCGTTGGAGAATAAGGTGGAGCATAGTCGACGAGCGCTGAAACCATCACATCCAAAGCACCGTCGTTGTTATAGTCGAACCACAACGGCATGCGTCTTCCCCAAGGATTGCACTGCCCTGAAGTCGAGCAGATCGAGGCATCGAACGGGTAGACGAAACCATGGGTCGCCATCCGATTCTCAAGATGGCCAAAGCCGTCATTGATCCAAAACAGATTGTCCCAGCCCAGATCCGATACCTCGAGCACGTCATCATCGCCGTCGTTATCGAAATCCGCCCATGCCCGGCCATGGCTGTCGGTGCGGCCTTCAAAGGCACCGAGTATCCCCCAGGGTTCATCGAAATCCTCGATCGACTCTGCGAAAGTGCCGTCACCCCGATTTAGGTAGATGACGGTTGGCGTGTACTGGTGCTTGTCGAGCCAAAGGTCCGGGTAGCCATCTCCGTCGACGTCGTTCCACGCAGCGCCAATGGACTCTCCCGTATCTCGAATTCCAGCAAGGGCAGTGGTTTCAGTGAAGCGAATCTCAGCGACAGCAGTGGGAGTCGCGAGTGCTGAGCAGGCAAGGGATATTGCAGTCACAAGAAACGTGCATGCGCCGGCTGAACGATTACGAGTGCGTCGCCGCTGGCGGTGTGACGCGACTTCAAGTAATCGCTGACGGAAATAGCGGCGGCTGTCGTTGGCGATTCCGGGATACCGGCCAATTAATTGCAGATTCACAATGTTTTCTCGCGATTGTTGCAGCAGGATTGCGCTGCCCAAGTTAGGGGGAGAGTCCGTCAAGGCATCACCCCAGTAAGTAAAAAACCACGAGTCAGTACCTGTGGTGCGAGTGCTTAGGCCGCTATTGGAGCTCCATGCGGCAGCGGGGATGTCGGTGCCGCTGACTGGACGTCGGTTCGCTGATGCGGGCCAGCGACCAGAGCCGCTTTTCGACGATGGGCCGATGTCGGCCCGGTGTGGGCTAAAGTTGCGTTCAAGATCCGAAGTTTGGGAAGCTCAGCGCGTTACCGACCGATACCCGATTGCGTCCCGCCGGCACCCTCGTACCAACGGGAGCGGTCAGGTTCAGGCAGCCCTTGGTCCCTGTCGGAATATTGCAGTTTATCCCGTCTTGAGCATTCCCGTTAACAGTCAGGGCAACATTTGGAAGCGATGGGACGTCGTATGCATCAATGGAGAACCCGGTCAGGTTCGTGATAGGTTGGCTGCCGGTGAGGCTACCCTCATACGTCGTTCTGGTGACACTGCCGCCGCCGCTCACCGGCATATGCCAACGGTTCGTATCGCAATCATTCCATATCACGGAATGGCAACTGGAGTCATCGAATCCGTGCTCCAGGCCGGCGTAGGCAAACCCGCCGCCGATCTGGCGGAACACAGTAGACGAATATTCATTGGGTGCCGTCTGCAGGGCACCGATGACGACCTCCAGAGCGCCATCGCGGTCGAGATCAGTGCGCATGCCCAGCCGGAAATCCGGGCAGCGGTCGTTGTTGAGATCGCCCCAGGTCTCGCCCGGACTATCGATCCGCGGAGCACCGGCGGCATTTTTGGCCTCCTGGATTTCATTGGCGTCGATCGCAGCGACCGTCACGACCGGCGGCCAAAAAAACACGAGACAACCCGCGGCGAGTATCGTGTGTCGGATGAAGTCCTTATCGGTCGCTCCGTCCGTGGCGGTCTTGGCTCTACTCGTTGTCTGTGATGTTGTCGAAAAACCCATCAGTCGAGTCCTGGTTGCGAAAAATTTAGCGGTCAAGCGCTGTTCGCCCGAGTCAGGGTGGGGGACTCGACGGACTCGCAATTCGAGTGACCAACAGTCATCACAGAAATAAGCAAATAGCGTGCCAGAGATGCCCGGTCTGACGATCAAAGCTGACTGGGACCATGATCAACCCTGTTCCGGCTGGTTATGTTAACGACGGGTGTAATTATGATGATCGAAGAGAACTGCCGAGGAATTGACTGCCCAGCACCGTCCGAGCCGTTGCCTTTCTCGCGATTACAGCATCAGTCAGTACTGCAGCAAACCCATCGAATGTCCGCCGGACCGCGTAATTGCTGTCTGGTTTCCACCCGCGTGATGCGTTAAATTTAGGCCGAATTGCGAAGTTGGGGAAGTCGACCGCGTTAGCAAGAGTTGGCAAGACCCGCGGAAAATATCACACTATTCGGACCGTAACGGCCACGGGACGCACGCCTGAGTCCTGCTCGGGACAGTGATGTCGAGACCCGAGACCGCTTCAAACAACCGTTGCTGCATATCGAGCGGCTAGTTCGTCAACCGATCCCGCTCAACGAAGCACCAGGGCGAGGACCAGCATCGCGTCCACGCGGAGCTCCGGGTGCTGTACGCCGTCTCCAGGCCGCGTCAGCGTAACTCCGGGTCGACACAGGCGCCGACCTTGGGGGCCATCTTCACCCGGCGCACCGCCTTTGAGACCCTGAATAGGACCCTCAAGTGCTGCATGCCTACCGGCAGAAGCGGTTGCTGGAGTGCCAGCGGCCCGACATCCCGCTGCACACCAGCGGCAGCGAAAACGCCAGCCGGTGTTACGTCACATGGCCCGAGGTCAGGGGTGGGACCCACAGCGACCTCAACACACACTGTCGCGACGCATTCGCCAGTTTTGAAGAAGAGACCTGCCACAGGACTGGGCATCTCGTTCTGGGAGTATCTCGTCGACCGGGTCGAGCGGCACGGGGCTATCCCGCCTCTGGCCGATATCGTCGGTGAACGTGCACTGGCGGATGGTGCCAAGCCATGAGTTATCGAGACGTTAAGTAGTTGGCATCTTCACCGCCTGATCGGGATGAAGCGGGCCGCGCCCTGGCGATCAATCGCTGTAGGGATGGGTCGATCTCGGCGGCTCCGGCTGGAGCGTCCGCGCGTCGGGGCTGGCGTTATCGGCGATTGCTGAGGTACGATACCGCTATCGATCCGATCAGGGATGCCTGATATGGTGTTCGCCGTTTGCTTGGGGAACTTGAATGTCTTCCAGTGAAATACCCGTCGTTTTCTTGATTGGTGCTGGTCGTTCCGGTACGACCTTGTTGTACAAGACGATTTCACTGCACAAAGATGTCGCCTATTTAAGCAATCATCACAACCGATATGCGTCGACCATTCTTGCATCAAGTATTGAAAGAATGGTCAACGGTTTCCCCGGCCTCAAGTTGAAATGCTGGTTCAAGGATAACGGGAGTGCCAATTTCAATAGGGCGAGGGAGCTCTACATTACATCGGTCCCTCAGCCCGCGGAGAGCGAAGCGGTCTACAGTCGTTGCGGTGCGCCCTTCACGCTGACCGACAGTCAGGTTGCGAGCGGGCAGTCGAAAAATTGCCTGCGTTGGACCTTCAAGGGTATTCTGCGTTTTGCTGGCGGTAAAGTCTTGCTGTCGAAACGTACGGCAAACAATCGGCGCATCGAGTATTTGCGGTCGATTTTCCCTGAGGCAAAGTTCGTTCATCTAATTCGCGATGGACGCGCAGTGGCCTATTCGTTGCTGCGCGTCAGATGGTGGTCCGACCACACGCTTTTCTGGTCTGGTATGAGTCCCGCGCAAATGGTCGCAGCAGGTCATAACGCATTTGATCTAGCCGCATGGAAGTCGGCGTGGACTGACGAGCAGCAGGAGCGGGTGCAGGCGATAATAAAGAGACGCTGCTGAAAAAAGCGGAGTATATCTGACGCATTGACTCTCTGACGCGGACCAGGCGCATCAACAACACTGTGATCTCGCAGTCGCTAATACTCATCGCAGAAGAACGTCAGGCTTTTATTTGCAACGGCTTGATTTGGTTTTTGTCGATGTCCGCAACAGCCCTCTCCGCCAGTCCAGTCAAATTCGCCACCGCTAGCCGGATCTGCTGTGATCATGTCGAGTGCGGGCCTTGGTCATGGTCGCGGCGGCGACCCTGACCAGTTCTGGAATTTCTTGACATGAGGTAACTAATTGGCTCAATATTCTTTCCAATCTCGTGAGTTTAATTTGGATTCGACGTTGTCCAGGCGTACACTGTACGGCGTATCCAGCCGAAGCGGCCCGACCGTTTCCCGCTGATGATCAACCTTCAAGACCTGCTGGGCGACGAACTCCGTCAGTTGCGTTGGCAGGAGGGTGTTATTTACCCCCACTGCGCGGCGTCGCTGATCACGAAAGGGACATGATTCAAAGCAGCCGGCGCGGCAAAAATACCGCTGCGGGATTTGCCTGCGCTATTTTGACGAGCTGACCGGAACCCTTTTAGGCGGCTATCACCAGCCGTTGAATGTATGGGTTCTGTGTTTGTATTTCATGGGCTTGAATCTATCCAACGCACAGATCGCCGAGGCACTCGGCTAGCATCCGCACGCTGTTCAGAGCGTGACCGAGCAACTGCGCATGGGGATCGTTGAGCGTCAGCCCGAACCCACGCTGCCCGGGGAGGTGGAGTGCAGCGCGGTCTACGTCCTCGCGGGTCACAAAGCACATCCGGGCGCGGCCAAAAATAGGACGGCGGGGTCGGCGGCGGCTCATGGGGGCGCGCGGACGGGGACGTTCGCGAAGGACAAAGCCGCCGATTCTCGGCACAATTCAACGCGGTGGAGCGGTGGCCATGCACATCCTGGAGCATGCCCGGCAGAAAACGATCCGGCCACTGACCGAGACCTCATATCGCCCTGGAACCCGTGTGCACAGATGAGTACGCTAGTTACCGTCGGCTGACAGAGTAGGGTTATGAACACGAAACCGTCTGCCACCGCCGCGGAGCCCATGCCCGTAACGAGGACGGTGACGGCTTCCATGAGATCCAGATGAAACAGAGGAGTGCAAGTGCATGTCATTAGCAATGAGTCATCGCCGCCTGACGTCAGCAGGTGGGATTGTCGGTTTCACTCCAATGCTTCTTGCGACGATGCTACAGGCAAGTGAACTCCTCGTGGAGCAACGGACAGTTGGCGGCCCAGGCCGTGCTGGAATCTATCCGTCGGGTGTCGGGGTCAACTTGGACGGCGACGTCGTCGTTCCCGACACGGGAAATGATCGGGTCCGGCTCTACCGACGTGATGGGACCCTGGTCTGGACGGTCGGCGAGTTCGGCAACGGGGCGGGGCAGTTCAACGAGCCGCGCGATGCAGATATCGACGCCACGGGCAACATCTATATCAGTGATAACGGCAACCGGCGGATGGTGAAGCTGACCGCGGACGGTCAATGGATCAAGTCCTGGAAAGGTCCGGATTCGGATCGGCTGGTCGCAACACCCATGGGAATCGCGGTCAGGGGCAACAGGGTCTATATCGCGGAATCCGATCGGCAGCGGGTGCGGGTGTGGAACACGGAACTTGATACACAAATCGCAAGTTTCGCTAGCAATGGCGTCTGTATATTTGGTGACGTGCGCGATGTCGATGCGGATGCGGACGGTAATGTCTATATCGGAAACTACCCGAGAAACGAGATTCTCGTGCTGAATCCGGATGGGCATTGTATTAACAAGTGGACAACGCTCGGGCGGTACAGCGTGCGCGTCGGCTTTGATCCGGTGCTTGGCCGTGAACTTATTTATGGCGGACACACCAGCGGCATTCGGGTGCATGAAAAAGGCGGCCTGCTGCGCGGTATCGTCGGGTCCGCCGGCAATGAGGTAACTGATTGGACAGATCCCGCGGGAGACATGGAGCCCGGTACTTTTCAGGGGCTGCGGTTCTTCACGGTCGACGCCTCCGGCGATGTGTGGGCGGGTGATCTGCACGGCTATCAGGTGGAGCACTTTGCGCGAACGTCATCCGGTTGGCCGTTCGTACAGGCGATTCCTGACCCGATCATGCCGCCGGTCCTGGCAGATAGCGCCGCTTTCAACAAAGTTCGCAACGTTGCGTTTGGTGCCGATGGTTCGATCCACGCGGTGGATTACTACAATAATCGCCTTGTGCGCTTCGATGCGTTCGGGAAAGTGCTCGGGGCGTGCGGTAACCGCTCATCCATGGGGTGGCCATCGGCGGTGGCGGTCGATGCGATAACTGATCAGATCTGGTACTCCGCCGGCGTGTCTAATCAACTGGTAGTGCTGCGCCCGGATTGCTCAAGGGTCGCCACGATCAGTGCGCAGGATTTTGGGATTGCCGGATTCGCTGACCCCAAAGCGATAACCCTACGGCAGTCCGATCGACTCCTTTTCGTCGCAGACACATTCAACCATCGCATTGTCGTGTTCGACGTGGCGACTCGCCGGTTGTTGACGACCTACGGTCGTTCGGGGAATTCGGAGGGTCATTTCTTAAGCCCCCGTGGGATTGCCACTAATCCGGCGAATGGCAACGTGCTGGTCGCAGACTCGAAAAACAACAGGATCGTCGAGTTGTCTTATAGGGATGGGGCTTTTTCGTGGCTACGATCGATCTCCGGTGGCTTTAACCTTCCTAGTGGGGTTGCTGCCGATACGGCAGGACATATCTACGTTGCCGACACTAATAATCAACGGCTTGTCGTGTTGGATACGATTGGAACAACAGTGCAGACCATCGACAATCTCAATACCCCGATGGCGGTGGCGGTCAACAGCGATGACGAGGTGTTCCTCTCCGATACTTATAATGATCTGATTCGGGTCTACGCGAAGAGGGCGACCTGCGATGCTCCAAAGCTAAACCCGGCGACCGAGGCGGGACTCTTCCTGTGGGAGGAAAACTGTGGTGGAGCGCTGCGGAGCTTCAGCGTACGTGCCTTGCCGGGCGGGCAGCCGACTAGGAAGCGTTACGAGGGACGCCTGGACACCAGCCAGACGTTCACTCAGGTGTCACCAATCCGGCTGGAGTCTAATGACCTGCTGGAGACACTTCATCAGGACCGACACATTCACTATGTGATGACAGTTGAAAATCAGGGAGTGGACGGCTTTGGTTTCAACATTTCAAACAGCGCAAGGATATGTTTCGGAACCAGTTTGCCGACTGGTACCTTAGTTCGTGTCGGACCCGGCAAGACGCCGGTCGCCACGCCCTTTAATCCGGACACTCGTGAGCCCTGTTCGACGCCTCCGTATCCGGTGAGTCTCTCTGGTGCGCGGATCCATAGTCCTCTGATAGAAGAGGAGTTGTTTCCATGGGAATAAGCCTGCGGCAAAGCAAGCCGGCGTTACGTCGTGCGCACATCGGTGCTGCGGTTAAGGCGTAAGCCGGAGCGGCGAACACCCAAACTGCCATCGCCAGCATGGTGCCCGCCTTGCTGGAGAGCGGCGATGCATTGGTCTGCAAACTTCCGATCGGCGGATCGAATACAGTATGCTCGTGAATAGTCGGTGGATCGATTATTGCGAATTTAGCGTCGGAGAGGCGGCGAATGAGTGCTTCGGTACGAGCCTGTCGGCGGGACGCACGGTGCTGGTGGGGCCGAGTTGCGACGCCGGTCGGGATCCTGTGCAAACAGCGACCATATTTCGATCTTTTGCGCTGCCGATCTCTGTGTGACTCCTCATCCATGCGACCGAGCGGTTAACGATGAAGCTTTCAAATTTCTACGGGCTGCTTTTTTTGGCTCTGGATGTTGCTTGTCTACTGTTTTGCAACGCTGCCGCCATGGCTGAAGTGCTGCCGGGCGGCAGCGCCGCCTCAGCGAGCGATTCATTATTGGCTAAGGGCCTGGCTGACGTAACGCGCTACGGTGCCAAACCCGACGACGAGATTGATGACACTGCCGCGATACAAAAGGCGATTGACGATGCACGCGATCAGCGATTGGTTGCCTACTTTCCCGGCGGGGTCTACCTAGTCTCGGATACGCTCATGGCCATGCAGCGTGTTGCATTCGATACAGCGAATCGCTGGACTCAGGACCGTCGCTCAGCAAACGCTTTGATTGGTGCGTCGGCCGGAAAGAAGCCCACACTCAAGTTGATGAAAGGATCTAAGGGTTTTGACGATCCTGGAAATCCAAAGCCGTTGGTCTGGATATGGTCTCAGGCGAAAGACGAAGGTCGCCAACGCGGCAGCACGAGTCCGCGGGATGAGCAACCAAACATTTCTTTCAATCAAGTATTTAAGGGTATCGATATTGATCTTAGAGGACCAGGGAACAGCGGTGCGGTTGGAATCAGGCATGCCGGATCGCAAGGCTCGACGCTCGAGTCCGTCACGATCTGGGCTGAGGGGGCCTACGCTGGTGTTGTCAATCCGCCGGGTCAAGGCGGGGGAGTCTACGATCTAACGATCAATAGAGGGCGATTCGGTGTTTGGGCGGACCATCAAGCTCGCTATCCGGTGTTTGGGGGGTTGATGCTGATCGAGCAGGACGTGGCAGCGATTTTTTGGAAAGGACAGTCAAACCTGACGATAGCAGGATTTGTCATCGAGAAATCGAAGCCCGGACCGGTGGTCGCGCTGCAACCTGGAGGGCGGGCACATAGCCGCGCACTAACCTTGGTTGACGGTATCATCCGGGGCAGCGGGAGTTCAGCAATCGATAATCGTGCAGGCCGTAATCTTTATATCAAAGACGTATATGTTAGCGGAAGCCGGAGCGTAGTGGAAAGTCGCGGCAGGTCAGCGATCACGATCGACGGACCGCTTTCCAGAGTCATCGAGTATTCTTATACCGGAGATGACAGCCGCTCGATTTTCGGCGGCCAGATACGCGAATCAGGATTCGAGCATGTTCAGTTGGAGTCGGTGGCAACTACGCCATTGTCGGATAAACTGCTGGAACGACATCTGTGGGGTAGACCGTTCCCTTCGTTTGATGATCCGGATGCGATAAGTATCACGAACTATGGTGCACATGCGGATGATGATGTCGATGATACCGACGCAATCCGAACGGCTCTCAGCAAACACCACAAGGTTTTGGTCCCCAAGGGTACTTTCCTGGTGAGTGATACGGTGAAGCTCAGATCAAGCAATCATCTGCTGGGCGTTGCAAAGCACCTCTCCATCATTCGGGCCAGTCCCCATTGGAAAGGTGTTGGGAGAAGTCCGGTTTTGACGACGGAAGACGATGCGGCTGCCGCGACGACTTTATCATTTTTGATGATTGAGCGGCCGGAGAACATGGCCGCGGTGCCCCTGCTCGAGTGGCGTGCTGGTCGCAACTCAGTCGTTCGCGATGTTATCGGCGGCCGCAGTCAGGTGCGAGGCCGCGGCACTGGAGGTCATACCGGGACTGATGCGGTTGGGACCTTCTCGATTCGCGGACAGGGGGGTGGGCGCTGGTACGGGCTTGCTGCGGAGTGGAATCGCTTGAGTCCGGACACCGGTGCGGCTGGATACCGGCACCTCGCCATTGAAGGCACACGGGAGCCGCTTGCGATGTATGGTGTCAATATCGAGCGGGGTCTTTCCGAGCCGCAATTTGAAATCGCGGATGCCAGGAACGTGGCGATCTTTTACCTTAAAGGAGAGTCCCTGAGCAGCGAAGGCGGTCAGGCCGGCGTGTTGACCATCCGTGGTTCAAAAAACGTAGCGGTGTTTGGGTACTCCGGCAATGCCCGGCCTTGGGGCAGTAGCGTCATTCGGCTCGTGGATAGCGACGATGTCGTCTTGGCGAACGTCATGCCGGTGGGTCCAGATGAGAAATTTGATACCGTACGTGTCGAGGATAAGGGTCAGCGGCTACAAATCAATGGAAAACACCCGGCTTCTGTGGTCCGATTGGGGAGTCCCACCTTACCATTCTGAGCCGCAGTCCGTACAGACCACGCGATCACGGTTTTGAAACGGGCCGGATCACGTTGTTTTCGGAGCCCCGGGGGATGACGCATTTCAATGATCATAAAGAGGTTGTATAACGATGGGTACAGCAAGAATTAAGGTTGCCTTTATCGCAGGTACAGGCAAGAGCGGAAGCACGCTGCTTGGCAAGCTCTTGGGGCAGATCGACGGATTTGCTGATGTCGGCGAGTTGATTAATATCGACTGGCAGTTCGAGCGCGATGATAAGTGCGGCTGCGGCGACAGGGTCCGGACCTGCGATTACTGGACCAAGGCTGTGGCAAACTCGATCGGAACGATCGACCGCCTCGACAGAACGCGCTGGCATCGGTTGAAGACACGCTATCTTCCGGTATTGCTTGTCCCTGGCGCGGGGCGGTTCTTGCGGCAGTACTTTGAACAACTGCATGACCTCATTGTGGCGTCGGCGCAGGAGGCGGGGGCCAGAGTGATTGTCGATAGTTCCAAATCGGCGTTTTATGGCGCGGTGCTGGCGCAATTTCCGGATATCAAGGTCTACACTGTTCACCTGTTACGGGATGTGCGGGGCTCAGAAGGATCTATGCACCGCCTTAAATCCGAAGGGTCAGGAAAGTGGGTCAACCGCAACACCTGGTGGAACAGCGTTCGCTGGATGATTGTGAATCTCCTGACAGAGTTTGCGGCAATCTTGTCGCATACACATTATATTCGTGTACGCTATGAGGATCTCGTGACAGATCCGACGAAAACACTGGCTGAAATCGCGAAGGCGCTTGGCGAGCCTCAAGAGCAACTCAATTTTATGTCCGGAAACACAGCACAGCTTGGAAAGACACATACGATCGCAGGCAGCGCTGTGCGGTTCAAGCAAGGGTCGATGGCATTGGTGTTGGATGAACGTTGGAAGGAAAGTCTTCCGGAGGAGAATCGGGCTGTCGTCGAACGATTGACCCGCTGGTTTCGTCGTCGCTATGGGTATTGAGTTGCGGCGAGCACTGATCGTTCGCCACTGAAGGGTAGGTGTGGCGAAACGTGTAAAGCGAATGGTTTACCGATCGAATCGAATTTGGTCGATACTGTTGTTAGGCAGACTAGGCGCCAAATGATGGCATCGAACTGATAGGGACGCACCAAGTTGAACTGCGCTTTTGGTGCGTCCGGTGTCACTCGGACCGGTCCTCCGGTCGAATCAGTATCGCTGCGTCATAGGGTGGCAAAGTTACTCGGCTGATGCTGGATCCGTCGTTGATTCGGTCTTGGCCGGTACCGCGGATACGCTTGAAGGTACCGCCGAGGTCTACTGTCCGGTTTGATGGAGTCGCGTTGACGACAACTATTGCGTTGCCGAAATCGCGCCGAAATACGTTGGCATTACCCTCGAAGAGATATATGGCGTCGACCCAGACGTTCGTGTTTTCACGGCCCACATTGAATCTTATCTGGTGGTCGTCGCTACGCTCAGCGGCGAAGGTGAAGACCTGTCGACTCCATCCTGCTGGGATAGTGAAGTGCTCCGTCTGATCACCGACCGCAACTTGAATTGTGCGAGGGGAATTCACCTTGACGGCAAAAGCGAAGGTGTATTCTCGCCCGCTTTGGAGATTGACTCTGGGGCCTCTCGCAACTGCGCCGCTGTAGTCACTTGAATAGCGCAAGTGCTCGCTGATACGCATGGCACCACGACCCTCGATCCGATTCTTCGGGGACGTCACCGAATCGAGTGTGACATTGTCTCCGGTCCAATTTGTCAGGGCTGTGTCAAAATCTCCGTTCGACAGAAGGTTACGTTCGGGAGCGAACGTGTTGTTATCATAAACGCGGTAACGCGCGCCCTTCGGCTCGCCCATCCATCCAGCATGCTCACGAATACGTGATTCATCGCGCGGGTTTGATTCAATGGCCTGACCATAGGTTGGCGAGTTGCTCACGGTGTCCACGGCATACTCGTCCCACCATGGATCAGTCACGTTCGAGTTCTGTTGACCGTAGTATCCATCTTCGAGCAGCATGAGGCCAAAGCTGAAACGGAACCCGGCGTTGCTGGTTGCGGCACCATCAGGATAAGGATAGAGCAGGGTCGATACGCGATTGATGCCCTCGGAGTAACGCGGCCCTTGTGTCCCCCGGTGCATTTGGACACTGTAGGTCGAAAGTCGGTGGCTGAGTTCACGATAATCCGGGATGTGTGAACTGATGTTGCGTTGGGGCCATCCTTCCAGTTGCGTACCGTTCAGTGTCGTGTAGCCCCGTGATTCGATGACCCCGCCAACCAACAGTGCGTCAGGCAACCGGTCCCGGAGCATGTCATAGAGGGCGTTGACGCCATCCCCCCAGAGGTTCTCTCCGGTTGGTGAGATACCATCATCCTGCCTTGAGTCGTTATCGACATCCGGACGCCTGTTGGTACCCGAATCCCCGATGAAGTGGAAGTCGGAGTCGAACAGGATGCCTTCCAGTTTGACGTTCGATGGGCTGCCCTGGCCGTCTTTCTGATAATTTTCAGCAAGCCAGGCAGCCATGGCTTCATTCATCCGGTGGCCCTCAGAGTCTTGCGGACACTCACTGCTCAGATTGTAGGTCCAGATATGTGTCTCATGGGGGGCGCCGTTGCCGATTACATGCTCCGCAACGATCGCGTTGACCGGATGGTACCGGGCGGTTGACCGTAAGCCGCGGCTTGCCAGCGTCAGGGTTTTTGACGATTCGTCTACGGCTGTCACGCGGGCGTGCTCGGCATTGTGAAATGTTCCGAGTTCCCCGTCATAGATGACAACGTACCGACCGGAAACGAAGTTACTGGCCTCTTCTACGTGCAGCGTCGTCGTGGTCGCGGTGATCGCGGTGCGCAGACGGGTGCCGGGACCATAGAGCCAGTGTCCGGCATAGACGGCACAACCGGTGGTCGCAGATCCGGTATAGCCGAATGGCATGCCGCTGCCGAAACCGCAGGGGTTCTTATCATTGAATCCCTGATACGCAAACGGTGAGAAAATGCGCAGGGCCTTGGTATCAGGATTGATCTGCTGAACACTGGCTAGCCAGCGGAACAAGCCTGGCTTGACCGCAATCGTGTGGTACTTTGAGAACTGCTCAGCGGTACCTACCTTCTTGAGGGGACCGGTCGTGATCCGTGGGAATGGCCTCGTATCGGGATCATGCTTATAGTCGAAGTCCGCAGCGTTCGTCGTGTCGGCATCATTCAGATAGGCATAGCCCGCGCTGGCGACTGCGGAAGCGCTCGGACAGGCGCCAAGAGTCGTCAGATCGAACGGGCCGGTCATTGCCGTGCGAAGCGGCCCAACGAGTACCGATCCACTTGCGTCGAGACATGCGTGCGAGCCTGAGGCCAAAGAGAAATCCAGGCCGTCCTGTCCTGCTGCACTCACGTTTAGCAGGTATGCGGCAGTGCTTGCCTTTGAGGTGTCGAGTATGTCATTTGACTCGAAAGAATAGGGAGCGATGTGTGTGAAGGACGTGCTCACAGCGATATTGCCGGTATAGGTGGCACTAGAACGACCGCCACCGGGAGCCCTTAAATGCCATTCGCCGGTGTCACAGTCCCGCCACACCAAGGTCTGCCACTCGGTGTCGGGATCGTAAGAGATATTGCCGCAGGGGATTGCGTCTGCGTGTACGTGGGGGAGGGGTAATCCTGGTCCAAACAATAGCGCGCCGAAGCTGAGCGTTGTACCGAGCCCGCGCTTCTTGGTATGAAGGGACTTGATATTGGGCATGGTTTCACCGGGATGTGAAATCAGGAAAGAAGAACTACGAGTGGCTGAGATTTCACATCTCCATGAGTACGGCCCACTTCAAACAGGTATGGGCACGTAACGCCTCGCAAGAAAAACGAACTACCGAAGACACAGTCCGTTGTGTCACTCCAGAACGCCGCTGCAGTCTTTGTTCAGTCTCAAGCGAGGCGACAAACGGTATCAAAATCGCGACGAACGGTAATTCCATTTGCGATGATAAGCACACTGAGGCTCGATGTCTAGGGTAAAGGGCGATACAGATGGCGAAACCGGGGTTGTTCAGCACGCTGATTTCGGCAGCTTTACACATATTTACGTATCGCGTTGGGAATGTTCCAAAAATATAATAAGGGGTTAGGCCAAGCAGATGGATCGCTCGGAACGATTCTTACGCCGATCGACGGGTTTAGCTAAACCGTGCGTATACCCAGCCTGTAAGATCGAAGCGCGAGGCGCTGGGAGGGGGGAAAGTCGCTCTTTGGAAAGCGGACGCCACTACATCGGTGCAACTATGGCGTCCGCGTTTGATTAGCGGTAAATGATGGTTCTACGGCGGATCTTTGCGGTCATGGCTCGATCACATGGTAGTGTGATCAAGGCCCTGAGGCGAGAGCGGTGAGCGTGAGAAACTGATGCTGATCAAAGCCCGCAAGTACAATCCAGCGGCGAGGCAGTGACAGCGAAGCGGCTGCCGCTGAGGGGATCACGCCTGCCGGAATGATCATCAAGTCTGCGGGTCAGCCGCTGTTCAAGCGAAAATTATTATATGCCGCTTGGTCAGTCGGAAGTGGTCGGCGCCTTAGTCTTGCCTTTGGACCGTCGCTGTAGCAACGTCATGATGAGGTCCTTCTCCCTGTCAAGCAGAGGCGGCTTGATTAACATTGCAAGGGAGTAAACAACAATGATCGCTGCGGTTGCGGCAATGAAGGAATGCGAATATTCGCGTATCAGCCACCCTGTCGCACCGGCTAAAGCGCCGTGGACAAGAATCAAAATCATAAGGCCAATTTTGATGTTGTATGAGTAGCCTTGTCTGCGCAGGCGAACGATGACGATCGAGTTCGCAAAGACAGTACCCGTGAAATTGGCGATAACCAAGCTCCAGATCCCCAGGATAGGCAGTAGGGGAATGGCGAGTAAGAGCGAGGCAGACTGCAGCAGGTTAGTCCAAAAAAAGATCGGGTTTTTCTCGAGTGCTTGAACCATGAGTTCGACAAGAACGCGCGATCCTTCGGCGATCAGCACAACAAGGAACCCCATCATCAGATAAGCGGCAGCGCCATATTTTCCACCAGTCAGCCAATCCATCAAGGGCGGACCGACGACTGCCAAAATCGCAATCGGCAGTGTCAGCAGTATGAGATTGATCCGATAAACGAATTCTGAAATTTCCGCAACTGCCCGGAAATCCCCGCCGTCGGCAAACTTCGCCATTGCTAGCGGCCGAACCATGCTCATGAGCATGCGGGTTGGGAGGAATCGGCGTACCAGGTTCAACAGGTTGTCTGTCACGCCAAGAACGGCGACATCAGCGACCGGCAGAAAGTATGCGGCAACCAAGCGATTCGGGGCGCTTCCGTACAAGAGCGAGCTTTGGTTCAACAGAAAGCTCCATGCACCGTAACGGACGGCTCGTGATCGATTGTTGCGCCACCAACTGAGATCCCCAGCGTCACGTTGGTTGTCGGCACGCCAACGGCGAAGCCAACCGATCAGCAGGACGGTTAACGACGTCGCCTCACCGGCCGTCTCTGCCAGCACGACGAGAGGCAAATGCAGATTTCCGAAAACAGCGATGCTCACCAGCGTTACCGCCGTAACGGCGCTGCCGAGAGCAAGACTGTACTGACTTTCCTTCTGCCACATGAACGACTCAAGGCATTGCGATAGCCATAATGCGGTGAGACGTAAGTACCCGACCAACAGATACCATGGAAAAAGCCAAATCCAATCTTCGAAGTTAAACACCCGGCCAATGGTTGGAACCAAAGGCAGAATGGCGATGACCAACAACGAGACGATCAGAGTGCGCGCCAGCATACCGCCAAGCAATAAGCGATAGGCGGCGATATTGTTACCGTTCGAGCGCAATTCCGGCAAATAGCGAAAAAGAACTTTCTGAATGCCGATCGCGGTGATGATGCCAACAGCAACAATCACTGCTTGGAATGATACATAGATGGCATACTCATCGAGAGGCAGAACGCGCGCCAGGACGAGGAAGATGGTTAGGGATGAGAGAATTCGAAATGTCTTGCCAAGGGCAAAATGCATGAGGCTGCGGCGAACTGCGTTCCAGCCGTAATGCTTGCGGTAATTGCTTTCCACGGATTAGTTGCCCTGCTGGTTGATGGTCGAATGCGGGGATAGCGGCAGGCTAAGTGATTCAAGTAAAATAGTTGTAGGCTCTAATAATTGCAAGCACTTGAGCTATATAGGAGTCACAATAATTAGCGGCTTATCGCGATTATATTGATGTGCTTATGTCTGGCCGACATGTGGTGCTTGATTGGGAATATGTTTACGCTCCCAATAGGCCACGAAGCCGACCACGAACATCACTAATGTTTGATACGCAACATCGAATACAAAAACGTTCTTGTGCCAAAGCGTGATGAATAAAATCAGGCTCGCGGCACGGGCCGCCCGAAACGCGGCAACCCGCTCTGGAGGATGGTGCCGCATTTGCTCGAGGCGGCCGGCCGAGCGGAAGGTTGCTGCCAGCAGGCCGAATACACAAAACAAGCCGAGAATACCCGTTTCCCACAACAGTGCGGCAACTGCGGTGTTGCCGATATCCTGTTTGAGATCGATGCTGACGGGGATGCCGCTGATCGTCGAGTTCACCGTTTCACGATAGGGAGTCTCTACATCGGCAACACGCGTGTAGCCCAAGCCGTGACCAAGCAGCGTCGACTTGATGTCGGATGATCCGTTTCGTTCCAGCCAGAATCGCAGTCCCCCGAATCGTGAGAGTTCATTTCCAACTTCGTCGCTTTCAATGTTGGACTCATAGGTGAATCGAATGAGATCGTCAACCGTTTCCACGCGCGACCCGCTGGGGGCACCGAGTACCAGGGCAATGACCACCACAGCCAACAGCAGCGCCATCGACAAAGATGCCGCGACAAATCGCATGGGCCGCTCAATCAGGTCTCTGCCGTAGAGTACCGCGAAGACTGCCATCAAGTAAAAAACGGACACTTTCGCCTCGTTGACTAAAATCGGGAAGGTCAGCGGTGCGGCAAGAGCGAAGAGTCGCAGCGACGAAATGACGCCGAGTTGGCGGGCGGCGATCAGACCCGCAATGACGACGGTGAGAAAGGCATTGAGGACCGCGTTAGCCCCACCGCCCTCCAAACTTGCACCGAAGGTCCCGGCAACGATGTCGATCGCAACGACGCCATCTCCCAAGCCAACCCGACGCGGAACGAGCACAAGGAGTTGATGCAGGACAAACGGGAGTTGCAGAAAGGCGATTGCAAGAGCCAGCCTTGGTAACCGGTCAATGACGCCGACCGGCCAGGGAAAGAAAGCAAGCGCGATGAGCAACCCCCATACTTGGAAATACCCTTTGAACCCAACAAAGAAGCGTTCCGGCATAAAATGCGAGGTAATGCTCGCTACGACGGTGGCGGCCAGAAAGGCCAAGGCCCACCAGATGACAACCGGAACGGGTTGTGAACTACGAGCGAAGCGTGATCGAGTGAGTTCCCAGAGTGCGTAAAAGGCAAGTACGATGGCGATCGGTGTGAGCACCCATCGGATCTGTTGCACCTGCGGTACATAGAGTTTGGTCAGGCCGGTAACCACCAGACCGCCGAATAACGAACTCCATAGCAGCCAGATGGGATGAGCCGCGATAAAACCAGCGATGAGTGCAGCCATTGGCAAAGCTGCAACGACGAAGACGAAAGGACTGCCCGAGCTTGCGAGCCAGCCGATGGTGACGGCTGCCAGGAGAGCAGCGGCACTGAAGCCGAAGCCTTCCAGAATGGAGCGTCCAGCCGGTCCGGTGAAACGCATCATGGGTCCGGTCGATTCGCGACGGGCTTTATCAGCATGGTGCGTCTAGTCATCTATGGCGGGAGTGTGCACAAGCCAAGTTCCTGCAGATTGAAGGGCGCATCGATCCGGGTCCGGGCCTCGCCCACATACACCGCTACCGATGCAGGTTTCTCAACCCCAAAGCACGCATCGGTGTTGGCCGGCAAGCTAAAATCAAATCCGTCATGGCTCGATGCGGGTGTGGACAATAAGTAATCTATCCGCCGCGGATTAACTGCGGTGCTTATTACATCGCCGGTTTCGATGCTGAAACCGGCCACGCTGATGAAGTTCTGTTCGGCGATCACCCGGCCATGGTAGTTCAGGGTGTTGGCCCCGGCAGACGTTCGGGCGTGCCAGTCACCGGTGCCGCAATCCCTCCATAGGAAGATGCCAACGTCGGTTTTCCTATTGTACACCGGTTTGCCGCAGGGCGAGGGCTCACTGTCGACGATCGTCGCCTTGGCGGTCGCGTTGGCCAGAATAGCACCGACCGGGTGGCTCAGCGCCAAGGTGAAATCCTCGGTGCCTTCTGCGAGTGTATCGTCCTGGATGGGGACCGCCACGCTACGGCGGAGCGAACCAGGCGAAAATCTGATGGTCGTCAAGGTTTTTGCCCGGTAGTCGGTTGGTGCCGTCGCTGTTCCGTTAGCAGTCATCGCGTCGAGTGTGATCACCGATTCGCTTGGATGTGACAGTGTGATTGCGAAAGTTACCGTTCCCGTAGAGGTGTTCTCCGCGACCGTGACATCAGCCACCGTGATCGTTGGCGGCAGGTTGGTGCACGCGTCCATGGTGCGTAAGTTGAAGGGCGGATAGACCGGTGAACGCAGGTGTCCCAGATACACCGGTATGCCGGGGCGGGTCTTCAAATCGAAACACAAGGCATCGCCGACCGGGTGGACGAAGTCGAAACCGTCTTGCCCGGTTCCCGAGACCGCCAGCGAGTAGTCGATTCGATTGGGGTTGGTACTGAAGTCAAGTCGATCGTTGGCTTCGATGCTAAACCCCGTCACGGTCAAGGGCTGATCGGCGAAGACGCCGCCCTGGTAGGTCAGCGTT